>Ga0180216_1002049_pt1 | contig 17256 bp, 22 predicted proteins | sample eDN3rd37CBELigMG_FD_128879 | JGI IMG/M metagenome (GOLD analysis project Ga0180216, IMG submission 128879) | Enriched Miracle-Growth compost microbial communities from Emeryville, California, USA - eDNA 3rd pass 37_C BE-Lig MG (version 2)... ... | reverse complement strand
TGCTTGTACAATAGTGTCGTGGAATATACGTTGCCGATATTCACGTTTATTACTACGTTTGCCATAAGAAATATGAACCTAACGTATCAATAAACGGAAATTTAAATTTCGGCAAGTCTGGTCGAATTCCGGTCTGGTCTGGCCGAATGCGGATCCCCCACACGGATGCACGCGCGCTGCTGGCGCATGCGAACGCGGGGACCAACCCCATCGACGACGGCCGTGCGGTTCACGTATATTCAAATACGAAAGGGAAAGGGGCAAACTGTATCTGTACTACGAGCGGCGCGCGGATCAAGGAACGGGGGGGAGAATGCCACTCAGAGCGCGATCGCGGACCGGCCAGGTTTCTTGCGCAGCCGCTCCGGCAGCCACGCGGGGTCGTAGTGGCGCAGCACAACCAGCGTGACGCCGGCTACCACCAGCAGGCACAGGAGGACGATGAAAAAGATGGCCACGCCGCCCGCGGCCGTCTCCCAGTACGACGGCTCCGCCGGCGCCGGCGCCGGCTCCTCCGCGGCCAGGATGGTCAGGCCCGAGACGGTGTACGGCGCCAGCACCGCACAGGCGACCACGGGGCCGTTGGTGCTCTCGCGCACGACGACGGCGCGGTCCGCCGCGTCGGCGAGCGTCAGCTGCCAGTCGACGTACGCCAGGTCCAGCGTGCCCGCCGCCGACGCCGTGTACGCCGCCGCGCTCGCCTTGCTGCTCAAGGCGCCCGCCGCGCAGCCGTTCGGCGTCGCGTCGGTGCAGCGGCCGCCAAACAGGCCATTGTCGGCGCTGCCATCGATCGCCAGAGTACCCCACGCGCGCGTTCACGTTAGCGCCGCCGCGGCGGTCCCGGCGAACACTCCCGCGGCCGCCCGGTGCCCCCCGCGCGTACTCGTAGGGGTCGTAGACGTCCGTGGCCTCGGGGCAGGCGCTGCTGGTAGTGCCCTGCGCGGTGCGCTGGATGGCCACCGCGTAGTGCGCACCCGCCGCGAGGCCCTGGCGAATCGCCACGCTGACCTGGACGCCACCCGAGGGCGCCGGCACGAGCGTGACGCCGCCGCCCACGCTGCGCGGCACAGCGGCGCCGTCGGCGCCCGGCAGCGTCGTGGTGCCGTTGAAGAAGGTGGCCGCCAGCGTCGGCGCGGTGATCGGCGCGCACGCGCTGTGCGAGCCGGCGTTGTCGGTCCAGGAGACACGCAGCGTCCGGCCCACTATGCCGGTCGGGCCCTGCACGGACAGCGTCGGGTCGCGGAACACCTCGCGCACGGCACCCGCCGCGGGGCTGAGCGGGCCGTGCTTGCCGGTCAGGTCGCCGGCGGCGCAGGTGGCCAGGTCCTCGTGCGGCGCGCAGGTGGCGCCCGGCGCGCGGTTCGGGTCATAGACCACAGCGCCCGACGGGCAGCCGCCGGACACCGCCGTGGGCCGGTCCAGCACGGAGAGCGACAGGACCGCCTGCGGCGCCTTGCTCAGCAGCGCGGTCACGGTGGTGGCGCCGCCCGCAACCTGCTGGAAGGCGACGCGTCCGCGGACGGCGCCCGAGGTAAACAGCGCCCACGCCTCGTCCACCGTGCCCTGCGGCGGAGGTACGGTGGTCAGCGGCGCGCACGCCAGCGGGCTGCCCGCGGCGTCGTAGACCTGCGTGCACCGATAGGCGTTGCTCCGTGGACGACGACGGAGGGCATGAGTGAACGCGGGGCCGGTGCCACCACGAAAACGGAGCAGGTTCGGTCGTACCACGACCGAGCGCCCCAGCACGCTGGCGGCGCCGGCGAGGTTGAGCGTCGGATCGACCGCCGACACCGAGGTCGTCGTCGCCGAGCTGGTGCTGACCAAGCCGCCCCACTTGCCGGAGAGGTCGCCGATGGCGCAGGCGGAGACGTTGGACGGCGTGGCGCACGGCACGGCCGCGCTGCGCAAGGTGCTCGGCAGCAAGCGGCGGAGGCGCACGGGGCCGGGCATGAGAGGGCGCCGGCAGTGGTGGGCCAGTGGCCACTTACGTACCCGGTCGGGTTGAACACGCCGCCCACGGAGGCGGTGGCGCAGCTGCCGGTCTCGGCCACGGGCGGCTCCGAGTGGATGCGGTACGCCAGCGTGCCCGCCGGCAGGTTGCGGTAGGCCGCCCACAGCAGCGTCGGGAAGGAGTTGATCTGCGTCAGCGTCACGCGCATGTCGAGCGTGCCCTGCTGGATCGACGCCGTCGCCACGTGCACCGCGTCGTCCGGCGCCACCAGCGTCACGCAGGCGTAGCGCGAGCCGTCCGGCGCGTGGATCACAAGGGAGCGATACAAAATGTCCACAATCACCAGCGCGCTGTCCGTGTACCTGTTGGGGCGTCCCGGGTCGCGCTCGCGCAGGTCGGCCCTCCCGCGGTGAGTCTACCCGATGGCGCCACGCTGCCAGCGCGCGGGCGCACGTACGAGGCGGACACGAGCGAGGCGCTGGTGCCGCTGCCGGCGAGCTGGCCGTGCTTGCCGCTCAGGTCACCGACTTCGCAGTCGGTGGTGGCACCGCCCGCGCACGTCTTCTGCGTGGGGCCCGGCGCGGTCGCGCCAAAGGGATCCCAGTGGCCCTTGGTGTAGGCGCAGTAGCCCTCGCCGGCGGCGGCGAGCTCGTGGATGTGGTAGCTGTAGTTGCCCGCGAGCAGGAGGCCGTGCAGGGCCACGTCCACCTGCGTGGAGCTGGGCCGCGGCCGCTCCCCGCCTGGGTTCGGGCAGCGGCGCGTCAGTCGTGCTCGGCCGCCGCAGTGCGCCGACGGCCGGGCGCCACGCACCGGCCGCCACTGGCCTTGGTGAAGGCGACGCTGCCGCTCACGCCCGCGGCGCTGAACCGCGCCACGGCCGCCGGCGCCACCAGGTTAGCGCAGGCGATGCGCGGCGAGCCGTTGTGGATCACGACTGAGAGGCCGTTGATGCGGTGGCCGTTGTAGATGCCGATCGTCGCGTCGTGCACGACGCCGCGGGCGCGGCCGGTGGCGTCTGGCTGCAGCGCGCCAAACTTGCCGCTCATGTCGCCCACCTCGCACGTGTCGACGGGATTGGCCGGATCGCACGCGTACGACCCGCTCGGCGGCGTGTTCTTGCTGTGGGCCCCGCCCGCGGCCCACCACGCGCCTACCACTGGCGTGGCGTGAGTTTCTCCCGCGCGCGCGTCGCGATGCCCACGGGTGGCCCGGTGCCGTACAAGGTCGGATCAAAGTGCGCGCCGGCGCTCGCGCAGTCGCCCGGGCTCGAGATGGGCGCGTCGTGGATGTGCCAGTTGAGCGGGCCGGCGTAGCCGCCCAGGCCCTGGACGTCGTAAAATACGACCGTGTCGCCGACGGTGCCGTCCGAGGTGACCGCCTGACGGAAGAGCATGTAGCCGCGGACGTCCTCGCCGCGGAACACCGCCATGAGCTCGGTGACAGCGCCCGTGGTCTCCTCGACAATCGTCGCGCACTGCAGCCGCGCAGCCGCGGCGTCGGCGCTGTGGATCACCACGGAGCGGCCGACGATCGAGTTCTTGCCGTAGAGCATGACCTGGCTGTCTGTGTACGACGCCGTCACGGGCGTCGCGGTGTCGGCCGCCGGCACGAGCTTGCCGTGCTTGCCAGAGAGGTCGCCGGCCTCGCACGTGGCCACATTGGCGGGGTCGCACGCGTAGTTGCTGCCGGGGTTGGCCCTGCGCCGTCGCGTAGGGAAAAGAGGGGCGTTGTGCTGGCGCGAGGTGAGACAATGCGGCGGCCCAAAGAAGGGCGCCGGGGCGGCGGCGACGTACCCAAACGGATCAAAATGGCCCAGCGTGCCGCCGCACGCGCCGTCGAACGGGCTGACCGGCAGCATGTGGACATGGTACGGGTACCCGGCGCTGCCAGCCGGGTCGAGGCCGACGAGGTGAACGCTGACAGAGGTCGCCTGGTCGGTGGTCTGCGTGAACACGATCGCGCCGTTGATGGCGCCAGCGAAGCGCGCGACGGCGCGGTAGGACGCCGCTGCCGTGGCGACCCGCGCCCACTTGAGACGGCTTGGAGCGTTGTTAGCGCGCCCGAGACAAGGCGATCTCCGGTACCAATGGGCGTCACGCCACATGCCCCCCCCTCCCCCTCCGCGTACCGTCGACCGCTGCCGGCAGCGCGGCGGCCACCAGCAGCAGCAGCGCCGCCGCCGCCGCCACCACGGACGCGCACGCCGTGGAATTTCGCGCCATTTTATCGCGGGGCTAGGGTTAGGCCTAGTTAGCTTCTGACATGCTTCTGACAGACCGTGCTGACGTCAGATAGCTAGGGTTTGGGCTCGTATAATTCTGACAGTTGTTCTGACAGCGTATGACGTCATCAGACGAAGGCGCGCGGAAGCGACAACGGACGACGGACGCGCCGCGGGTACGCGGGCCGCGGTGGGCCCGTAGGCGCACGCGGCGGGCCCCCAAGCGGCCGCAGCGGGCGGGGCGGACGCTCCGCCAGGCGGCTGGGCGGTGGGTATGTGCGCTGACATGGCAAAAGCGCACGGTTGGCCTGCGGATGGCGCGGCCGACCCGGCAGTGAAAAGGCCTCGTGGCCACGCCGCACCCACCATGGAGGACACCGGCGTCGACACGGCGGCCCTGGCCGCGTTCGAGTCCAAGATGGAGCAGGCCATGAGCCGTGTCCAGTCCCAGGTGCGTGCAGTGGCCGCGCCCCTCCCCAGGACACAATGACGTGCGGTGGCCGACGGGGGCCGCACCCTAGCGGGCGCCTTGCCGGCGGATCCTCTCAGGGCGAGAAGGTGCGCAACCTGAAAAAGTCGGGCGCCGACAAGGCCACCATCGACGCCGAGGTTGCGCAGCTCAAGGCGCTCAAGCTCGAGGTCGAGGAACTGGTCTGTCCCCGCGCCAGCGAGCGGCCAGTCGCGGTAGGCCGGTTGCGCTCAACGGGCAGCGTGCCGTCCCGCGGCTCGCGCGGCTCGCACACGCCACAGGAGAAGACCCGGCCAAAGGAGAAGACGTTCAACCGGGCGGCGCTGGAGGAGCTGCTGACCCGCCGCTTCTTCTTCCGGCCGTCGTTCGAGATTTACAACGGCGTCGCCGGCCTGTACGACCTCGGCCCGCCGGGCTGCGCGGTCCAGGCCAACATCCTCGCGTTGTGGCGCCAGCACTTTATCAACGAGGAGCAGATGCTCGAGGTCGACTGCACCATCATGACCAAGGACGAGGTGTTCAAGTGCGTGCACGCGCGAGTCCGCCTCTTGCGCTGGCCGCCGGCGGCCGAGGAACTGAGGCTGCGGCTGCACCTGTCGGGACGTGCGTCATGGGGCCCCCAGGACCTCGGGCCACGTCGAGCGCTTCACGGATCTCATGGTCAAGGACACCGTCACGGGCGAGTGCCTGCGCGCGGACCACCTGCTGGAGGGTGCGCAGCCGTGCGGCCGAATCGACTAGCACCGGCGGGCGCGGGAGCTCAGCCACGTCTCGCTGTGGTGCCCAGAACGTCTTGGTCGGCACGCAGACTTCCTGAAGAAGCTAATGGAGGCCCCCGGCACCGACGCTGCCAAGAAGGACGAGCTGGAGCGGGTGAAGAACCAGATTGACGACTGCGACGCCAATGCGCTCGGCGAGCTCCTGACCAAGTACAGCGTCAAGTCGCCGCAGGGCAACCCGATCAGCGAGCCGTTCGCGTTCAACCTTATGTTCGGCTCGCAGATCGGCCCGCACGGCAACCTGCAGGGGTGCGCGCCGGCCTGTTGCACATAGCGCGCCGATCATGCTGGCGGAGGCTCACGGGCGAGGACGCCGCATCCCTTGCGGGCGCACAAGGTCGCCAGCTACCTGCGGCCGGAGACGGCGCAGGGCATGTTTGTGAACTTCCGCTACCTGCTCGAGTACAACAACGGCCAGATGGTGCGCGCCCGCGCAGCGGCCGGACCGGACAAATCATGCAGTGACGAAACTGAGCGTAGGCCATGTATTGCGGTCGGTGGTGCGCGCTCGGGCCAGCCGTTCGCCGCCGCCCAGATTGGCCGGTCGTTCCGCAACGAGATCTCGCCGCGCAACGGCCTCCTGCGTGTCCGGTGCGTGGTGCTGCGGCGCGCTGGCTTCGTCGCGGGTCACGTTCGGCATGCTAAACGCGTGGCATGCAGCGCCACGACCCTGTTGTATTACTGGCCAGCGAGTTCACCATGGCGGAAATTGAGCACTTTGTGCACCCCAAGAAGAAGGACCACCCCAAGTTCGCGTCGGTCGCGGACCTGGAGGTGACCCTGTACCCGGCGCCGCCGCGGGATAACCCGCTGCAGGAGCGCAAGATGATCCGCAAGACGCTCGGCGCCGCCGTGCGCGAGGTGGGCGCGGCACACGCAAGTGCGGTCGCGCCTCCGCTGCCTCCGCTCACTAAGGCAAACCGTGGTGGTAACGGCGGTGGGGCCTGGATGCCGTAGGGCGTGATCAACAACGAGACCCTCGGCTACTACGTGGGCCGGATCTACCTGTTCCTGCGCAAGATCGGCATCAAGGAGAGCAAGCTGCGCTTCCGCCAGCACGGCCACAACGAGATGGCGCACTACGCGTCGGACTGCTGGGACGCCGAGATCAAGATGTCCTACGTACGACGTCGCACCGCCGTCCGTACGGCTGCGTGCGTGCACCGACTTACAAGGCGATCCTGGGCCGTCTCGCGCTGTCGCCTCGCGTGCAGGGCTGGATCGAGTGCGTCGGTTGCGCCGACCGCTCCTGCTACGATCTGGAGGCGCACGAGCGCGCCACGCACAAGGGCCTCTACGCGTTTGAGCGCCTGCCGGCGCCGGTCACGATCGAGGAGCTCGTCCTGGAGCCCGCGATGGGCCAGATTGCCAAGGAGTTCCGCCAGAAGACCCAGGCGATCAAGGAGCGCCTCGGCGCGTTCAGCCAGGCGGAGCTCAAGGAGCTGCAGGCGCAGCTCTCCCAGCCGTACGTGGCGATCCGCTGGTGGATGGTTTTCTCAATGGGCACTGAGGCGAGCGCTGGCGAAAATCGCGCGTCGGCCGGCGCGCCGGCACCCTGCAGGGCGGTCACGGTGCAGGTGAACGGCGAGGCGATCAGCCTTAACTCGTCGTGGCTCAAGATCAAGACCGTCAAGAAGCAGAAGGACGGTAGGGAGGCCCCCCGCACCCTTGCGGATCTCTTGGACACGCTGCCGCGGTGCCCCTAACGCGCGTGCCGGCGTCGGCCGGGTCGGTACCGCCGTGCAGTGGAGGAGTACGTGCCGGCGGTGATCGAGCCGTCCTTTGGCATTGGCCGCATCCTGTACGGCCTGCTGGAGCACAGCTACTGGGTGCGCGAGGACGACGAGCAACGCGGCGTACGTGCCCTGCGCCATGCGCTGGCAGCGTCGTTACCGGGAGGCTGAGCGCCGTTGGCGTAGCCCGTCGCCGCGCTGTTGTTTGCGGCGCCGCAGGTCCTTGGCTTCAACCCGCTGGTGGCGCCGATCAAGTGCCTGCTCGCCCCGCTCAGCTCCAAGCCCGAGTTTGAGCCGGCCCTCGCCCGCCTCGGTGCGTGCCGCACACAGGAAGCGCAGCAGGTCGGGCGCGACGCTGACGCTGCGCAATGGGCGCGCCGCCGGACGCCTGGTCGGCTGGGCAGGCGATGCTCTGCGCGCGCTGAACGTGACCTACAAGGTGGACGACTCGTCCAACGCCATCGGCCGCCGCTACGCCCGGTGCGCTGCGGTGCACGCACCTAGCGTGCTCTGCGCCGCACGCACACGCTGACGAACCGCTGCGCGCGCGCGCGCGCGCGCGAGGCCGGGGACACGGTGCACGAACGCCAGCGCCGACGAGCTGGGCATTCCGTTCGCCATCACCGTCGACTTCCAGACGGTCAAGGACAACACCGCAACCCTGCGCGAGCGCGACACGACCAAGCCGCAGATTCGTACCTCGGTATGGACGCGTTTAGCGGAGGCAGAAGAGGAGATTGCGGATGCTGAGGTTGGTGAGTTTTGTTGTTGGCGCCTTTGCACGGCACGCAGCTGGACGAGCTGCCGGGCCTGGTGGACAAGCTCGTCAAGGGCGAGATTTCCTGGCAAAAGGTGGTGGACAGCTACCCGCACCACATTGCGCAGGTATGCCAAGCGACACAATCGTGCGGGAAAAAAAAAGCAAAGTGTCATAACATGCAAACGCCGTGGAGGTGATTGCGCCCTCATCTGTCCACTGCGCACAGGACGTGTAATTGCACGCACAGTTTCGTTTCGCATCGCAATACATAGCTTCCTTTGTATCAGCATGCGTTCAAGCCGCACCCATAGCGTCGGCTCACCAGTGCCGTGGTGTCCACAGGCGTCGCTCTGCCTGCCTGCCTGCCGCCCCCCGGCGACCGGCCCGCCGGCCGTCCCCACAGCGGACAGTCACGTGCGCCAGTCAGAAGTTTGTCAGAAACCTGTCGGAAGTTGAGGGGCACTTTCAATTGGCGCCAGACGTCGCTCGCTGCGGCCGCGGGCGACCGACCGTCGTCGGCGTCCCTCGACTCACCGGCTACGAGGACTAGTCTCGAGTGCCCTGCGCGGCTACGGTGGCTGCTGCGGCTACGGTGGCTGCTGCGGCCACGGCGCCTGCTGTACCCGTGGCAGTGCAAGGCATTGGCTGCGCCTTTTTTTTTCAGTGCCCTCGCTGGAAGGCACCGCCGCGCGACTCTCCTGCAACGCCGACGACAGGCCGGGCGCCGCCGCCGCCGCCGCCGCCGCCGCCGCCGCGCCCCGACCGCACGCAGGGCCGCCACCATGGCGTCCAAACGCACCGCCGACGCGGACGGTACGTGGCAGAGCGCCGCCGCGGGCGCGATAACGGCCACGGCTAACACCAGGACCGCCGTTGGACGGGCACGCGGCTGGGGGACACAGCGCTTGACGCGCAGATTCGCGCGCTCCAGGAGCAGCGCGAGCAGGAGGCCCGCGCCGCAAAGGAGCAGAGCAACAAGGTGCGAGTGCGGTGTGGGGGCCGTTCGGGCGCCTCGTAGCCGCCGGGCCTAACCGCGCGCGTCGTTCGCTCGTTCGCTCACGCACGCCTCCTCCGCAGGTGGCGCTCGGCGCCGCGGCTGGCTACGACGATGAGATTTACGGCGGGCCGAACCGCGAGGAGTACTCGATGACGCTGGACGATGAGGAGCAGCCGGACATTCTGCAGGCGCGCATGGCCGAGAAGCGCGCGCTCAGCAGCATCACGGCGCCCAAGGAGCTGCTGAACGACATCCCGGGCGGGCCCGACGACGATGTGGACCCGTTCGCGGCCACGCGGCGGCAGACCATCGAGGAGCGGCAGAGCGAGTACCACAAGCGCCGCCAGCGGGTGCTGTCGCCGGAGCGCGTGGACGCGTTCGCCGCCACGCAGGCGCCCTCCGAGGACGTCCGCACGTACGCCGAGGTTATCCGCGAGACGGAGCTGGAGAAGGAGCGGCAGGCCGTGCTGCGCGCCATCCAGCAGAAGCGCAAGGAGGCCGAGGAGGCGCAGCGCGAGGCGCCCGCCGTCGCGCCGGACGCCACGCCCATCGTGGACAGCGGCGCGGCCCGGAAGAAGCGCCGGTGGGACATGACGCCCGTGGACGTGTCGCGCTCCGAGTGGGACGACGTCGGCACCAGCGATGCCTCGGCGAGCCGGTGCGCCGGTCGCTCGTGGCACGGCCGCCGGGGGGAAAACGCGCGCGTGCTAACGCAAGACGGCGAGGTGGTCGACGACGCATTTGTGATCCCCGATCAGGTGGGATGCCACGCCGGTGCGGCCGGACGAGGAGGGGCGGCCGAAGAAGAACCGGTGGGACGAGACGCCCGTTATCGGCGCCGGCGGTGAGACGCCCGCCCGCGGCGGCGGCTGGGGCGAGACGCCGTCGTCCGTGACGCAGACGCCCAGCGGTGCGTGGCCGCGCTACCGAAGCCGCAAGGTGGCGCAGCGGCAGGCCTCTAATCGTGGGCGTTGCGTTGTCAACCCGCGGCGCTCCCCGTGCCTTGGCAGGCAAGCGCAAGGCGTCGCGCTGGGACGAGACGCCGGCGCCGGGCATGGGCCCGTCGGCGGTGCCGATGACGCCGCAGCAGCTGCAGGAGTACCGGATTGAGCGGGAGATGGACAAGCGCAACGCGCCCATGTCCGACGAGGAGCTCGACGCGCTGCTCCCGGCTGAGGGCTACAAGATCCTCGAGCCGCCGGCGGACTACGTGCCCATCCGGACGCCGGCCCGCAAGCTCACGGCGACGCCGGCGCACGAGACGCCGGAGGGCTACATGATTCCCGAGGAGGACCGGAGCCAGGCACGTGCAGGGCCATGGATGCGTGGCGCGGTTGCCGTCGCGGCCGGTCAACTAACAGCGGCAGCGCTGTGGCGTGGCGTCGGCGGCAGGCACAGACGTTTGACATTCCCAAGGAGGCCCCGGAGGACCTGCCGTTTGTCAAGCCCGAGGACTACCAGTACTTTGCCAAGCTGCTGGACGACAAGAAGGAGGAGGAGCTGACCGCCGAGGAGGTGCGGCGCCGCGCTCGCCGAACGACCCCGCTTGGCTGAGGTGCTCACACACGGGGCGTCCGCCGTGCCGTCTGGGTCGGCGTTGCCGCTGCGGCTCACAGCAAAAGGAGCGCAAGATCATGGGCCTGCTGCTCAAGATCAAGAACGGCACGCCGCCGGTGCGCAAGGTCGCCCTGCGGCAGATCACCGACAAGGCGCGCGAGTTTGGCCCCGGCCCGCTGTTCAACCAGATCCTGCCGCTGCTCATGTCGCCCTCGGTACGGCGAGCGCGCGCGCCTGACTTTGTGCAAGCGACGCGGAAGACTGGGCGGCGGCCCTAACGCGCTTCCGTGCCTGCCCTGCGCGCGCGTCTGCCCCGCGGCCCCCCGCAGCTCGAGGACCAGGAGCGCCACCTGATGGTCAAGGTGATCGACCGCATCCTGTACAAGCTGGACGACCTCGTGCGGCCGTACGTGCACAAGATCCTCGTCGTCATCGAGCCGATGCTCATCGACGAGGACTACTACGCGCGCGTCGAGGGCCGCGAGATCATCTCCAACCTGGCCAAGGCGGCCGGCCTCGCGACGATGATCGCGACGATGCGGCCCGACATTGACCACGTCGACGAGTACGTGCGCAACACGACCGCGCGCGCCTTCGCCGTCGTGGCGTCGGCGCTCGGCATCCCCGCGCTGCTGCCGTTCCTCAAGGCGGTCTGCCGGAGCAAAAAGTCGTGGCAGGCGCGGCACACGGGCATCAAGATCGTCCAGCAGATCGCCATCCTGCTGGGCTGCGCGATCCTGCCGCACCTGAAGAACCTGGTGGACATCATCCAGCACGGCCTGACCGACGAGCAGCAAAAGGTGCGCACCATCACGGCGCTGGCCATCGCCGCGCTCGCCGAGGCCGCGGCGCCGTACGGCATCGAGTCCTTCGACGTCGTGCTCAAGCCGCTGTGGCGCGGCATCCGCCAGCACCGCGGCAAGGGCCTCGCCGCGTTCCTCAAGGCCATCGGCTACATCATCCCGCTCATGGACGCCGAGTACGCCAACTACTACACGCGCGAGGTCATGGTCATCCTCATCCGCGAGTTCCAGTCGCCCGACGAGGAGATGAAGAAGATCGTGCTCAAGGTCGTGAAGCAGTGCTCCGCCACCGACGGCGTCGAGCCGCAGTACATCCGCGAGACGATCCTGCCCGAGTTCTTCAAGGCGTTCTGGGTGCGCCGCATGGCGCTGGACCGGCGCAACTACAGGCAGCTGGTCGAGACGACCGTCGAGCTGGCCAACAAGGTCGGCGCTGGCGAGATCATCCGCCGCATCGTCGCCGACCTCAAGGACGAGTCGGAGCAGTACCGCAAGATGGTCATGGAGGCGATCGAAAAGATCGTCACCAACCTTGGCGCCGCCGACATCGACACCGCCCTCGAGGAGCAGCTCATCGACGGCATCCTCATCGCCTTCCAGGAGCAGGTCCGGCGGGCGGGCGGGGGCGGGCGGGATGGTGGCGCCGGCGGCGCGCCTCGGCTAACTGGCGCCCGTGTCGGGTGAGCTCGGTCGCGGCGGGGTGGCGTGGTCGCGTAGACGTCGGAGGACAACGTCATCCTGAACGGCTTTGGCACGATCGCCAACGCGCTCGGCGGCCGGTGCAAGCCGTACCTGCCGCAGCTCAACGGCACGATCCTGTGGCGCCTGAACAACAAGTCGGCGCGCATCCGCCAGCAGGCGGCGGACCTGATCGCCCGCATCGCCGTCGTCGTGAAGCAGTGCGGTGAGGAGAAGATCCTGCTGCACTGGGGCCAGGTGCTCTACGAGTACCTCGGCGAGGAGTACCCCGAGGTGCTCGGCGCCATCCTGGGCGCGCTCAAGTCCATCGTCAACGTCGTGGGCATGACGCGCATGACGCCGCCGATCAAGGACCTCCTGCCGCGCCTGACGCCCATCCTGAAGAACCGGCACGAGAAAGTGCAGGAGAACTGTACGAAGCACCGGGGGCGGTTGCGGGCAGGCGCGGGAGGATCGCGCTGACGGTGCCGGAATGTGCGCGCACGTGCTGGCCTGCCCCCCCGCAGGCATCGACCTCGTGGGCCGCATTGCCGACCGCGGTGCCGAGTTTGTGTCGGCGCGCGAGTGGATGCGCATCTGGTACGTGCGGTGCCACCGCCGTGGTGCAACGGTGCTTCCGTGTTCTAACCACATCGCGGTGTTCCCTGCGCCGTGCGGCATGCCGCCTGCGCGCGTAGCTTTGAGCTGCTCGAGATGCTCAAGGCGCACAAGAAGGGCATCCGCCGCGCGGCGGTCAACACGTTCGGCTACATTGCCAAGGCGATCGGCCCGCAGGACGTGCTGGCGACGCTGCTCAACAACCTCAAGGTGCAGGAGCGCCAGAACCGCGTGTGCACGACCGTGGCCATCGCCATCGTGGCCGAGACGTGCGGGCCCTACACCATCCTGCCGGCCGTGATGAACGAGTACCGTGTGCCCGAGCTCAACGTCCAGAACGGCGTGCTCAAGGTGCGGCGCTGCTGGAGAGGCACGTAGATGCGACGCGGGCCGCTGCTAACCGCGGGGTGGGCTTTACTCTTCCGTAAACGCGCCGGCACCCAGTCGCTCACGTTCGTGTTCGAGTACATTGCCGAGATGGGCAAGGACTACATCTACGCAGTCACGCCGCTGCTCGAGGACGCCCTCATCGACCGCGACCTCGTCCACCGGCAGACCGCCTCCACCGTCGTGAAGCGTACGCGGCGGCGCCGCTGCGGGTGCATCGCTCGGTTGCGTGGGCGGCGGCTCACCCTGGGCCCGCTCCTGGGACGGCGGTGCGGTGGGCCGGCGGCGGCGCGCGCAGACATGGCCATGGGCTGCTTCGGCCTCGGCCGCGAGGACGCGCTCATTCACCTGCTCAACGTCGTGTGGCCCAACATTTTTGAGACGTCGCCGCATGTCATCAATGCCGTCATGGACGCCATCGAGGGCCTGCGCGTGGCGCTCGGGCCCGCGCGCATCCTGCAGTACACCCTCCAGGTGCGCTTTGCGGGGCCGCGTCGGGGCTGCGCCTTGCGCGGAAGGCTGACGCTGCGGGGGTGAGGTCCGCCCGTGCTTGCTTTCGTGCGACCGCCGCCGCCGCCGCCAGGGCCTGTTCCACCCGGCGCGCAAGGTGCGCGAGGTCTACTGGAAGATCTACAACAACTTGTACATTGGATCCCAAGACGCGCTGACCGCGGTGTACCCGCGGATCGAGGACGACGAGCACAACCTGTACCGCCGCTGCGAGCTAGAGTATGTTTTGTAAATTTCCAAAGTGCTGAATGCAGCACCGGTTCTGTATGGCGCCCTGTACAAGCTGGCGCTCACGCGCGCTTGGCGAGCTGCTGGTACAGGCGGTCGATGTGCTCGCGGTAGCGGTCGCGCGCCTCGGTGCGCTTGAGCTTAAAGGTGGGCGTGAGGAGGTTGTTCTCCACGGAGAACGGCTCCGGCTCCAGGTGCACGGCGCGCGGGATCTCGAACGACAACAGCTGGCGGGCGCGCGCCGTCTTCACAATGTCCTCGTGGATCATGCGCACGATGGCCGCGTCGCGGCACAGCTCCTCCAGCGCGAGCGACGGCCGACCGTTCTCCTTGGCCCACGTCTGCAGCGTCGACGCGTCCGGCACCACGACGGCCACGATGGACGACTGCAGGCTGTCGCCGTACACCCACGTCTGCGCCACGTAGGCCGAGGCGCAGCAGACGGCCTCGATCTTCTCCGGCGCGATGTACTCGCCCTGGCTCAGCTTGAAGATGTTCTTCTTGCGGTCGATGATGCGCAGCGTGCCGTTGGGCAGGATCTCGCCGACGTCGCCGGTGTGGAGCCAGCCGTCCTCGTCGAGGATCTCCCTAGCGCACGGCACGGCACGGCATAGCCGCAGCGCAGTGCGGGCGCGGGGCCGAGATTCAGTGAGGGGCGGCGGCGAGGCTAAGGCACCGGAGAGCAGCAGCAGCCGCCGGCCCGTACCTGGTCCGCTCGGGGTCCTTGTAGTAGCCCGGCGAGACGGACGGGCCGCGCACGCAGACCTCGCCGCGCGGGTTAGGCTTGTCGGTGGCAAAGTACGACATCTCGGGGATGTCCACCAGCTTGAGCTCCACGCAGCCCAGCGGCGGGCCGACGTGGCCGATCGAGTAGTCGTAAGCGATGGTGACGGAGATGCACGCGCACGCCTCGGACTGGCCGTAGCCCTCAAAGGTCTGCACGCCAAAGACCACCCGCAAGAACTCCATCACCTCGGCCGAGAGCGGCGCGGCGCCGGAAATCATCGCTAGCGAAACGATGAGAGAGGCGAGCGTCGGGAACGCGGTGACCATGAGCGACCGGCGTCGGCGTCGGCGTCGGCGCGCTGCGCGCAGCGGCGTCGTACCTTTGACGCGGCCGCCGAGGCGCAGCCGAATCTGGTCAAAGACGAGCTTGTCCCAGATGGTGTTGTTGCGTAGGATGCCCTTGCGCAGCATCTTGGCCTTGGCGTTGTAGGCCATGCGGAAGATGGCCTGCGCGTCGCGGCGCCGTAGAAAAAAAAAGGAGTATCGTCGACAGTCAGCGGTGCGGGCGTCGCCAAACGCCAGCTCCTCCGGCGAGCACTTACCCGGCGGATGGCGCCGGACTCGGCCACGGACTCTTGCACGCGGTCGTAGAGGCGGTTCCACAGGCGCGGCACCGAGATGAAGTAGGTCGGGCGCAGCGCGCCGATGTCGTCAAAGAGCGTCTTGACGTTGCCGCTGAAGAAGCCGATGCGGGCGCCGGTACTGAACACGAACGTCGTGATGAGCCGCTCGAGCATGTGGGCCAGCGGCAGGTAGGAGATGTGGACATCCTCCTGGGAAACCTCAAACACCCCAGCGGCGGCGTGACGGCGGTGGCGTTAGCCGAGAGCCCCGCGCGCGCACGCGCGCTGGCCGCTTGTGCGGCGTGCGGCGCCGCACCTCGTTGGGCATGATGTGCGGCGGGAACGAGGTGACGACGGCCGCGTTGTTGGCGACGAGGTTGGCGTGCGTGATCATGACGCCCTTGGGCGTGCCCGTCGTGCCGCTCGTGTAGCAGATGGTGGTCAGGTCGGACGGCTTGGGCGGCACGTGCGGGCGGATGTTGGGCCGGCCGTGCTTGACGAGGACCTCCTGGAAGGAGAGCAGGCGCTTGCCCATGTGCTCGGCGCGCTGAACGTTCTTGGGCGTGATCCTGCGGGATGCGGGCGATCCGTCCGGGTTGTCCATATGGCGTTAGTGCGGAGGTTAAATCTACGCTCGCCACCCGCGCCGAGGCGCTACGTACACATCCTCGTCCAGGCACACGATGAGGCGCAGGTCGGGGCAGTCCGGCGCGACCTCGAGGACGGTCGCGAGCTTGTCGCCGGCGACGACGACCACGGGCATCGCCGTCTGCTGCATGATGTGGCGGACGGCCGGCACGCCGAGGGTGTCGTAGAGCGCCACGCTGACCATGGAGTACGCGTTGCAGGCCTGCGACGCGCCCCCGCGCCGTACCTCGGCACGAGGTGGCCCGGTTAGCCAGCCACGTGCAGCGAGCGCCACCGGCGGCGGCGCCTGCCTACCTGGTCGGCGACGATCCACTCCATGCGGTTGATGGAGTAGATGCCGATCATGGTGTCCTGGCCTGGCGGGACGCCGAGCGCCTGGAGGCCCGAACCGAGCTCGTCGACCATGGTCTGCACCTCGCCGTAGGTCTTCCAGACGTAGGGGCCCATGTTGACGCGCGTGCCGAGGCACGGGCGGTCGCGCGAGAGCCGCAGGCCGCGCTGGAAGCCGTCGTAGAGCGTCTTGACATCGTCGTAAGCGGTGCGCACCAGGCCGTTGCGGGCCTCGGGGGAGCGGTAGACGGCGGTCTCGCCCTCGCGGCGCGTGCGGCTGGGCTCGGCCTGGTTGGCGATGCGCGACGGCGGCGCGTCGGGCGTGGAGCGGGTGTTGCGGATGCCGATCGCAAACGTGAGCACGACGGCGAGCACCAGCAGGCCGAGCGTGAGCTCGTCGACGGCGAGCACCATGGTGGCGGCGGCGGCGGCACCGGGGGCAGGCCCGGCGAAGAGGACGGTCAGCTTGGACTAAAGCGAAGGGATGCTCTGTCGTGGCGTCGGCCGCGTGGCCTGTTGGTCGCCAGGCAGGCAGGCGGGGCCCGGTCGTCACGCGGATGTTTGTGTCTGTGCCGCAGCAAGCGCCGCTGGCGGAGCAACCACGGACCACGCGGCGGCGCCAAGGACGCCCTTTGCCACGCAGCGCAACAACCTCGGCGGACGCTGCAGTCAGCGTTAACGCACGGCCTGCGCTGCGGCGTTGGGCTCCACTACCACCACGCCCGGTTATCGCTGGGCCCGTGTCCGGGAGCGGCGGTCCACCGGTTTCCCCGCAGGCGCGCCGGCGATTCAGCCGCAACCTTTGGCGTGCGCGGTCCGACCTCAACCCCACGCCCAATTAACGTTTCGCCGTCCCACCCACCCCGTTCCACCCCACGTTCCCCAGGGTCCCCTACCTGCGGACCGCTGTACCCTTCCCGCGTTCCGCGTGGGCGGCGTGGCGGCGGCCGGGACGCGTCGGGTGCGGCGACGCGCACGCGCTTCGCTGCGGCGCCGCCGCCGCGTTCCGAGAATGACGTCATTGCCTTTGACGTCATGAGGGTTTGGGGTACGGTTCTCTCACTAGGGCTTCCAGTATCGTTTTATCACGAGGGCTTTGGGTATTGGTATTGGACTATGAACGCTAAAGGAACCTCGAGCGCCATGCGCCACAGCATACAGGGTATTCCATCGACCAGCCAACATACAGTCCCTTACGGGGCTGCAGAGGCCAGCGCGCCGCTGGATGCGGCGCCTCG
>Ga0180216_1002048_pt1 | contig 17262 bp, 22 predicted proteins | sample eDN3rd37CBELigMG_FD_128879 | JGI IMG/M metagenome (GOLD analysis project Ga0180216, IMG submission 128879) | Enriched Miracle-Growth compost microbial communities from Emeryville, California, USA - eDNA 3rd pass 37_C BE-Lig MG (version 2)... ... | reverse complement strand
TGATTAATGACGTCATCAGTTTTCGTCACTCGCTGGCCGAAAGGGCGCTGCTGCGGACGCCGCCGCGGACGACTCACGGCCGGACCGCCTGGCGCCCCCCCCCGCCCCTCTCCACGGCAGCGGCCAACACCGGCACCGCCAGCATTGCTACTGCCTTCCGGCGCTTCTTCCACTTCGGCGCGTGCTGGTTGCGGAGGAACGCGGTGCGGACACGCGGCGACGACGGTGCGGCCGCTGGAGCGGGAAACACGTCAGCGGACCGAAGCACCCCGCCCCCGCGCCCGCCAGCAAGCCGCCTTCTTAGTACGTGCGACCGGCGGCGCCACCAGCGCGGCAACCTGAGGCGCGGAGCCTGCTGAGCATCGTTGCGCTTGGCTGGCGTCGCGCGGGAGGACGCACGCGCCACCAGGTGAAACGGCAGGGCGCCGTTTCAGCGTTGGCGCCGCCGCCATGATCGGGCTCACCTCTGTCGGTGCGGGCCAGGAACGGCGTCTTCGCGTGCCTGGCATGCGCGCGTGGCTCACGCGTGCCTCGCCGGTTCTGCAACGGCGGCTGGGCCCGCAGCCGGCTTTGTCGGCATGCTGGACGATCCCGATGACACGATCAAGGCGTTTGCGCTGACCAAGCTCAACACCATGGTCGACCAGTTCTGGGCCGAGGTCGCGGACTCGCTCACAAAGATGTACGCGGAGCCGTTACCAGGCAGCCCTGGTGCGAGGGGGGACGGCGCGCCTGACGTTATCGCGCGGCCGTCGTCTGCTGCTGAAACCCGCACAGTGAGGTGCTCTATGAAGACGACGGCTTTGCGAACCGCGAGCTCGCCGCCCTCGTCGTCGCCAAGGTCCCTGCCTGCTGGGGCACGCTAGACGATAGGGAGCGCGACCAGCCGTCTCACGCGCGCCGTCGAGCTTCCCCCACGCGCGGCTCAACCAGGTCTACTACCACCTGGGCGAGCTGGACAGCGCGCTCACCTTTGCGCTCGGCGCGGGCGCCTTGTTCGACGTCACGGAGCACACCGAGTTTAGCGACACCGTCGTGGGTGCGTGCCGGTGGTTGCTGGCGTCCGCGCCGCCGCTGCAGCGTGCTATGTACGCGCTGAGCGGCAGCCCCGCCCTCTGTCTCCGTGGCTGCGGTGCCAGCCAAATGCGTCGACAAGTACTGCGCGCTGCGGGTGCAGCAGTACGAGCGGCCCAGCGACGCGAGCGTCGTGATCGACCCGCGGCTCGAGGAGGTGGTCAACCGCATGTTCGAGCGGTGCTACGACGACGCGCGGTACAAGCAGGCGCTCGGCATCGCGCTGGAGGCGCGGCGGCTCGACGTCGTTCGCCGCGCGCTCGCCGCCAGCAGCGACCTGCCGGCCGCGCTCGAGTACGCGCTCACCGTCTGCCGCAACCTCGTCCAGCACCAGGGCTTCCGCAACGAGGTGCGCCTCGTGTCCCCCACGGTGCCCATCGCTAACGCTGTTACTGTTTCTGACCGGCCGGCTGCCCCCGGCACTAGTATGTCCGTGCGCCGGCAGGTGCTGCGCGTCCTCATCGAGCTCCAGGAGGGCCTGCCCAAGCCGGACTATGGCTTCATGTGCCGCTGCCACGTGTTCCTGGGCGACGCCGGCGCGGTGGCCGTGATCCTCAACCGGCTGCTCCGCGGGGACCAGGTGGGCCAGTCGGCGCGCCTTCATTGGGTGTCTACGGCCATACCGGGCGGGCTCAGACTCACCGCGGCGCACTACGCAACCATCGCTCGCGATTGGACCCTGGGCAGGCACAGCTGCTGCTGCTCCACCAGATCTGCTTTGACCTCTACGAGAACGCCTCGCAGCAGTTCCTCCGCGAGGTGCGGCAGACGCTGCCGCGCGCGCCCCCGGCGGGATCGGCGGCCGCTGCCCCGTCGGCGCCCGCGGGCGACGAAACCATGGCCGTGGACGGCGGTGCGGCGGCAGCCGCCGCCACCGCGGACGGCCCGGCGGCGTCGCTGCTGCCGCCGCCGGAGGTGCTGGCCGAGGCGGCGCGCATCGACAGCATCCTCTCGGGCGAGGTGACTACGCGCCTGCACCTCGAGTTCCTCTTCCGCAACAACAAAACCGACCTGTCCATCCTCCGCGCCACCAAGACCGCCACGGAGGGCAAGGTGTCGGCGCTGCACTCGGCCGTGGTGTTTGCCAACGCCATCATGCACGCCGGCACCTCCGTCGACGTCTTCCTGCGCGAGAACCTCGACTGGCTCGGCCGCGCCAGCAACTGGGCCAAGTTCTCTGCCGTGGCCACGCTCGGCGTCATCCACAAGGCACGCCCGACGGCTGTGCTATGTCTATCAGATCTCTGTGCGCTTCGGGTGCTAACCAGGCCCACGCGGGGCGCCTTCGATCCGCGACGCAACGCCAACCAGGGCCACCTGTCGCAGGGGCACGCGCTGCTGGCGCCGTACCTGCCGCAGCAGGGCACCTCGGGCTCGCCGTACTCGGAGGGCGGCGCGCTCTTTGCGCTCGGCCTCATCCACGCCAACCACAGCGGCGAGGTGGTGCAGATGCTGCAGCGGTCGCTGAGCTCGGCCCAGAAGGAGATCGTGCAGCACGGCGCCGCGCTCGGCCTCGGCGTCGCGGCCATGGGCACCGACGATGCCGGTGCGTCGCCCCGGCCCGCGCCCACGCATTGCGGGGTGAATGCCCTGGCACGGTTGGCACTCACACCACGTCGACGCCGTGTGTGGCGCCTCCGCGCGCGGTGGTCTCGGGCCCGCCAGCGGTCTTTGAGACGCTCAAGGCCATTTTGTACACCGACTCGGCGGTGGCCGGCGAGGCCGCCGGCTTCGCGATGGGCCTGGTCATGCTCGGCACCGCCAAGGACGTGGTGGTGCAGGAGATGCTCCAATATGCGCGGGAGACGCAGCACGAGAAAATCATCCGCGGCCTCGCCGTCGGCCTCGCGCTGATTATGTACCAGCGGGAGGAGTCCGCCGAGACGCTGATCGACCAGCTCGCGAGCGACAAGGACCCAATCCTGCGCGCCGGCGCCATGCACATGATCGCCATGGCCTACGCCGGCACGGCCAACAACACGGCCATCCGGCGGCTCCTGCACGTCGCCGTCAGCGACGTCAACGACGACGTCCGCCGCGCCGCCGTCACCGCCATTGGGTATGCGTCCGACCCGAGCGCTGCCCAGCGCCCCACCCCAGGACGATCGCCTAACTGCAAACGGGAGCACACCCCCGGCCTTGGGTGGGTCGCGCGCAGCTTTGTGCTGTTCCGGCGGCCGGAGCAGTGCCCGCCGATGGTGCAGCTGCTCGCCGAGTCGTACAACCCGCACGTGCGCTACGGCGCGACGCTGGCCATCGGCATCGCGTGCGCTGGCACGGGCATGCAGGCGGCCGTGGACCTGCTGGAGCCGATGACGGAGGACCCCGTCGACTTTGTCCGGCAGGGCGCGCTCATCGCGCTGGCCATGATCCTCATCCAGCACAACGAGGTCATGGCGCCCAAGGTGAGCACCGCCAGACGCCCATCCGGATGCGGCCGTGGAGCGCGTCGTCTGAGGCACCAAAGTCAACGCACTTCTTCTTGGCGGGTGGGCCGCAGGTGACCAAGATCCGCAAGATGTACGAGCGCATCATCTCCGAGAAGCACGAAGACACCATGGCCAAGTTTGGCGCGATCATTGCGCAGGGCATCATCGACGCCGGTACGCCAGGGCGGCCGCAGCGGCGGGCGCGCCACCATGTTGCGCGCCCCCTGCTAACGCCCCGTGGCCCACCGTTCGCCGCGCGCCTGCCGCAGGCGGGCGAAACGTGACGATCGCGCTGCAGACGCGCACGGGCCACACGCGCATGGCGCCCATCGTCGGCCTGCTGCTGGCCACCCAGTACTGGTACTGGTACCCGCTCATCAACATGCTGTCGCTGGCGTTCACGCCGACCGCCGTCATCGGCCTGAACAAGGACCACCAGGTCCGGCGCCCTATTCCCCCACCCCCCTCCCCTGGCCTGTGCCGATCGTTAGCGCCCGCGGCCTCCTGACACGGTCGCTGGCGTCGGGGGCGCCGCTTGCGCGCGGGCGCCCTCGCAGATGCCCAAGTTCAACTTTGTGTCGCATGCGCGGCCGTCCATGTTCGCCTACCCGGCGCCCACCGCGGCCCCCACAGAGCAAAAGGTGGAGAAGGTCGTGACGGCGGTGCTGTCGACGACGGCCAAGGTCCGCGCGCGCGCGCAGCGCGCGGAGAAGGAGAAGGAGAAGGCCAAGGGCGCGCAGAGCATGGAGGTCGAGCCCGCCACGCCCGTCGCCGAGGCGCCGCAAGCGGATGCCGCGGGCGCGGCGCCCGCGGGAGCGGAGGACCAGGCGGCCAAGGGGCCCGAGCCGGCGTTCGAGCTGCTGGCCAACCCGGCGCGCGTGCTCCCGGCCCAGCTGCCGTACCTGACGCTTGAGGACGGCTGCCGGTACCGGCCGGTGACGCAGGGCGTCCTCGCCGACATCATCGTGCTGGAGGACACGCAGCCCGGGCAGCCGGAGGAGCTCGTGAAGCTGACGGCACCAACGACGGCGGGCGCGGTGGCGAGCACCTTTGCCGACGAGGGCGACGAGCCCGGGCCGCCGGAGGACTTTGAGTGGACCGAGTGAGCGCGCTGCCTGTAGGAACACAACCGCACCGAGCGCGCGATGCGCAGCCTTGTAGACAACCACGTTTCCTCTGCACATACATGTCTATGCGTATGGTACACCTGTACACTGTACGCGGCGCGGTGGCGGTCACCGCGGCGGCGAGCCGGACGTGCCGCCTGCTGGGGCGGCCCCGCCGGCGCCGCCGCCCGTGGGCACGAGCGGCACCGCCACGTCCGGCAGGCGGAGGTTCACCCACGAGTAGAAGATGACCGCGCCGGCCTGCACGATGGCCACCTTGAGCGGCACGCCGGCGGCCTCGGCAAAGAGGCGCGCGCTGGCGTGCGCATCCGGCGGCGCGTCCAGCAGGCCCTGCACGACGACCTTGAACGACACGGGCGGCGGGGCGCGCTTCGAGTACTTGCGGTTCGGCCGGTACACGTCAAAGGCGATCCTGGGCGAGGCGCACGCCGCCGGCGCCGGCGCGCCCGGACCAATGATGCGCAGGCGTCGGTACAGCTCCGCTGTCGGCCCGAGCACGGAGAATGTTATCCGGATCGGGGGTCAGCGAGGGCGTTCCTGGCGCGTTCGGGCTCACTTCCCCGCGCGCTTACCCGACGTCACGGGCCCGTCGGCAGCGCGAAACAGCGGCTGGCGCCCCGGCGGCTCCCGAGGCGCGTCCGCTGCCGCTGGCGGCGACGGCGACGGCAAGGCCGGAGGGCCGTCGAAGGGCCGAAACAGGCGGCGCACCCAGCCCGTCGCCCGGGCCACGGTGCGGCCCAGCACGCCCGCCAGGCTGGTCCACGTCGACCGTGCTGGTTCCGCGGCGGCGCCGCTGCCGGCCGAACCAGGCGCCGGCGCCGCGGGCGCCGTCGCATCGCCTGAACAGAAGGCAAGGCGCGGATCGCACCAACCAACCGGTGAGTCACGCGCTTCGGACGCACGCTAGGCCGCCGGCTCCCTACCGGTGGCGGGCGGCGCGGCTCCGGGAGCGGCGGGGAGCTCGTGCCAGCTGAGGCCCGCGCGGTTGACGATGTAGCCGAGTCGCTTCAGGTGCGCGTACACCAGGTACTCGTCCAGCGACACGCCGGCCTGCAGCGCGAGCGCGAGGGCGTGCTGGAACGAGGCGGGCACGCCGCCGACGCGGAGCTGGAGCGCGCCCCGGTCCACCAGGAAGAGCGCCTCCTCCGGCAGCAGATGCAGCTTGCCGTCGCGCAGGTGGCCCATCGTGGCGGCGTGCGGCCCGCGGATGACCGCGACCAGCGTCGTGCACGTGTCCGGCTGCCAGTCCGCGATCATGAGCCCTTTGCTGGCGGCGGCGGCAGGCTAGCCCCGGGGCGAGATGCAGAGAGTTCAGCGCCTTGTTGACCGATGCCCTTAGCGCGCGGACGCCCCGTACGTCGACGGCCGCCGTTCGTCCTGCAGCGCGGCGCGCAAGAGCGCGCGGGCGTCGTCGAGCGCGGCAGCCTCGGCGGGCGTGCCGCGTGGCGCGAACGCCTTCTGGCCGCGCTTGGGAACCTTGGACGGCCGTCCGGCCACCACGTCGTCGCTGCAGGCCAGACGCCACGACGCAGCACGGCCGTTTGAGCGTCATTGGCGGGCCACGACAACCGAAGGCTCGTGACTTACACGCTGTTGGACTGTAGGAGCAGCTGCTGCAGCGTCGTCGCCGACACGCTGCCGACGCCGTCCTCGTCGCCGCCGGCGCCGTCATCGACCCGCAGCCGCTTCGCGGGCGGTCCGGGCTGCGCCGCTCCGTTGGCGGCTAGGACAGACGCCACGACATCAGCCGGTGCAGTCGACGTTGCCAGAGGCACCGGTGTAACCTCCGTGGCCGCGGCCCCGGCCAAGCCAGCCGGCTGGCCGGCGTCGCCGTCCACGTCCATCGCGATCTCGTTCACCGGGGGTGTGCTTCGACGGAAAAGGTTTCTCTTTTTTGTGCGTCGTGTTTTTCATGTCTTAGCTATGTACCTCGCTCGTCCTTCGTCCTCGTCATCGTCTGCGTCCTCCTCGTCTTCTCCGCCGCCGTCCTTGTCCGCGCCCTCGCCGCCGCCGTCCGCTGCCGTCGCCCGCTGCGCCGTCCGTCGGCCGCCGCGTCGGCGTCCGCGTCCAAAAAGCGCGCGCTTCTACCCTTCATTCCACCTTTTTCACCCTTTTGCTAGGCCATTCTGCCGCGCTTCTGCCATTCCACCCCGCAATTCATCCCTTTGCCTAGTGCATGTCACCCGATTCTGCCACGATTCTGCCGTCGCCCACATGGCAGGGCCACGCTGACGGAATCAACCGCGACGACGCGATCTGCGGCGCCTGCCTGCCAGACACACGCCAAGCGCCCCCCGCCAAGACACGACTCCGCAACCCCCCCTCCCGCAGACACGTGGCGACACCCTGCGCAACGCAGCTAAAGCACGCAAGCATGCTGGCGCAGGCGCTCGCGCGGCTCGGCGTCCCGGCCGACCGCGTCCGCACCACGACGGCGACGGCCGCCGGCGGCGAGGGCACGCTCGCCGTCACCGAGCTCGCACCGCCGCCCGCCACGGACGCGGCAGCCGACGCCAAGCCGCTCGTGCTGCTCATGCACGGCATCGGCGACACGTCGGCCACCTTCCGCCACCTCGCACCCAAGCTCGCCGACGCCGGGTACACCGTCGTCGCGCACGACCTGCGCGGCAGCGGCCAGTCCAGCACGGCGTTCGCCTCGTACCTGCCGGAGGAGGCCGCCAAGGACGCCCTCGCCGTCGCCGAGGCGGCCGTCGCGACCGCCGCCGAGGCAGCCACCGCCGGCGCGCCCGCGAGCACGCCGGACGCCCGCGCCGCGCTCAACCGCCGCGGCGTCGTGCTGGTCGGCCACAGCTACAGCGCGGCGTCGGCGGTGTGGGCGGCCGCCGAGGCGCCCGAGGCCGTGCGCGGGGTCGTCTTCCTGGGCCCCTTTGTGCGCGACCCGAACGAAGGCCGCGGCCTGTCGGTCGGCATGAAGCTCATGCTGCGCGTCCTGATGTCGCGGCCCATCGGCGCGGGCTTCTGGGCCTCGTACTACTCGGGCACGCTGCACAAGCACCCAGAGCTGGACCGCGCCGAGCTGGAGCGGCACACCGCCGAAATCCGCCGGACGCTGGACGGCCCGCACCTCGCCGCGCTGCGGGCGACCATGTTCGCCACCAAGGCGGCCTGCACGGCGCGGCTGCCGGAGGTCCGCGCGCCGTCGCTCACCATCATCGGCGGCGCCGACCCGGACTACCCGTCGCCGGCCGCCGAGGCCGCCTACATCACGGGCGCGCTCGCGCACACCGGCCGCGCCGAGCAGCTGCTGGTCGACGGTGCCGGGCACTACCCGCACTTTGAGCAGACGCAGGCGACCGCCGACGCGATCCTGCGCTTCCTCGGCAGCCGCGCCGGCCCTGCCGAGGCGCCCGCGGCCACCGCGTGAAGGATGAAACGGCGCACGCATCCTTGGAACGTGTACACAAGCGGAACTGGGTGACCTTGTGCGTGTTCTGAACTGGGTGGTCTGGTGAATTCGCCGTTCGCGCTGGCGTTCGGTGTATCCTGGTGGTCTGTGTCTGTGTCCTCTGTACATGCCCCCCCTCTCGTGTGCGTGCAGGTGTGCATGACCTTGTGTACAGCGCAGAGCAAGTTGATAGACTATATACTATAGTACGACACTGCCGAGCATCCTCCTCGTGCGCGCATGTCGGCCCGTCGCATGCATGCATGCATGCATGTCCACCTTGGACGGCGTCCTGCGCCCGTGACCCTCACGTATCTGCCCGCCTGCATGCCCAGCCTTTTCAGTTGCCCCCGTGCATGCGCCCTTGACCACTGCACCGGACCGCACAGTGCGGACGCAGGCGCGGTCGCTCGGGCAGTGGACGCTGGACGCCTGCCGCTCCCCGAGACCCACTCAACCACCGCCCACCAAACCAGCCGACCGACGACGCGCTGCGGGCGGCGCCGGTCGCCGTCGGCGCGGGCCATGGCGGCCATGGACGCGCTGACCGCGTTCGAGGCCAAGGTCGTCCTCCTCGGCGCCCAGGGTACGCGGCCAGCCCGAGCGTCGCACGCAGACGCCGGCGGCCGCTGACGGGGAGATCGACGGGCGGACGCGGCGGCCGGGGCGGCCCCTCTGCCCGGTGCAGCCGTGGGCAAGACGTCGCTGGCGGCCCGCTACGTGCACAACCGCTTCCAGCCGGACGTGCAGACGACCGTCGGCGCCGCCTTCATGACCAAGCGGCTGTGCGTTGCGGGCGGGGCGGGCGCGGACGCTGCGCTCGGGCTCACCCGAACGCGTCCGGGCGCGGGGGGCACTGTCTGCAGAAACGTGGACAACCTCAACGTGCGGCTGCAGATCTGGGACACGGCCGGCCAGGAACGGTACGCTGCGGCCCGGCGCCCCCGCGGAGCGGCAGGGTCTCGCGCTCACACCGACGCCTCTACCGGGCTCGCGTTGCATGGGCAACCCCGCACGCGGCAGGTTCCGGGCCATCGTACGGGCGGGGCGGGCGGGGCCGTGGCTGCCGCACCCCTGCATGACCTCTGACGTCCCGCGGCGTAGAGCCGTGCGTGCTTCCTGCAGGCGCCCATGTACTACCGCGACGCCGAGGTCGGCCTGCTGGTCTACGACATTACGGTGCCGTCGACCTTTGAGGCGCTCAACAGCTGGGTGCAAGGTGCGCCAGGGCAGCCAAAGGCCCGCGAAGGCGTCCTTCGTCCGTGCTCACAGGCCACGGTTTTGCCGCTCCGCGCCTGGGCGCATCGCAGAGCTGCAACGCGTGCAGCCGGGCCGAACCGGTTCGTGGCGGAGGCGGTGCTGTGCGCGCCCAGCAGCGCGGGCAGGCCATGCTCACTTCGCGCGTGCGGTCTCCCTGTGCTGTGCATCCGTGCAGCCTTATGTGTGGTGGGCAACAAGGCGGACCTGGCCGACCGGCGCGCGGTGACGGAGGCCGAGGCCCGCGCGTACGCCGGCACCATCAACGCGGCGTACTTTGAGGTGTCCGCCAAAGACGATATCGGTACGTGCCGTGCGCATGGTGGCGGCAAGCTGGCCCATGCACTCACGCCGCGCTGGGGCCCACGTGCTTCCCGGCGGCCGGAGCGGCGTCAGGGATCGACGAGCTGTTCCTGGAGGTTGGCCGCACAGTCGTGAAGCGGCGCTCCGCCAAGGCGACCGTCCGGCGCGCGGGGGAGTCGAGCTTTTCGCTGGCCTCGGGGCCGTCGCTGCGGGACGACGACACCGCAGACGCGCTACCGGACACGCGAAAATCGGACTGCTGCTGAGCCGGGGGGCGCTGGCATAACTATGGACTGTGGTCAGGTGTACGACTCGGCAGGGTGGTTCGCTGTACAGGGGCCCGCTAATGTACAGTGTGTGAAGTTACAAGTGCGCGCGCATGGACGAATGCCCGGCGCCGTGGCCGGGCGGCAGCGTCGGCGCGACGGCACCGTACAGCTCGCCGACCGCGCCCGAGTGCGCGACCGTCAGCGACTTGGTGAACGCGTCGTGGTTGCGCTCCAGCTCGGCAACGTCGCGGTCGTACGCGTAGCTGCGCCGCCGAGCAAGCAAACGGCCCACGTGCGTTTGGCTCAGGCCGCGCCTCGCCGTGCTCTCTCCGTGTTCGTTGCGCTCAACGTACGTGACCATGATGCCGAACGACTCGGTGACGCGGTGCTGCGTCGTCTGCGCGGCCCAGTGGATCGCATCCAGCCGCGCGCCGTTGCTGAGATGGAAGCGCGCCACGGGGTTGACGGTGCGGCTGGACGCGTGGGGGCCCACGAGGTAGCGGGCGCACAGGCGCACCAAGACGTCGCGCAGCTCCGTGTCCGCCGCCAGGCCGCCCGCCCCCACCGTCGCCGCGCGCCCCTTTAGTAGGCTCACTGGGTCCTGCACCGCCGGGAGGCCGTCCGAAATGCACCCGGTTCACCCGTGTCAGCAGCGGCTTGACGCGCGCGACGACGCCTGGGGCGCATGCCTCCCTACCGCTGCGGCTGAGGCGCCGGGGCCCCACCGCTGCCGCAGGGAGGGTGTGAGGAGCCGCTCCAGCACCTCGCGTGCCTCCTTCGCCGACTCTGCCCACCGTCGAAAGCCCGGCACCGGAGAGAGCGTGACGGCGGCCACCACGGACGGAAACTGCTGCGGCAGCGCGGCGAGCACGCGCCGAATGAGCAGGTTGCCCAAGTTGGCGCCGCGCAGGCCCGTGTGGCCCGCCGAGATGGAGTAGAACGCGGCCACCGTCGCCGTGGCCGGCTGCACCACCGGCGTTGTTGGGTCTAGCACTGCGCGGCATGCGCGAATCCGCCGAGCACAGACATGCGACCGTGTTAGCGAGACGAGGGGCGCTTTGCGCTTCCACACGCCCCCCACCCCCGTACGTGGTGCGGCCCGCGTCGGGATGGCGGACAGCAGCGCCACCTATCGGACAGCGCGAGTGACACGAGCAATCGATCGCCAAGCAGTGAGTGTCGTTCAGCCGCCCCCACCTCTCAGCGGCAATCGAGAGCATACGTGGACGACGATGAGCGGTTCGAGCGGCTGCAGAATGTGGAAAAGGCCGAAGCAGCGGCGGTCCGGCCGGCTCAGCCGCACGCGAAGCTCGTCCAGCGAGGCGATGCGGTGGATGGCTTCGATGGCCGGCACCCGCTCGACCGTCTGCGCCGCGGACGACCACGTGATCTGCTGGAAGAGCAGCTGGCTCGGCACCACGTACTGCTCCAGCAGGTGCAGCAGGCAGGCGTCCAGCCGCTGCAGCTGCGCCAGCGTGTCGTGGTTCACGTGCGCAACTAACGAGACGTCGGCAAACGCCGGTGCATGGCGCGCCAAGTCCGCGGCCAGCCCCGGCGGCAGCGGCTCTGCGGGCTCGTCCGCATCCGGCCAGGCGCCTGCGGGGGCCGCGCCCGACGCCTTGGCCGGACGGCGGTCGTCCGTCAGGTACCGGGCAATGAGCGAGACCGTTTCCTGGATTGAGCCGCAGCATAGGGGTGACGCTGCGGTGCTCGCGCGTCAGCGAATGCGGCCAGCCCCACCAAGCACCGCGCGCTGCGGCGGACCTGGAACGCTGTGGTGGTCACGCCGGCGGGCTTGTCGTTGGAGGGCGCCGCGTGGTCCGGTTTGCTTGACGCGGCCTTGAGCGGCTCCAGCACGAGCGTCAGCAGGTCGCCGCGCAAGGCAACGAGGGCCGGGAGGCCGTCCGGGCCCGCGGCGATCTTGGCGAACAGCGCCGCGGCGCGCGGCGCCGTGGCCTCGGCCAACCGCTGCTCGGCGCGCAGGTCGGCGACCTTGATGCTCGACTCGACAAAGGCCCGCACAGCCCGCTTCAGGCCGCCGCGGTCGAGGCCGTACTCGTTGGCGAGTAGCAGCCAAAAGCGCGTGCGTCCGGCCACATTCAGCGCCCTGTGAAACACCAGCCTGAATGCTCACGCAGCCGGGGTTAGCGGGTGGGCAAGCACGGGGCAACGCGGATCTCGACCAGTCGCGCACCGGTAGCGCTCGGCGATGGCTTCCGCGACGTGCAGGCTCGCGATCTAGCACATGGGGTCCCAAGCGAAAGGCCGTGCCGCGTCAGCGAGCCGAACCCGGCCAGGCTAGTTCCCGAGCACGGGCGTAGCGTGTCTACCGTTCCGCCCCGTTCCGCAAGGCAGTCGGCAATGGCCCGGCGCAGCTCTGCACAGCGTCCGTCTCAGACGCGACGCCGGCTTCGTCAGCAGCGGCCGTGCCAATGTTGTCACAACGGTCCAACGCGGCCGCACCGTTGCAGTCCTCTTGCGTGAGTGCGGCCGGGGTGGCTGCCGGCCGCAGGAGGCGCCCCGCCGCGGCCCCGCGGGGCACGGCCGCTGACTGCGGCGCCGCCATACCGAGCTGGGTTCAGTCGGTTCGCTGCGTCCTCGTTCTCAATGGCCCACCTGGCAGCCGGTCCTTCCGCTCTTCGCCCGCCGCGTGTCCCACTGCTTCGCCCCGCCGACTGCTTCTCCCGCTGCCTGTGCCTTCCGCCGCTTGCCGCTGCCTCGTCGGCCTCTGCTCCCGCCCAGCCGAATTCAGCCAGCGCTTCAGGTACGTGCCTCGCGCGCTGCCCGCCTCTTCCGTCGCCTGCTAGGCTCGCTGCCCGCCTCTTTCGCCGTCTGCTCGGCTCGCTGTCCGCCTCTTCCGTCGCCTGCTAGGCTCGCTGCCCGCCTCTTCCGTCGCCTGCTAGGCTCGCCGCCCGCCTCTTTCGCCGCCTGGCGCTCTCCTTGTCCTTCTCTCGACCTGCCGGACACGCAGCCACGCTTTTCGCGCCAAAACCGATGACGTCATCTATGGCGGCGAAGGCGGCGCGCGCCGACCAGCTGCAGACGCCGCGCTTGGGCGGCGCGAGGGAAGGCGCTTGGGAGGGCGAGGACGACGGTGGACACGACGTGGATGTGATGCGGCCGACGTGTGAGCGGCTGGAACGAACGTGAGGCTAGAACTGTGGCCTAGCTGACGCACCAGCCAGCCATGTCGGGCATCCCTTGGGCGCTCGTGGTCCTGGCCGTCCTCGCCGCAGCGCTGGCGGCGTGGTGGCTGGGCGTGCCAGGGCGTCGCGAGCGGGCACCGGCGACACCGGCGGAAAAGCCGGCACGGTCCAAGAAGAAGCAAAAGGCGCAGCCCACCGCCGCCCCAGACCGCGGCACGCCAGCTCCCGCCAAAACCTCTGCGGCCGCAGTCCCGGCCATCCCCGGCGTGCCGGACTTGGAGCCGCAGGAGCCGTGGGACCCCCGGCCGCGCGGGACTGTGCTGCGCATTGTCAGCAAGCCGCCCAAGGAGTCGCCGCCGCCGCTGCAGCCGGCGCCTGTGCGAGCGGGCCGGTCGACGTCGGGCTCGGAGGAGGACGAGGACGACGGCTGGACCGTCGTGCGCCCGGCGGCCAAGTCCAAGCCGGCCGGGGCCAGCAGCGGCTCCGCCGCAGCGCGTCCAACGTCGACGCCGACGTCGCCTACGGCGGGCGGCGGCGGCAGCAGCGTGCGGCCGCTCTCGGAGCCGGAGCCGATGACCAAGAAGCAGCGCGAGAACCTGCGCAAGGCGGAGCGCCTCAAGGCGGCCAAGCTGGAGCAGGAGCGGCAGCAGCAGGCGCGCCTGGCGCAGCACCGCGCGGAGCAGTTCCGCGCCAAGGTGCAGGCCATGCCGCTGCCGTCGGCCGCGCCCAAGCCGTCCGTGTGGCGAGCGACGAGCGGCGACGGCGAGGCGGACGAGGAGCTGCCCGAGACGGTCACCGCGCCGCTGTGGTGAGCGCCGCACCGTGTATCACACTTCATGCTGTATTTGTTGCGATGCTACAGTGATGTACTATGACGGGGGTGGCGCCACCGACAACACGATGCGTGGCCCGCGGCCACTCTACAGCTTGGCGGCCGGCGCGAAGGGCCCGGTCTTCTTGAACAGCGGCTTGAGGTAGTCGTCGTAGCCGGGCGTGACGACGTCCTTGTTGAGCTGCGACTGCTGCGCCCACTCGTAGAGCGTCTCGTAGACGCGGCCGTCGTAGCGGCCGAGCGCCGAGTTGAGCTCGTGGTCCGAGAGGTTGAACGCGTCGACCAGCGGCACGGCGTCCGGGCGGACGGCGGCGACGAGGTCGCGCACCGTGCGGCGGAGCACGCCGACCTGCTGCGGGCTCAGGTAGCCGTCCTCGGTGAACTCGCCGAGGTCCTGCTCGATCGCGTGGAGCGCGTACAGGTGGCAGAGCCGCTGCAGTGGCGGGTACAGCTGCGGGTGGCGCGTGCTGATGTCGGCGACGGCGTTGATAAAGTTGGTGACGATCATCAGCTGGCAGTGCGCCTTGGTGGCGCGCGCGATCTCCACGAGCGCGTTGTTCCACGCCTCCTCGTAGCTGAGGCCCGCCGCGACGTCGGCGGCCAGGTTGGTGGCGGTCTGGTGAACCAGCAGCGCGGCGCGGTGCTGGAACGCCTTGAGCTGCGGGCGTGTGGCGGCGGGGTGCACGGGCAGGACAGAGCGGACGGACGTTAAACGTACGCCGGTGCTACCAAGGTCGCGCCCCAGCAGCCCTCTGCGGCACCTGGACGTTGGCGTTCAGGAACGCCTGCGCGTCCTGGGCGGCGCACTTTTCGTTCAGGACGGCGTCGACGTTCTCGAGGTAGCTGAGGAAGCCGCCGATCTTCTTGCCCTGGCGGCCCTGCTCGTACATCTTGAGCAGGTAGCGCGTGGTCTGCTGGGTCAGCAGGTAGTTGTCGCCCTCCACCGTCACGTTCTGCGCATAGTCCGCGGCGAGCGTCGGCAGGCCCGACGTGGCCAGGTAGCCGTGGCTGCAGGGCGGTGTCAGACGGAGCCATTCTTAGGGGGCTGCCGTGTCAGCGCCTCCCGCCCCCTGCAGCACAGCGCTCCACGCCACGGCCCCGGACGCACCCGCCGCAGCAGCGCCGGCACTCCTCGATGCCCGCCGAGGCGATCCACGTGGTGAGCGCCTTGAGGCCCGACGACGTTGCGTGCACCTCGGCCAGCAGCGACAGGTCGCCGCCCTGCATGTTCTTCTGCATCTGCTCGTTCAGGCCGACCATGAAGCGGCCTGCAACGGCGGCGCCGCTCGCCGTGGGCGCGGCTCCCCCCCCACCCCGCCAGCCGGTCAGCCTGCTGCCAGTGCCGCGTTCGCACGCACCACGCAGCTCGAACCGGTGAAGTGCAGGGCGTACGCCGCGGCAATCAGCGGGAAGATGCGGTACTGCTGCGTGCGGTAGTCCAGGATGGTGTTCTCCCTCTTGCTGTCGCCCTGGAAGCCCTGCTGGCGCACCACCGAGTAGCGCGTGGCGATGGTCGTCGCCGCAGCGAGCGCGCTGGACGCGCCGGCGATGATGGTCGCGCGGACGACGACCATGGTGCCGTAGGCCAGCTTGGCGTGCGGCGGCGTCGAGTAGCGGCCCTCGCGCGACACCTTGGCGAAGCGCATGAGCATCTGGTCGCGCGGGATGCGCACGCGGTCCAGCCGCAGGAACCCGTTGTCGTTGGTGTGCGTGCCGTATTTGGGGCCGATGTCGCCCACCGTGACGCCCGGCAGCGGCTGCGTCGTGCGACGCGGGTGGACGGGAAGGACAAGGCAAGCAGGCTCAGTGCGCGCGTTCACCGGCCGGCGCCCACAGGTCGACAGGGGCGCGGCACACCTTGTGGTCCTCGAGCGAGCGGATCTGCACGAGGAAGCTGTGGATGCCGTAGTCCTTGCCGTCCGGCAGCAGCAGGCGCGCGTACACGACGGCAAAGTTGGCCGTCTTGCCCATGCAGCCGGGCCACCACTTGGTGGCGGACAGCGTCGGCGTGTGGATCTCAAACTCGTCCGTGGCCGGGATGAACGTCGCGGTGGTCTCCAGCCCGCGCACGTTGGAGCCGTGGCCGAGCTAGGATAGCCACCGATGACTAGCGTGGACTCGCTAGGTCAGCGACGATGGCGGCTGTTCCTATGCCTCGTGGGCACCTGGCTGACGCACCTCGGTCTGCGCGTAGCAGCCGATGATCTCGTAGTCCTGCGCCTTCTTGAGCCACTTGGCCTTTTGCTCGTCGTCCATCTGGCCGATCAGGTTCGGGATGAACACGTTATCGTGCAGGAACGTCTGGTGGCCGGGGCCGCGCACACGGGCGAGGCGCACGTCAGCAGACGCGAGTTGCCCGCCGGCGTGCCGCGGACGGCAGGAGCGCGCCCGTACCGGCAGCGCGTCGCCGACGTACTGCTTGAACAGGCGCTGCTCCTCGTCGTCCAGACGCAGCTCGCGGCGGCGCTGCTGAATGCGGTTGATTTTTTGCAGGCCGCGCAGGTACGTCGTCTGGCGGTCGTTGAAGTAGGCGTCGTCGCGGCGGAAGATGGGGTCGGCCTCCACTAGCGCGCGGATGCGCTCCTTCTTGATGGTGCGCTGCTCCCTGTGCGCCAGTGCCCGTGGGCCCCAGGCGGCCATGTCTGGTGTGAGGCCGCCGGCCCGGCAGCGGCGTCGGCTGCGCGTGGTTCGCAGCGCCCGCACCCGCCGTCCAGGAGGTAGGTCATTTGGCGGACGGGGAAGCTGGCGCGCTCGCGCTCGGCCTTGAGGGCCGGGTGGACCGGGTAGACCTGGCGGAGCGCCATGGTGGGCGGGGCAGCGTCGCCGGGGGCGGGCGTGGAGGGCTGCTGGGTGTGGGCGCTCCGCGTCGCCGACGGGGCGTGGGCCAGCCGCGGCAGTCGTCGGGCCAGTCGACGCAGCGCCGTATTGGCGGTGGGGCCGGCCAAAAGCGCCGTCGCTCTGCATGGTTGTGCCCACACACGCTGACACGATCGGCGACGGGTGAAAGTCAGCCAGCTGACTTGGTGGAGTGCCATCGCGCCTCCTCCCCGCCGTTCTCGGGGCATTCCCTAACCGCAAAGGGCCTGTTTATTTCGCCTCGCCGCCGGGCACGCGGGCACGGGGTCGGACGGCGGCTGTGCCAAGAAGGGCGGCGCCCAACGCACCGTCGCGCCGCTTGTTGGTTTGCTTCCATACCGACTCGGTGCCCCAATACTCTTCTATAGAGCAGCAGTGTCTCGTCCAAGCTCAGCACCGCCCGCCGCCCGCCTCGGACGCCCTCCCTCCGCACAGCGAGGTCGCGGCTTCCGGGTCGGCCCTCGCAGCTGCCGTCCCCAAGACCGCCGCCTGCGATCTCGTGCTTCTCACCATGACGGGCACTCCTCCCGCCCTCGACCGAGACCTCCCTGTCGAGCCCCCCC
>Ga0180216_1002046_pt1 | contig 17277 bp, 14 predicted proteins | sample eDN3rd37CBELigMG_FD_128879 | JGI IMG/M metagenome (GOLD analysis project Ga0180216, IMG submission 128879) | Enriched Miracle-Growth compost microbial communities from Emeryville, California, USA - eDNA 3rd pass 37_C BE-Lig MG (version 2)... ... | reverse complement strand
GTCCTCGTCGGCGAGCGCCAGCCTGCGGCGGCCCACCTCTGCGGCCTGGCCGCCAACCGGATCCTCGGGAACCTGGGAAGGACCCTCGAGGTGACCCGGCCCGTCGTCTTCGAGCGCGGCGAGGAGAGCCACCGGCTCGAGCCCCTGGTCCAGGCCCTCGAGCGCGGCGAGGTGGAGACCCTGGTCATCCTCGGCGGAGATCCGGCGCGCACCGCGCCCGCCGACCTCGGCCTCGCCCGCGCCCTCGGCCGCGCCCGACGGAGCGTCTATCTGGGCACCCACCCCAACGCCACCTCCTCGCTCTGCGATTTCGTGTTGGCGGGCCTCCACCCCTTCGAGCAGTGGGGGGACGCGCGGGCGCACGACGGCACCGTCTCCCTCGTCCAGCCGATGATCCGCCCGCTTTGGGGAGGTTGGGCGCCGGTGGAGATCGTGGCGGCCCTCCTCGGCGATCCGGCGCCCTCCTCCGAAAGGCTCCTGCGCCAGCGCTACGCCTCGCTCGGCATCGACGCCTGGCAGACGGCGCTCCAGTGGGGCTTCCTCCAGGGAAGCCTCCCGCACCTCGCCGCGCCTCCGGACGAATCCGCCCTCCGCGACGGCTGGGAGCGCGCCACCCGCCTCTCGCCCTCCAACGCGATCGAACTCTCCATCCGCCCCGATCCCAAGCTCGGCGACGGCCGCTTCATCCGGAACGGCTGGCTGGTCGAGCTCCCGGATCCGATCACCAGCCTCCAGTGGGGAAACGCGGCGCTGATGAGCCCGGCGACCGCCCGGCGGCTGGGGGTCGAACGGGATCGCGTGGTCGAGATCCGGGCCGGAGGGGAGTCCATCTCCATCCCGGCCCTCCCGCTCCGCGGCATGGCCGACGACGTGGTCACGCTCCACCTGGGATGGGGTGGCCGCGGCCCCGCGTGGGCCGGCGGGCGCGAGGCTCGAGATGCGACGGTGGGTGTGGACGTCTCCCCACTCCGACGAAGCGACGCCCCGTGGATCGTCGGACGGGCGGAGATCGAGCCCGCCTTCCGCGACGTCCCTCCCATCGGAAGCCGGACACCGGCCCACGAACCCCTCGTCCTCCACCAGACCGATTTCGAGCTCCACGGCCGCCCCATCCTCCTCTCCAACACCGCCGCCGGCTTCCGCTCCGATCCGGATTTCGTGCACCCCCACGAACTTCCCGCGCCCAACGTCTACGGGATGCCCTGGACCTACGGCGGACCCCAGTGGGGCATGAGCATCGACCTCGCCACCTGCATGGGCTGCTCCGCCTGTGTCGTGGCCTGCCAGGCGGAAAACAACATCCCCGTCGTCGGGAAGACCAACAGCCGAAAGAGCCGCGCCATGTATTGGCTGCGCATCGACCGCTACTACCTCGGGCATGACGACGACGACGTGCAGTTCTTGCCACAGCCCATGCTCTGCCAGCACTGCGAGATGGCCCCCTGCGAGTACGTCTGCCCCGTCAACGCCACCGTGCACAGCCCCGACGGCCTCAACGAGATGGTCTACAACCGCTGCATCGGAACGCGGTTCTGCTCGAACAACTGTCCCTACAAGGTCCGACGTTTCAATTATTTCCGATACAACGGACCCTTCGATCCCGAAACGTTGAAAATGATCCACAACCCCGAGGTCACGGTCCGCGAGCGGGGTGTGATGGAAAAGTGCACCTATTGCGTGCAGCGGATCCGCGCGGCGCAGATCGAGGCGCGCGTGCAGGGGCGCGAGATCCGCGACGGCGAGGTGCGGACCGCCTGCCAGGTCGCCTGCCCCACGCAGGCGATCGTCTTCGGGCTCGTCTCGGATCCCGACAGCGAGGTCTCGAGGCTCCGGAGTTCGCCCAGGACCTACGCCGTCCTCAACGCCGAGCTCGGGACCGAGCCGAGGACCCGCTATCTGGCCCACATCCGAAACACCGGGGAGGACGAGGCGTGAGAGAGCCACCGCTCCCGGATTCCTACCGGCTCAGCCCCGCCTACTCCAAATCGGTGGAGGACGGGGCTCCGGTCCTGGCCACCCGGGCCGGCGACGCCCAGCTCACCGAACGACTCCTCCGGCCCCTCTGGCGGGGAGGGCCGTTCTGGAAGCTCTCCCTCCTCGTCACCGGGGGCGGCGCCCTCTTCTTCTTCGCCACCCTCCTCTACACGGCGCTCACGGGGATCGGCACCTGGGGAAACAACATCCCCGTCGCCTGGGCCTTCGCCATCACGAACTTCGTCTGGTGGATCGGGATCGGTCACGCGGGGACCTTCATCTCCGCCGTCCTGCTCCTTTTGGAGCAGAACTGGAGGAACTCCATCAATCGGCTCGCGGAGGCGATGACGCTCTTCGCGATCGTCAACGCCGCGGTCTTCCCCCTGATCCACCTCGGTCGGCCCTGGTTCGCCTACTGGATCTTCCCCTATCCCTCCACGATGGACCTCTGGCCGAACTTCAAGGGAGCCCTTCCCTGGGACGGCGCGGCCATTTCCACCTACTTCACCGTCTCGCTCCTCTTTTGGTACGTGGGACTGCTCCCGGATCTCGCCGCCGCCCGGGACCACGCGCCCACCCTGGCCAAGCGACGGCTCTACGGGATCTTCGCCCTCGGCTGGAGGGGCTCGGGCCGCACCTGGAAGAACTGGCAGATGGCCTACCTCCTCCTGGGAGGCCTGGCGACGCCTCTGGTCCTCTCCGTGCACAGCGTGGTCAGCCTCGACTTCGCCATCACCCAGCTCCCAGGCTGGCACTCCACCATCTTCCCCCCCTACTTCGTGGCGGGCGCCATCTACTCCGGCTTCGCCATGGTCCTCACCCTGATGCTCCCGCTCCGGGCGCTCTACGGGATCGAGGACATCATCACGACGAGACACCTGGATGCGATGGCCAAGCTCATCCTCGTGACCGGGACCGTCGTCTACTACACCTACGCCGTCGAGCTCTTCATCGCCTGGTACACGGGAAACATCTTCGAGAGCCAGCTCTTCCTCTGGCTCCGACTCACGGGCCCCTACGCCTGGACCGTATGGCTCACCTTCGGGCTGAACTTCGTCGTCCCGAATCTGATGTGGTTCCGAGCATTCCGCCAGAGACCCATCCTGCTCTGGATCTCGTCGATCCTGGTGAACGTCGCCATGTGGTTCGAGCGGTTCTTCCTGATCGTCACCTCCCAGGCCCATGACTTCCTGCCCTCGAGCTGGGACATGTATCGGCCCACCTACGTGGATGGAGCCATCTTCCTCGGCACCTTCTTTTTGTTCGGTTTTCTCTTTCTCCTCTTCTTGCGCTTCGTGCCCTTCATTCCCATTTCGGAGACGAAGGAGCTCAAGCACACGCTGGAGGTGGAAGAGGCCCGCCTGGAGGGAAGATGAGATCCGGGCTGCTCGCCGAGTTCGCGGATTCCGAGGTCCTCGTCCGAGCCATCCGCATCCTTCGCCGAGAGGGCATCGTGGCCATGGACGCGCACATGCCCTATCCCGTGCGCGACGTCCTCGAGGCGCTCGAGCTCCCCCCTTCCCGCGTCCCCCTCTACTCGCTCGCCGGCGGCCTCGTGGGAGCCTCCTACGCCTACCTCCTCCAGTGGTGGGCGAACGGATTCGACTACGCGCTGAACGTGGGTGGGCGACCCCTCGGCTCGGTGCCGGCCTTCATTCCCCCAACCTTCGAAGGGACGGTCCTCTTGGCCGCCTTCGGCGCGGTGATCTCCTTCCTGGGCTTCTCCAAGCTCCCCCGCCTCTGGACCCCCGTGGCGGAGGTTCCGCAGTTCGTCCGCGCCACCTCCGACCGCTTCTTCCTCGCCGTCGATTCCACCGACCCTCGCTTCGACTTCCTCCGGGCCGAGGACATCCTCCTCGCGAACGGAGCCCTCTCGGTGAGCGCCTTCGGCCTGCTCCCCGAGGAGGAGGCCGAGCGATGAGGAGGCTCGTCCCGTTGGCGCTCCTTCTGGTGCTCGCCTCGTGCGACGACGAGGAGAACCTCGTCGAGCTCGACTGGAGCCTCAACCGGATGAAGACCCAGGCGGTCTACCGGGAGTTCGATCCCGGTCCCGGCTTCCCCGACGGCAAGGTCCTCCAGCAGCCGCCGGCGGGGACGGTGCCGCGGGAGCGGATGGTGGGAGCCGACGATCTCACCCTGGGGCTCGACGAGAGCGGCGCCTACGTCGAGCGGATCCCGCTCCCCCTGACGCGCGAACTCCTCCTCGCCGGCCGCCTCCGTTACGAGCGCATCTGTGCCACCTGCCACGGGACCCTCGGGGACGGCGTGAGCGAGGTGGCCGCCAAGATGCCCTTCGTCAAGCCCGTCTCCTTCCACGATCCCAGCGTCCGCGCCTTCCCGCCCGGGAGGATCTACCAGGTCGTCTCCTTCGGATACGGGTTGATGCCTTCCTTCTCCTACGTCCTGACCATCGAGGAGCGTTGGGCCGTGGTGGCCTACGTCCGCGCGCTGCAGCGCAGCCAGAACGCTCCCCTCGCCGAGCTTCCGCCCCGGCTGCGGCAGCGCTTCGAATCGGAGGTCCGATGAGGGCTCGCTGGACGATCGCATTCGCCCTCTGTCTCGGCCTCGGGACGATCGGCCTCGTGCTCGGCGCCATCTTCGAGACGCGCCGTTTCCATTTCTCGTATCTGACGGCCTGGCTCTATTTCATCAGCATCGCCATGGGCGCGCTCTTCGTGCTGATGACCGGACACGCCTCCCGCGCGCGCTGGTTCGGGGCCTTGCGGCGCGTCTCCGAGATCCCGGCCGCCACCCTTCCCCTCTTCCTCCTCCTCGTCGTCCCGATCCTCCTCGGCCTCGGGGAACTCTACCCGTGGGTGAATCCGCCGGCCGATCTCGGCGTGGAGGCCCTCCACGCCATCGAGCACCGCAAGGGCTGGATGAACGTCCCCTTCTTCATCGTCCGAACGATCGTCTGGATCGGACTCTTCGCCGCCGTCGCCGTCCTTCTCGTCCGCGGATCGCTCGCCCTCGACCACGCCTTCGATCCCGCCCGCCGGCAGCGGCTCTACCGCCTCTCCTGCGGCGGTCTCGTGGTCCTGGGATTCGTCCTCACCTGGGCGAGCTTCGACTGGATCATGTCGCTGGATCCGACCTGGTATTCCACCATCCTCGGCATTTATTTCTTCGCCGGAGGCTTCGCCGCGGCGCTCGCCCTCCTCGCGATCACCGCGGCCGCCCTCCACGCGGCGAGGGCCCTCCCCGAGGAGGGGGCGACGGAGCGGCAGACGGCGGTGGGCCGCCTCCTCCTCGCCTTCGTGATCTTCTGGGCCTACCAGGGCTTCTCCCAGCTCCTCATCATCTGGATCGCGAACCTGCCCGCCGAGGTGGGCTTCTACCAGCGCCGCTCCGGGACGGCGTGGGGATGGGTGAGCTTCGCGCTGGTGATGGCGCATTTCGTCGTGCCCTTCCTCTTCCTGCTCTCACGCCGGCTCAAGCGCCGTCCCCGTGCCCTGGCGGCGATCGCCGCCTGGATCCTCGCCGCCCACTACGTGGACATCTACTGGCTGGTGATGCCGAACCTCACCCCCGGAGCCGTGGTCGTGCACTGGCTCGATCTGGCGGCGTTCCTGGCGATCCTGGGCGCACTCGGCCTCGTGTCTCTCTTTTTCTTCCGCAACCGGAGCCTGGTCGCCGAGACCGATCCCCATTTCCACCAATCCCTCCATTACCTGAGTTGGCCATGATGGCGAACGAGCGCAGGAACCCCGACGTCCGACTGAGCGACGACAGGATCCCACTGTACATCTTCGTCGTGATCTTCGTGGGCGTCCTGGTCGTCCTCGGCGGGATCGGTTGGTCCTGGATCCTCTACGTCGACAGGGCCACCGAGTTCGGCGGCTTCCCCGCCCCGATCTCGATCGAGCGCGCGCCGCGAACCATCTCCGGGGTCAACCAGACGCTGATCCTCTACGACCGCCACGGCCAGCGACTGCGCGAAGAGCAACTTCGGCGTCTCGAATCCTTCGGCTGGGTGGATCGCCGAACCGGAATCGTCCACGTCCCGATCGACGACGCCATCGATTGGATGGTGGAGGAGGAGCGATGAACGACTTCCTCCGCCGCCTCCTCTATCTGCCGGAGCAGGCCTCTTCCGTGGCCGGCGAGATCGACACGCTGCACTTCTTCGTCATCGGCATCACCATGATGGGTGCCACCGGCGTCTTCGTCGCCGCGGTCTGGTGGTCGGTCCGCTATCGGGCTCGCACCCTCGACGAACTCGCGACGACGCCCCGGGTGCAGGCGGGGCTCGCGGTGGAGGGTGGCCTCCTCGCCTTCCTCATCGTCCTCTTCATCGTCTTCTGGGTGGTGGGGTTCACCCAGTTCCTCCGCATCCGCGTGCCGCCCAAGGACGCCATGGTCGTATACGTCACCGGCAAGCAGTGGATGTGGAAGTTCGCCTATCCGGAGGGGAAGCAGACCATCAATACCTTGGTGGTCCCCGCGGAGCGGGACGTCCACCTCGTGATGACCTCCCGCGACGTCATCCACTCCTTCTACGTCCCCGCCTTCCGCATCAAGCAGGACGTGCTCCCGGGCCGATACTACAGCATGTGGTTCCGCGCCGTGCGGCCGGGGACGTATCGAATTTTCTGCGCCGAATACTGCGGCCTGATGCATTCGGCCATGCTCGGAGACGTGGTCGCCCTCGATCCGGACGACTTCCAGCTCTGGCTCGAGGGCGAACCGCTCGAATCCTTCGTCGATCTTCCCCCCGGCCCCGATCGAGGAGGCGTAGTCACCCAGCTCGGCCCCGACCTCGCCGACTATCCCCGCGGGATCCCAGAGGCCTCGCCGCCCCGGAGCATGGCCGACCATGGACGAGAGGTGGCCGCGCTCAAGGGCTGCCTCGCCTGCCACACGCTCGACGGCCAACCCCACATCGGCCCCACCTGGCGCAACCTCTGGTACCGCGAGACCACGCTCGACGACGGCCGCGTGGTGATCGCCGACGAGGCCTACCTCACCCGCTCGATGATGGATCCGATGCTCGAGCTCGTGCAGGGCTACGCGCCGGTGATGCCCACCTACCAGGGCCTGCTGGATCCCGCTGAGGTCGGCGCCATCCTCGAGCTCATCCGGACGCTCTCGGAACCCCTCCCCACGCCCGCACGGAGCCCGGAGCCCCTCGTCAGACCTCCCCTCGCTCCCGGCACGCTCGATCGGGTGGACCCCGCTCGCGCCCTCGAATTCATCCGCGAGACCAGCGAGAGGACGGCGCCATGAAAAATTACCTCAATCACGAGACGACGATCTGGTCCTGGCTCTCGACCAAGGATCACAAGCGCATCGGCGTGATGTTCCTGGTCTCGGTCACGCTCTTCCTGCTCGTGGGCGGGGTCTTCGCCCTCATCCTCCGACTCGAACACCTCACGCCCGATTCCACGATCGTCTCGGCGAACATGTACAACCAGCTCTTCACCCTCCACGGCGTGGTGATGGTCTGGTTGTTTCTGATTCCGGCGATCCCGACCGGCTTCGGGAATTTCTTCCTCCCCATCATGCTCGGAGCCAAGGACGTCGCCTTCCCGCGGCTCAACCTCGCGACCCTCTACATCTTCTGGGTCGGCGCGATCGTCATGATCTACGGCATCCTCGATCGGGCGGCGGACACCGGCTGGACTTTCTATCCCCCATATTCGAGCGTGACCTACACCAAGGCCGGTCCGGTCCTCCTCGGCGTCTTCATCCTGGGCTGGTCGACCATCATCACGGGTGTGAATTTCATCACCACCATCCACACGCTGCGGGCCAAGGGCATGCGCTTCATGGACATGCCGCTCTTCGCCTGGGCGCTGTACGGCGTATCGGTCATCCAGATCCTCGGAACGCCGGTGCTGGGGATCGTCCTCCTCATGGTCGTGATGGATCACAACTTCGACTGGGGGCTCTTCGATCCGGCGCGGGGCGGCGACCCGCTCATCTATCAGCACATCTTCTGGTTCTATTCGCACCCGGCCGTCTACATCATGATCCTCCCGCCGATGGGCGTGGTCTCCGAGATCGTCTCGACCATGGCCCACAAGAATCCCCTCTCCTACAAGGCGATCGCCTACTCGACCTTCGGGATCGCCTTCGCCGGCTTCCTCACCTGGGGTCATCACATGTTCACGTCAGGGATGTCGGAGTTCAACGCGGGGATCTTCGGCATCCTCTCCATGACCGTCGCGGTGTTTTCGGCGATCAAGGTCTTCACGTGGACCGGCACCCTCTACAAGGGATCGGTCTGGCTGCGAACGCCGCTGCTCTACATCTTCGCCTTCCTCTTCCTCTTCATCTTCGGGGGGATGACCGGCGTCGCGGTGGCGGCGACGAGTCTCGACATCCACTGGCACGACACCTACTTCGTGGTGGCGCACTTCCACTTCATCATGGTCGGCGCCTCGCTCACCGCCTTCCTCGCGGCGCTCTACTACTGGTGGCCGAAGATCACCGGGCGGATGTACTTCGAGGGCTGGGGCGTGGCCGGCGCGGTCCTCGTCTTCCTCGGCTTCGTCGGGACCTTCTTCCCGCAATTCCTGCTCGGCAACGGGGGGATGCCGCGGCGCTACTACCACTATTCGGAGGAGTTCCAGGCGCTCAACGTGCTCTCCACCGCAGGCTCCTGGGTCCTCGGCCTGGGCCTGCTCCTCGTCCTCGTCACCCTGATCTGGTCGCTCTTCACCGGCGAGAAGGCGCCCGCGAACCCGTGGAACTCGCGCAGCTACGAGTGGATGACCCCCTCGCCCCCGCCCAAGGAGAACTTTTTCGAGACACCGCGGATTCAGCGGGGCCCCTACGACTACCACCTTCCCCTGGAGCGAAGATGAGCGCCATCCCCAGGCTCCAGCACCACTTCGAGGACCTTCCCAAGCAGGCCCACGCGGCCAAGCTCGGGATGTGGCTCTTCCTCGGAAGCGAGGCGCTCTTCTTCGCCGGCCTCTTCACCCTTTACGCCGCCTACCGCGCCCACCACCCGGAGATCTTCCGGCTGGGCGTGGCCCACAACGACCTCGTCCTGGGAACGGTGAACACCTTCATCCTCGTCACCGGGAGCCTCCTGGTGAGCTTCGCGGTGAACGCGCTCCGCCTCGGCCGGCGAACTTGGGCGATCCTCCTCACCCTGGGCACCGCCCTCGCGGGCGTGGCCTACCTCGTCATCAAGGGCTTCGAGTGGGCCCGACACATGTCCGAGGGGATCTTTCCCGGAGGGAAAGGAAGCTTCTTCGTCGAAAACCCCGAACCCGCCTGGGCGATCTTCTACACCGCCTACTACGGGCTGACGGGCTTCCACGTGATCCACGTCACGGTGGGCGTGGGCATCCTCGCCTGGACGGCGTGGTGGATGCATCGGGAGAGGATCGGACCCGCGGCCGCCTACAAGCTCGCGATCGTCTCCCTCTACTGGCACTTCGTGGACATCGTCTGGCTCTTCCTCTGGCCCCTCTTCTACCTGCTGAGGAATCCCGCATGAACGGAAGACCCACCTCGCCGGTGACGATCCTGGGTTCGTACGGCGCGATCTACCTCCTCGTCGTCGTGAACCTCGTCCTCGCCCTCGCCGGGATCTCGGGCACCTGGGCGGTGGTCCTGGCCGTGGGCATCGCCAGCCTCCAGGCCATCGTCGTGGCGCTCTTCTCCATGGAACTCCTCCGCAGCCGACGCTCCGTGGTGGTCGTCTCCGTCATCGCCCCCCTCTTCGTCGTCCTGCTGCTGGTCCTCACGGTGGTGGACGTCTACACCCGCCAGCCCCCGCCCCTCGACATCCCACCCATCGATCGGACGATCCCCTCTCCCCCGCCTTGATCAATCCGGGAAGCGAGGGCGAAAGACCTGGAAGAACCAGCCGGTGGTCATACCGAAGGCGAGGTGGGCAGCCAGGTCCCAACCCCGCTCGAGGAGGCGCCACCAGGGATTCATGTCCTGGAGGATCCCGAAGAGGAGCGGGACCAGCAGGATGGAGTCCACGAAGGCGGAGAGCAGCCCCAGGAAGAGGCCCGCCACCACGTTGGTGGCGAGCCTCGGCCGATAGATCGTGCTCACCGCCAGCCAGCCGAAGCCGCCGGACCAGGCCAGCGCGACGAGCTGGTTGAGGGCGAAGCCGATGAAATAGGTGATCGCGGTGGGCGCCTCGATCGCGGAGGCTCCCAGGGCGAAGGAAGCGATCACCCGCAACGGCCAGGTCCACGGCAGCCCGCGAAACCAGATCGCATAGGCGAGGAGCCAGACTCCGAGGAAGGCGAACCCGCCGAGCTGGCCGGCGGCGAGCGCACTGGCGAAGGTGCCTCGCTTCTCCAGGGCCCTCCCGCCGAGTTCGATCGTCGTCTCCATTTTTCACCTCGACCGACGCCAAAGGTTTGCACGGACTCCGGCCGGCGCACGGTTCGCGAAGCTTCGTCATTTTCCTGGCAATCGCTCCGACCCGCGCGATAGGTTCCACGCATGTTGGCCGTCGTCTTGTTCCTCGGGGCGCTGAGTGCGGAGGTCCACGGAGAGCCGTCCCAGAGAGCGACGATCACCTGGGAGGAGGCGCTTCGTCGCGCCCAGGAGGCGCCGACGATCGCCTCGGCCCGCACGGCGGTTCGGGAGCGACGGGATCTCGACGAAAGGGTCGGCGGGCTGGGGAACCCCGAGGTCGAACTCGTGGCGGGCGTGCGAAAAGGCGAGCTCGACCAGGGCTTCGACGGCGAGGTGTCGGTCGTCCAACCGATTCCCCTCGCCCCCATCGGCTCGGAGCGGCGAAAGGCGGCTCGCGCCGAGACCCGCCTCCTCGACGCCCGGACCCGTGCCCTCCTCCTCGAGCGGGGACTGGCGGTGGCGAACGCCTTCTGCCGCCTGCACGCGGCCGAGCGCGTCCGCGAGGAGGCCGATCGGGCCGTGGCCCTCGCCGAGGAGATGGTCGCCGCCGTGGAGCGGGGCCGGGAGGCCGGCGCCTTCACCTCCCAGGACGTGGCCCTCGCCCGCGTTCACGCCGGTGAGGTGCGGCTCGCCCTCCTGGAGGCGGAGGGGGAGGCCTTCGATCTCGGCGTCGAGCTGGGACGGACCGTCCAACACGCCGGCCCCTATCCCCTCGCCACCGAAGGCCCCCTTCCCCTCTCCGTGCTCCCGCCGCGGGAGAGCTGGGCCGAGGCGCTCGCCCCGGATCGCCTGCCCCCGATCCTCATCCCGATGCTCGAGGCCGAGGCGGCCCGGGCGCGGCTCCGGGAACGAGAAGTCGAGGGCCGGGCGTTCTGGATGGGAATCGGAGGAACGGCCTTGCGCGAAAGTGAGGAGCGCGCGCTGCTCGGGACGGTGCGCTTCACGATCCCCCTCTTCGAGCGGAGCCTCCGCGAGCGAGGGCAGCTCCTGGCGGAGGCGCGGGCGCAGGAGGGGGCGAGCGCGGAAGGACGAATGGCCGCCGCGGGCCTCGTTGCCTCCCTCGTCCACGAGGTGGAACACACCGAGGAGGTCCACGATCTCCTGCGGGACGCCCTCCTCCCGAGCTCCGAGGAAAACCTCCGCCTCTCGCGCCTCGCCTTCGAGGCGGGGGAGCAGACTCTCCTCGAGGTCCTCCGCGCACAGGAGCAGGTGGTGGACCTCCGGATGCGGCTCCACCGCGCGGAGGCCGAAAGGGCCCTGGCGCGCCTTCGGCTCGCCCTCTTCCTCGGAGCCCTCGACGGCTCGACGACGGACGTGAAATGAGATCGCATCACCTTTGGGCTTTCCTCCTCGTCCTCGCGATCGGTGGCTGCCGTCCTGCCGGCGATCCTTTCGAGAACGACCCTGCGGGCGAAGGGCCCACCAGCAGCCGCGTCCCGTGGGCCGTGGCGCGCGACGCCTCGAACCACCCCCTCCTCGAAGCCCCCGCCACCGTCGTCGCGCCCGCGAGTGCGGAGGCCACCCTCTCGCCCCCGGCGCGGACGCGGATCGAGAAGGTCCACGTCCAGGTCGGCGACGAGGTGCGGGCCGAGCAGCCGCTCGCCGAGGTGGTGATGCCCGAGGTCCTCGAGGCCGCGGGCCGCCTCGCCGCCGCCGAGATCCGCATCGAGGCCCAGAGCCGGCGACGCGAGCGGCTCCTCTCCCTGCAGGAGCACGGATTGACGCGCGCCTCCGACCTCGCCGAGGCCGAGGCCGCCCTCGCCGAGGCCCGTGCCGAGCGCCTCGCGGCGCAGGCGGTGCTCGGCGGCGCGGGTCTTTCCGAAGCCGACGCCTCGAAGCTCCTCTCCCGCGGGGGCGCCACGACCCTCCGCAGCCCGATCGACGGCATCGTCCTCGCGGTCGACGCCCCCCTCGGCTCCGTCCACGAAGGCGGGGGACCGCCGCTCTTCCGCATCGGCGCCGCCTCCTCGGGCCGGGTCGTGGCGCGGACGAGCGCGCCCGTTCCCGAGGGGGCCTCCTTCGTCTGGCTAGGCCCCGACGGAAGCGAGGTGTCCCTCCGCCTGCGCGCGACCTCGCCGCTGGTGGATCCCCGCGACGGCACGCGCGAGGTCTTCTTCGACGCCGAATCTCCGCTGCGGCCGGGCCTCGCCGGCAAGGTGCAGATCCGCCTCGGGGAGGGAAGCCGTCTCGTCGCCATCCCCGCTCGCGCCGTCTTCCTGCGAGACGGCGAGGCCCACGTCCATCTCCTCGAACCCTCCGGGGTCCGCGAGGCGCAGGTCCGGGTGGTGGCCTCCTCGGGCTCCGACGCCGTGGTGGAGAGCCTCGCTCCCGGTGCGCGGGTGGCCGCCGACGCGGGTCGTTTCGCCGCGAGCCAGGCGGAGTCGGACGCGGAGGCCGAAGGCCGATGATCGAGCGGCTCGTCCACGCCTCCGTCGTCCACCGGCGCTGGGTGGTGGGGCTCGCGGCGCTCGCGAGCCTGGCGCTCGGCGTCTTCGCCTTCCGCCTCTCCTTCGACGCCCTGCCGGACGTCACGCCGAATCAGGTGCAGATCCTCACCCGGGCGCCGGGCCTCACGCCGGAGGAGGTGGAGCGGCTGGTCACGCGCCCCATCGAGACGGCGCTCGGGGGGATGCCCGGTCTCGCCACGCAGCGGAGCACCTCCCAGGCCGGCCTCTCCGAGGTCGTCGCCATCTTCGACGACCGCGCCGACCCCTACCGCGCCCGCCAGCTCGTCCAGGAGCGGCTCGCCACCGTCGCCGTCCCGGAGGGCGTGGAGGCTCCGGAGATGGGGCCGCATTCCGGCGGCCTCGGGGAGATCTTCCAGTTCACCCTCGAATCTCCCGTGCGCACGCCGGCGGAGCTCCTCGAGCTCGCCCGCATCCGCATCGCGCCTCTGCTTCGCTCGGTCCCGGGCGTGGTCGAGGTGAACACCTGGGGTGGAGAGGAGCGCACGCTCGCCGTCGACGCCGATCCGCAGCGCCTCGCCGCGCGCGGCATCTCCTTCGACGAACTCCGGGAGGCCCTGGCCCGGGCCACGGGGAGCGCCGCGGGTGAGAGCCTCCCCGCCGGCGGAGGGCGGGCGCTGGTCCGTGGCCTCGCCCGTCCCCAATCGCCCTCCGAGCTCGCGGCCGCCGTGATCCGCCGCGACGGGGGAGGCGAGGTCGTGCGCGTGGGCGACGTGGCCGAGGTGAGCTGGGGCGCAAGGCCCCGCCTCGGCACCGCCACCGCCGACGGGCGCGGCGAGGTCGTCTACGTCATGGCCCAGATGCTCCGGGGCGAGAACGCCCTGGAGGTGGTCGACCGGATCCGCGAGGTGGTGCCGGAACTCCGAAGGGCGGTGCCCGACGACGTGACCCTCCGTCTGGTCTACGACCGCAGCCACCTCGTCGACGCCACCCTGGCGACGGTTTCCAAGAACCTCGTCGAGGGCGGCCTCCTCGTCGTCGTCGTCCTCTTCGCCATGCTCGGCAGCCTGCGGGCGGGCCTCCTCGTGGCCACGGCCATCCCCTTCTCCATGCTCTTCGCGGCGGCCGGGATGGTCGTCTTCGGAATCCCCGGCAATCTGATGAGCCTCGGGGCCATCGACTTCGGCCTCCTGGTGGACGGCGCCGTCGTGATGGTGGAGGCCATCTTCCGTCGCCTCGATCCCAAGAAGAATCCGGACGTCGCGAGCCTGAGCCGGAGCCCGCTGGAACGCCGCGGCTTCGTCGCCCGGATCGCCGCCTCGGTCGCGCGCCCCGTCTTCTTCGCCGTGGTGGTGATCCTCCTCGTGTACACGCCGATCGTCAGCCTGACGGGCGTGGACGGGAAGATGTTCCGGCCGATGGCGCTGACCATGATCTTCGCGCTCACCGGCGCGCTCGTCTACTCGCTCACCGTCGTCCCGGCCCTGGCGAGCCTCCTCCTCCGCCCCGAGGACGTCCCGAAGAAGGATCCCCTCCTCGTCCGCCTCATCGATCGCATCTACGGGAGGCTCCTCCCCGGCGCCACCTCGCGCCCCGTCGTCGTCGCCGTGGTGGCCGGGCTCGCGCTCGTGGGGAGCGGCATCCTCTTTTCCCGCCTGGGGACCGAATTCATCCCCCAGCTCGACGAAGGCGATCTCGTCCTGCAGGTGGCGCGCGATCCCGACATCTCCCTCGAGACCGCGATCCGCGAGGCGAACCACCTCGAGGCCACCCTCCTCCAGGCGGCGCCGGAGGTCGTCCAGGTCGCCTCCCGCATCGGCAGCCCCGCGGTCGCCACGGATCCCATGGGGCTGGAGGAGAGCGACATCTTCATCCGCCTCAGGCCCCGCAGCGAGTGGCGGAAGGGGCTCACGCGCGAGGCGCTGATCGCCGAGCTCGAGGCCGCCATGCAGGAGCGCGCCCCGGGTGGCGAGGCGGCCTTCACCCAACCGATCCAGATGCGCTTCAACGAGATGGTGGGGGGCGAGACCACCGACGTCGCGCTCTCCATCTTCGGCGAGGACCTGGAGGAACTCCGCCGCCTGGCGGAGGCCTCGAGGGACGCGATCGCGCGGATCCAGGGCGCGACGGACGTCCGCGTGATGAGCCCGCCGGACGTGGCCATGGTGGAGGTCCTCCCCGACCCCATCCTCGCGGCGCAGGCGGGGTTGAGCGCCCGGGAGATCCTGGACGCCGTCACCGCGATCCGCGTGGGCATCGAGGTCGGGACGACCTGGGACGGGCCGATCGAGATCCCGATCGTCCTCCACGCCGGCCGCGAGACGAGCGCCTTCGATCTCGAGAGATTGCCCGTCGTCGCCGAGGACGGGCGCCTCGTGCCCCTGTCTCGGGTGGCGAAGATCCGGACCGTCCAGACGCCGAGCTCGATCAGCCACGACGACGGCCAGCGGAGGATCGTGGTCGGGTTCAACGTGCGAGGCAACGATCTCGGCGGCGTGGCGCGGGCCAGCCGCGAGGCGGTGGAGCCGATCCTCTCGAACGTGACGGGGATCCGCTGGGACTGGGGGGGTCAGATCGAGAATCTGGCCAGCGCCCAGCGGCGGCTGGCGGTGGTGGTGCCCGTCGTCCTCCTCTCGATCGCCACCCTCCTGGTCTTCACCTTCCACCGAATCCGGCCGGCGCTCATCCTCCTCTTGCAGATCCCCTTCGCCACCATCGGCGGCATCGCGGCGCTCTGGCTGCGGGACATGCCGCTCTCCATTTCGGCGATCATCGGCTTCATCGCCCTCAGCGGAATCGCCACGCTCAACGGCGTGGTGCTCATGCACCGGCTGCTGGAAAACGAGCGCCGGGGGCTTTCCCCGGCGGAGGCGGCGAAGGAGGCGGCGCGCAGCCGCTCGCACCCCGTGCTGATGACGGCCCTCGTCGCGGCCCTGGGCTTCGTCCCCATGGCCACCGCGACGGGGATCGGCGCCGAGGTGCAGAGGCCGCTCGCCACGGTGGTCGTCGCGGGCCTCGTGACCTCGACCGCCCTCACCCTTTTGGTGCTGCCCTCAATCTACCCCTGGCTCGCGCGCATCGGACGGCGCCCACCGGAACCGGAGGCTCCGCTCGTCCGAGATGAGGATGGACTCGCCCCCCGCTAGCGGGATCTCCACCACCTCGAGGGCGCGCATGGAGCGCGGGCGAAGGCCCTTGGGCTCGGTGACCACCACGACCCCGTGCTCGATCCGGAGCTCCCGGGCCGGATCGGAGGCGAAGAAGGCCGTGGTGAACTCGTGGAGCAGGGGACGCTGATCCTCCGCAGGCCGTGCGACCAGCTCGAGTTCGATGCACTCGGCCCCGCCCTCCCCCTCGCCACAGGAGACCCACCCGCGTGCGGAGATCTCCACGTCCATGTGCACCGGGATCCCCCCGAGCCCCGCCACCCGGATCTCGTCGCGCGCCGTGTAGGGGCGGCCGATCTCCAGCGAACCGCCGTTCCAGTAGCCCACCAGCGCGCCCCAGAAGCGAGCCATCCGCGCGGAGATCGACTCCTCGGAAAAGAGGTCGGCCAGGCGGCCGTGGACGCCGGGGGGCGGCGTCTTGCCGGGCAGCGCCTCCGTCGCCCAGGAGGCCACGCGCGCCTGCGCGGCGGACGGCTCGGTGACCTCGAGGAAGCTCCCCACCGGGCTGACGCGGAAGTCCGCCTGGCCGATCTCCACCGCGACCATCTCCACCGTCCTCGGGATCCACCGCTGGGGGAGCGCCTCCACCGAGGCCTGGTCCCAGACGACGCGGACGCCCTCCCCATCCCCCCGTACCTGGAGGCGGTAGCTGATCCTCGCCTCGTCCACGAAGCGCCCCCGGGGTGAGACGTCGGTGGCCGTCCGCATCGCCTCCACGCGGGCTTCGGTCCCCGACGACCAGTCGAATTCGAGGTGGACGGTTTGGGGCCGGGGCTCGGTCGGCGCCGCCACCGGCGCGGTGGAGGCGCAGGACGCGAGGAGGGAGAGGAGGACGGCGAGGCGGATCTTCATCCGCAGAGCCTACGGGCTTCGCACCGCGGATCACAAGTGCTCGACCAGCGTCTTCACCGCCAGCCCCAGGAGGACCACGCCGCCCAGCGCGTCGAGCCGCCGGCCGAGGAGCGTCCCGAACCTCCGCCCCGCCAGCAGGCCCAGGGCCGTGAGCAGGGCCGCCGTCGCGCCGATGAGGAGGATGGAGAAGAAGAGGGGGGCCTCCATCATCGGGAGGACGATCCCCGCCGCGAAGGAGTCGACACTCGTGGCCACCGCCAGGCCGAAGAGGACGCCCCATCGGAAGGGGTCGTCCTTCATATCGTCCTCGTCCTCCTCCTCTCCTCGGACCGCCTCGACGATCATCTTCCCCCCGATCCCTCCCAAAAGGGCGAAGGCGATCCAATGGTCCCACCGCTCCACCAGCGGACCGATGGAGGCGCCCAGGAGGAAGCCGAGGACGGGCATGAAGGCCTGGAAGCCGCCGAACATCCCCGACATCCAGAGGACGTTGCGCCACCCCAGCCGCGGGGCCGAGAGCCCCCGCGCCGCGGCGACCGCCG
>Ga0180216_1002045_pt1 | contig 17281 bp, 14 predicted proteins | sample eDN3rd37CBELigMG_FD_128879 | JGI IMG/M metagenome (GOLD analysis project Ga0180216, IMG submission 128879) | Enriched Miracle-Growth compost microbial communities from Emeryville, California, USA - eDNA 3rd pass 37_C BE-Lig MG (version 2)... ... | reverse complement strand
AACCTGTCCACACTATCTTATTTTTGATAAATCACAATTGAGAAAAAGTGGTTCCTTTGCTAAATGTAATCCTCCACTACGCTCAAGAGAAGATGTGGAAAAACTTTGGGAACAAATATTTAAAGGAAACGTTGACTGTATCGGATCTGATCATGGACCTTACACCGACGAGGAAAAACTAGAACATGGAGAAAATATATGGAAGGCACCCTCTGGTTTTGCAGGGATTGAGTTAATTTTACCTATTATGATAACTGAGGGATATCATAATAGAGGATTATCCTTAGACTCAATTGCAAAATTGACCGCCACAAAAGCAGCTAAAATTTTTGATATTTATCCACGTAAAGGTAGTATAACCATCGGTTCAGACGCTGATTTGGCGATAGTCGATCTTAATGAAGAATGGGTATATACAGGAGAGAAAACATTATCGAAAACAAAGTCCTCTAAAGGAATTTATGAAGGACTTAGCTTGAAAGGGAAAATATCAACAACATTGGTTAGAGGAGAGATAGTTTATGACACTGGAAAAATTCAAGTTTCCCCTGGATATGGGGCGTATATAGCCCATAACCATAAGATGTGATTAGATATAGAGCACTAAAATTATAGTGAAAATTGATTATCTAATAATAAAAGCAGAATTGCTAGTTTATTAGTTTTAAACTTCCACCCCTTACTCTAATAAAGGTAAGGGGGAACATCTTTGTTGAGTAAAATTTGCCTAGTTATCTTGAGTTAATTTCTAGTGGAACGAGGATTATATTTTTTTTGAATGCTTGTATCTCACATAGATAGTAAGATGTTGTCGTCTAAAAAATATTAGAAAATTCATACTAAAATTAATCGTTTATTTACTTATAAACCCACCTTTTTCTTTTGTCCAGTTACATTTTACGGATGATTCCGGATGAATAAGAACCTGAAGAACAAGCGTCCCCCCTTAAGCAATTTTAATTCCATCAACTATGTAAGTTAAATTAGATAGAATAGAATCACCATTCAATAAAATTAATTGGTAGTTTCAATATTATGACTAGTTTGTATTGAATAACCATAATAAATAACCACAACAGATATAAAAATTTATTTACACCAATAAAAAATAATGATACCATTTGAATTGTTATATATTACTGAATTATCAGATTGGTGGTGAATTAATGCAACTATAGAAATAAGAAGATTTATTCATGTGTAATAGGGCTGACATTTAAGGGAGGTTTTAGCATGGTTTTCTTAAGATGGATAGATTGGGTAAATAACTTTTTGAAACTCCTGATTGGAATTGCTCTAGGAATAATGACACTCTTGGTGTTTTTGCAAGTAATAGTCCGATTTGTGCTTCCTTCAATCGGGATATTTATTAGCGTTCCGTGGACTGAAGAATTATCACGTTTTCTTATGATTTGGTTAGTATTTATTGGTGGGGCAGTGGCAACACGGTATTCTAAATTACTTGCTGTAGACGTTTTAGTAACTACAATCCCCGTACTTCCTGGGAAAATAGTTAAAATTATCGCTCATACATTATCGCTAGTATTTTATGTTTGTATATTCAAAATTGGCTTGAATTGGGCATTCTACGGTCTGACGGAAACGGCACCAGTAATGGGATTTTTAATGATATATATTTATTCGGCTATGGCGGTTGGAGCGGGGTTGATGATTCTAAATACGATAGCGTTATTCATCGATACATGGATTAACAATAAAGATATCCTTGAATCGGATGGGGATTATGAATTGAAAAACTCCTTTGACTAACCCAATCAATAAGAATTCCTTAAACTAACTCAAGGAAAGGAGCCTTGTACCATGTCATTATTGTTTTTATCATTATGTATATTTTTCGTTGTTAGTGTTCCGATAGCCGTATCTTTAGGTCTTTCATCCCTGCTTCTTTTAGAAATTAATGGCATGCCTCTTTCTGCAATGGCACAAAAAGTGTTTGAAGGTTTAAATTCATTTCCGCTCATGGCACTACCCTTTTTTATCTTAGCTGGGAATATAATGATGAACGGAGGAATTTCAAACCGTCTAATTAATTTCGCTAATGCGTTAGTAGGTGGGATTAGGGGAGGATTAGGAGTAGTATCTATTTTGACATCCATGCTTTTTGCTACGATGTCAGGTTCTTCTTCGGCTACAACGGCTGCTGTCGGTTCAACACTGATTCCGGCGATGGAAAAGAAGGGATATCCCAAAAATTTTGCAGCTGCAACCTGTGCATCGTCCGGTGAACTTGGCAGTATTATTCCGCCATCCATTCCTATGATCATATATGGTTTGGTTACAAATATTTCTATAGGGAGTTTGTTTCTTGCTGGTATTATTCCAGGGATTTTTATTGGTTTAAGTTTGATACTAACGGTTGTGATTATTTGCAAAATTAGAGATTATGCCCCCGGTACAAGCATAGATAGAGGAATATGGCTTAGAAATGTTTTAACAGCCTTTAAGGAATCACTTCTTGCATTGCTTATGCCAGTTATTATTCTTGGAGGGATCTATGCAGGGATTTTTACCCCCACGGAAGCAGCAGCAGTTGCTGTTATTTATGGTGTTATTGTATCTCTTTTTATATATCGCGAAATGAAGTTTAGAGACCTATTACCAATTTTATCTAAATCCGCTTTTATGAGTTCCATCATATTGCTAATTGTAGCTTTTGCCTCCATTTTTTCCCATATCCTAACTATTGAACAACTGCCACAGCATTTGGGGAGGGCGGTTACTCAGTTTACTGAGAGTCCTATGGTATTTCTTTTGCTAGCCAACCTTCTGATGTTTTTTGCAGGAATGTTTATAGAAACTACAGGGGCCATACTTATACTTGCACCAATTTTAGCACCAATGGCCGTCCAATTTGGAATCGACCCTATCCATTTTGGACTCATTATGATCGTTAACATTTCTATCGGGATGGTAACCCCACCGGTTGCAGTTAACTTATATATAGCTTGTGAAATTGCCCAAATACGTATTGAGCAGATTATACGACCGGTACTAGTTTTTCTAACTGTTTTATTGATTGACTTATTAATTATTACATATATTCCCTTCCTCTTCTAATACTGCTATTAACACACAATTTTTAAGGAGAAGGATTATATAAAGAAATATTAGAGGGGAGGGAGTTATTGTAATAAAAATTGCAGGTTAGACAAATTTAATTGGGAAATTACAAAAGGGGAGGTATAGTTTATGAGAAAAAATCTACTGATGTCTATGGCATCAACTTTTGTTGCCACACTTTTGCTAGTTGGTTGCGGAAGTGAAACAGGGGGGAACCCGGTAGGCAACGATAAATCTACAAATGATAAGGCAAATGGAGAGATACAAAAGAAAATTGAATTTAACCTAGGTCATACGAACTCTACTGATAACCATTATCATGCATTTGCAGTAAAATTAGCTGAATTAGTAAGTGAGAAGTCAAATGGATCCATAACTATCAACGTCTTTCCTCAGAGCCAACTTGGTGGAGAAGTATCAATGTTTCAAGGAATTCGTGAAGGATCGGTAGACATGCTAATCGCTGGGCAAAGCGCCCTTACGAATACAGTAAAGGAGTTAGCTGTGATGGATCTTCCGTATTTGTTCGATAGCGTTGAACAGGCAAACAAAGTCCTTGCAGGCGATGTAGGAAAAAAATACTTGGACTTGTTATCGGATTATGATGCTAAAGGCTTAGGATATCTATCCGTATTGCAGCGTAACGTGTATTCTAATAAACCGATCAATAGCCTTGCCGATTTAAAAGGTTTTAAGATACGCACGGCGCAAGCACCTGCTTATATGAAGGCCTATGAGATTCTCGGGGCACAACCTACACCTATGGCTTTTAGTGAAGTTTATCTTTCTTTACAACAAGGTGTAGTTGATGGTGGAGAGGGTTCCCCAGATAATTATGTATATGACAAGATGGTTGAGGTTGCTAAGTTCTACAATATGACAAAGATTCATTACTTACCTTCTGTATTTATGATGTCCGAAAAAAAATGGGATGGTTTATCACCAGATCAACAAACGATAATACAAGAATCAGTGAAAGAAGCATTACCAGCCTCCTTTGACTATTACAAAAAATCTTATGATGAATCCCTTGAAAAGGCGAAAGAACTGGACGCCAAAATCATCGAACCAGACTTAACTGAATTTAAAAAGGAGGCCGAAAAGGTTTACGATGAATTGCTATCTAGTATTCCAAATGGGCCAGAATTACTTAAAGAAATCCAGAATGAAGCAAGTAAATATTAACTATGAACAATCATTCGGACTCCTATATATTTGTTCTATTATTTTATTGGAGTCCGACTGATTAGTTTTATTAGATTAATGGAGGTTTAAAAAATGGGTACTGTAGAACAGAAAGTCCTATCCATGATTGTTGAACTGGAAATCGTTGAATTTATGCAGGAATTAATAAGAGCTAAAAGTCCATACCCACCTGGTGACACAAGGGAAGTAGCAGATGTTTGCCTACGAAAACTAAATGAAGCGGGAATTGGGGCGGAATTGCTTTATCCAGGTCCAGAGGTTAAATCAAAATTCGATGATGGAGTGAAAAATAATCATATCCCTAGTGTTTTAGGAATCTTAAATGGCACGCAAGAAAAACCGGTGCTGCTACTCAATGCCCATATTGATACCGTAAGTGTTGAAGACCCCGAAAAATGGAAGCATAATCCCTTTTCCGGTGCAATTGAGGAAGGATATATTTATGGTCGTGGTGCGGGAGATGACAAAGGATCTGTCTGTGCACAGGTGATGGCGACTGTAGCTCTAGCAAGAGCCGGTGTAAAACTAAACGGAACATTATTGGTAAACCCAGTAGCTGATGAAGAGGCTAGTGCTTACCGTGGAACACAATGGCTATTGGAAGCAGGATATTATAAACCGACTCCCGATTACCTGATTATTGGTGAGCAAACTGATAATAGGCTGTCTGTAGCAGAAAGGGCTGAACTTTGGGTTGAAGTTACTATAAAGGGACAAGCAGCCCATGGAGCGATGCCTTGGGAGGGAGATAATGCCATTGTAAGGGCTTCTCGATTTATTACCTTAATCGATATTGATCTTGCCCCTAGATTGAAAGCAAGAACACACCCTTATTTACCTCATTCAACTGTTAACGTATCAAAGATTCATGCTGGTATTAATAGAAATGCAGTACCTGAGATTTGTAAGATTTTTATCGATCGCCGATATATTCCAGGCGAGAACAGGGAATCAATTATAAAGGAACTTGAAGAATTGTTAAATAAATTAGCGGAAGAGACCACACCGTTTGAATGGGAAATAGAAGTTATTACCGATCCGGGAAGTCCTGTAGATACTGATCCAGAGGAGCCTCTAGTAAAAACTATGTTAAATGTTATAGAGGAAGTTTCTGGTGAAAAGGCAGAACCTACCGGCTATCGTCAGGGGAGTGATGGAAAGTATTTTCCTAAATTAGGAATTCCTATTGTTCACTATGGACCTAGTGACCCTGCAGTTGGTCATGCTACGAATGAGCGTGTATCAATTGAACAATTAGTAGAAGCAACGAAAGTATATGCCCTTTCAGCTCTTCGAATTTTGGGTCACTCATAAATCTGTTTTTTAGTGATAAATAACTAAAAAAGGATGATTCTTCATGGAAAAGATGAATAAGAACATCATTAATCAAGCTATTAATGAAGCAGAGGTTTTGGAGATCGTTCGTGATTTGGTGAAAATTCCAAGCCATTGGGCACAGGAAAAAAGGGAAATTCCCATCGCAAATCACTTGAATGATTTATTTGAATCGGAAGGTATTGATGTTTACCTACAAGAAGTGATTGACGGAAGATCAAACGTGATTGCCACACTAAAAGGTACTGGTGAAGGGCCTAGTTTGATGTTCAATGGTCATATTGACACCGTCCCTCCGTTCGGGATGGAGCATCCGTTTGATGCTATTGTTAAAGAGAATAAATTGTATGGCCGTGGAGCAGTGGATATGAAATCAGGTGTTGGAACGATGGCCTACGCTTTGATTATCCTTAAACGGTTAGGGATCAAGTTAAAAGGAGATGTCGTATTTGCTGGAGTTATCGATGAAGATGCTGCCGGGAGTGCAGGGGCAAGATATATAGTTGAGCATGGACCTATAACCGATTATGCCATTGTTACCGAACCAACCAAATTTAGGACTGCAGCAGCCCATAAAGGGATGGTTGAATTTGAAATTGCTTTTAAAGGAAGGTCCGTGCATTCAAGTGTCCCAGATAAAGGAGTAAATGCGATTTATGCTGCAGCAGATTTTGTTAGTAAAGTAGAACAGAAACTAATCCCAAAATATAATGAAATTAAACATCCATTACTAGATTCACCGACCATCAATGTGGGTTTAATTCAAGGGTGTGCTCAAGCGAATAAGGTGTTCCTCCTTGGTAAAAGTGAAACTTTTGCAGGCATTGTACCGGATATATGTAACGTCTATGTTGACATTAGAAACACTCCAAACCAAACCGTTGAACAGATTCAAGTGGATTTTGAAGATTTAGCACGCCAAGTTGTAAGCACAAGAAACGATGTTGAGGTAATCGTGAATTATATTCCTCGTGTGCATCCAGCTATGGAGATAGATGTAAATAATGAGCTTGTGGTTACCGTTCAAAATAATATTAAAAAAGTTACTGGAAATATGCCTTCCGTCGGAGGAGAAACCTATTGGGCTGATTCTGGTCTATTATCCGGCATTGCAAAAATTCCAACTCTAGTGTTTGGTCCTGGGGACATAGGTACTGCACATTCTGATCACGAGTATATTGAGATTGATCAACTGGCAAATGCCACAAAGGTATATGTTCTCACAGCTATGGATATTTGTGGAGTTAGTGAATAAAACATTTCTTTTCTCTATCACACGTGAGCGAACGTAATGTTTATTCTATCAAACCCATTAAAACTTTATCCGACCTACAATGTAACCTTAACACCATTTCAAAGAATAAGAAAACTATAATTGGAGGAATATGATCCATGATTTCCATTCAAGAAAATGTCTTGGCATTGGTTTATCGTCGAAAGCGAGTCACGTCTGACGTGGTTCGCCACATTTTGGAACTTACAGCGAAGGAGGGACAACTATGATCTCGGAAGCGGAATTGCAAGAGCACCTGAAGCGACTCGATGAAATTTCCCATACTGGCATAGTCCCGGGAGTAGGGCGATTGCGCCAACTGTACTCCCCCGATGAGGACAAGGTCATCCGCATGATGGAGGAATGGATGCAGGAGATTGGGCTTGTGACCCGACATGATGCTGCAGGTAACTTGATTGGTCGTCTAGAAGGAACTAATCCCGAAGCCAAGGTGATCGCTACAGGATCCCATATTGACAGTGTCAAGAACGGGGGACACTTGGATGGTGTTCTGGGTGCCGTTAGTGCTTTGACAGCCGTTGATCACCTGGTCAGGAACTATGGTCGTCCACGCATTCCAATTGAAGTGATTGCTTTCCGAGGAGAAGAGGCCAGCCGATTTAAGGTTAGTTACGCGGGCAGCCTTGCATGGGTTGGACGTCTCAAAGATTGGTTTTCATTCCAAGATTCGGACGGAATCACTTTGCAAGAGGCCATGTTGAATGCCGGTTATGACCCTGAGCGGGTCCAAGAGGCCCGTCGGAACGATCTTGCCCATTTCATTGAACTGCATATTGAGCAGGGGCCGCTCCTTGAGCACCAGGGTGTTCCTGTTGCTGTGGTTAGCGGAATAATAGGCATTCATTGGCATCACATCAAGCTACGTGGTCGAACGGACCATGCCGGTGGTTCTCCAATGCATCTACGCCGTGATCCAGTGTTAGCCGCAGTTCGGATGATTGATGCTGCAACACGATACATTAATGGGACGGGAACGCAAGCTGTCGTTACATGTGGACATATTAAAGCTACTCCTAGTGTACCCAACATTATTGCTGGTGAGTGTGACTTCACGTTCGACCTAAGGGACATTGATGCCACACGGCTAGCTGGGCACTACGAGAAAATCCGTCAATTGTGTTATGAGATCGCAAAGGAACATGATGTTGAAATCGAATGGCAGAGGACGACGGATGAACCTCCCACCCTCTGCGATGCTAATGTACAGGAGATTATGCGACAAGCGTGTGACGACTTAAGCATTCCCTATGTGAACATGGCAAGCGGTGGTGGGCACGACTCTCAAATCGTTGCGGAACTGTGTCCTGTTAACATGCTGTTTGTGGCTAGCGTCGGCGGGCGAAGCCATTGCCCGGAGGAGTATACGCATCCCACAGATATGAAGGCAGGGGTGTCGGTGCTGGCAGAGACGTTAAAGCGGATGGCGTATTGATTATAGGTCAGGTGTTGTTGGTTTCACCTTTGCCGATGATTCTGGGTAGGGTTGAAACATGAAGGTAGAACTGTCATTAACAATGTAAGATGCTGTTAGGGGATATGGGGGATAATCCACAGCGAGAACCAAAGCGGAAGGTATCTTCGCATTGTGGGATGCCCCCTCCTTCTTAGGAAGAGATGACTGTATGTACAAACGTTTTACTGAAATCGAATCTCAAGCCGGCAGAAGAAAATTTAACTAAAGAGTCAAAGGAGTATAGGCAGAATGAATGTTGAGAAAAGGATTAAGGAAATGAATCTTGAAATTAGAGAGTATGTCAATCCGGATTGGCCTTTTACAACTACTGTTCAGGAGGGAAATATCCTATTCGTATCAGGACATACTCCGACAATTAACGGTGTGCCACAATATACCGGCAGGGTTGGAGAAGAAGTTTCACTTGAGACGGCGCAAAAAGCGGGGATGCTCTGCCTCGAAAATTGTCTGGGCGCTATTAAAATGGCTTTGGGTGATTTAGACCGCGTTGAAAAAATTATTAAAGTGAACGGCTATATTGCTTCGGAAGTCGGATTTGCTCAGCAGGCAGTGGTAATGAATCCGATTTCGAAGGCACTTAATGATATTTTTGGTGCAAAACATGCAAGGGCGGCATTGGGTGTAGCTATGTTACCAAGCAACGTTCCAGTTGAAGTGGAAATGATAGTTGCGGTAAAGCAAAAGAATTAAGTGATGTAGATAATGATGCTACTTTAGTGGAACAAATGATTCTATACCAAGTAAAATTTGCGCGTATTTGAGGAGGTATACTAATGAACAAGATTGATCCTGCACTAGAACCTGCACGTATTTTCAACCGACCAGATAAAGAACGATTTCGTGATACCTTTCGTCGATGGCAAGGTATTCCTTCAATTGAGGTAACTGACCGCGGTCGAATCTTTATTAACTTCTATTCTGGCCAGGACGCCGAAGTTGGTGGCAATGTAATGGTATTGTGTGTTAGTGACGACCATGGTCAAAGTTTCCGATCTTGTGAGGCGGTCGTGGAGCACCCTGATCCCACATGCCGAATTTACGACCCTTGTCTCTGGATTGATCCGAATGGTCGACTTTGGATGATTTGGAATCAAGCGCGCGGTTTTAACGACGGGCGGAGTGGTGTATGGGTTTCGATCTGTGAAGAACCTGACGCGGACAAATTGGTTTGGTCAGAACCTCGACGTATAGCTAACGGTATCATGTTAAACAAACCTATTGTCACAAGTAAAGGCGATTGGCTGTTTCCCTGTGCAATCTGGCGCGACGAGAGTGGTAGTGTCCCCACAGAACGTCATGGCCTGGAAAATGAACAATTTTCAAATGTCTATGCATCGTCGGATGAGGGGACGACCATTGTTTTGCGGGGCCACGCAGATGTGCCGATGCGCAGCTTTGATGAGCATATGATTGTAGAGAAGAAAGACGGGACGCTTTGGATGTTGGTGCGAACCTTCGAAGGGATTGGTGAAAGCTTTTCAACTGATGGTGGTTATACGTGGACACCTGGTAGGAAAAGCCACATAGATGGACCCTGTTCCCGGTTTCATATTCGACGTTTAAAGTCTGGACGTCTACTAATGATAAATCACAATCAATTCGAAGACCGTATTGACCTCGATGATATTATGAGCCAAGGCGATGTGAAGAGCTGGAAGGGGCGCACCAATCTTACCGCTATGATAAGTGAGGACGATGGTTTAACCTGGCCATATACTTTATTGCTAGATAATCGCAATGAGGTGTCTTACCCAGATGCAAAGGAGTGTGCAGACGGATACATCTATGTAACCTATGATTGGGAACGTGTGACACAACGGGAAATCCTTATGGCACGAATAACGGAGAACGATATCGTGGAAGGTAAACTAAATTCTCCTGGAGGCAAACTTCGCACTCTGGTCAATAAAGCCCTTGGTCAGCCTGATATCAATAAATAATGAATTATAGAATGACCTGTTTTATATTTCTGAACAGTCAATCCATTCAAAAAAATGTGTTGACTAGATAAATGAAGCCATTCTATAATATATTTAAATATTTAAATATGTATTTAAATTTTTTTCCTTGCCTACTCATCATAGAAGAGTAGGCAAGGGATAATAGATTTTAACTCAAAATGATATTTAGGATAATTTTTTGTATCCCCCTACTCATCCATAATGAGCAGGTGTCAAAAAATGAGATGATGTGATGTTAGGGTTAACCTATTGCTAGGGAGAGGGGGGATGGATTGCACTGCAATTAGGTTTAAAAGCTTTAGAAATTCAATAAAAGGGGGAGCAAGGAAGAATTAAACTTGAATAACGTTAAAGAAAGCTAGTTAGTTTCGGGAAGATTTACTGATTAACTTGGCGAGGAAACGATTCTTAGAAGCAACAAGGGTACATGCATCTCCCGCTATCTTATGTTGGTATAGAACATATAAATGAAATTTTCAATTAATAAAAGTTTAAATTGCGTACATGGGGGAGTTAACTTTGAAAAAAATCTACTCATTCGTACTATCTGCTATATTGACAATCTCTGTTGTTGTAACAGGGTGTGGGAATCAGGCTAATCAGTCAGATGGAGGAAAAACAGATCAAGGTGAATCAAAAAATGAGGGTACGGCTGAAGTAGACCGTGCTCATACTTTAGTCTGGTCGGTACCAGCGACACCAAACGGACTTGATCATGAGTTTCATTACTCGTTAGAAGCAATGGAAGCTGAAGTAAATATGTATGACTCCGCACTTCGTTATCCATTAAGATCAGATGAATCAGGTTTCTTAGTTCCTGACTTCACAAAGGTGGAAGGCTCACTAGCTGAATCGTGGGAAATATCTGATGACGGAAAAGTAGTAACAGTTCATTTGCGTCAAGGTGTCATGAGTCATTCCGGGAATGAACTGACAGCTGACGATTTTATCTACAAACAGGAGAGGGCTTGGGAATTAAACGGTGCTGTTAAAAATTTTGGGGGTGATGGGTTAAAACTTTATGATCTTAAGCAACTCAAAAAAATTGATAAATATACCTTCCAAATTACATTGGATTCTCCGAACCCAGTTTCAGAGTCAATGCTTACCCATCTCGTGCAACATTTGTTTGATTCCGTTGAGGTAAAAGCAAAGGCTACAGCAGAAGATCCATGGGGAGCAAAGTACATGGCATCGAATGGCTCCGGTCACGGGCCATACAAAATGGTTTCTTTTAAACCGGGTCAAGAGGTTGTATTTGAGGCTTTCAATGATTATTGGGATAAAGAGAACGCACCTTGGTTTCAAAAGGTTATCATGAAAGAGGTTCCTTCATCCGCAAATAGGGTAGCTTTGCTAGTTTCCGGAGCAGTGGATGCTGCGACCTATTTAACTGCGAATGAGTTAAAGGAGATTGAAGGAAAACCTGGCGTTAAAGTATACCATTGGTCCAGTAATCTAATCCAACGTGTGGAATTTAATCAATCAAAGCCTCCATTTGACAATGGACTAGTACGAAAAGCATTATCATATGCTACACCTTATGAGGAAATTCTCTCCTCAGTTTACATGGGTACTGCAAAACAGGCAAAAAGCATTATCCCATCAACCTACCCCGGTTTTACTGATAAATTTTGGAATTACAAACTGGACCTAGAAAAAGCAAAGGAACTTTTAAAACAGGCTGGATATGAAAATGGATTTAAAACTACTCTTACTATTAATGCAGGAATACCACAGGAAGAACAAATTGCAATTATATTAAAGACTAGCTTTGCGAAAATTGGCGTAGACCTAGAAATTAAAAAAGTTCAAACTGGTGACTATTACAATCAAGTAGCAAATCATAGCTTTGAAGGGATGTACATTTTCCAGGATATGCCTGGAGTCGTTGATGGAGCCTTTCCTATTGGTTTATGGGCACAGAACCCATCCACTCAAAATATAGGTGAATATAATAATGAAGAAGTTAACAAACTTTATAAGGAAACGACAACACTGGATCAAACCAAACGAAATCAACTCATTGAGCGTTTGCAAGAAATTATTGTCGACGAAGACCCGATTTGGATCTTTTTGGCCGAACCAGGCTATCATTTGGCTATGAGAGATGACATTAAAAATCCTGCCTGGCAAACCCTTCAACAAATCCGTTGGAACAATTTAACACGAAATTAAAATCAAACCACCGGTCATTTAGACCGGTGGTAATTAAAAAGGAGGGAAGCCTAGAGTGAGAATTTTAAAATATTTGGGTAAAAGGTTAATTACTTTTATTCCATTATTAATTGGAGTTATCCTTGTTACATTTGTTTTAGTTCGATTATTACCGGGTAATCCTGCTGAGAGATTAGCAGGGACATTTGCCTACGAAGAAACGATAAAAGCCCTTATGGAAAGAATGGGATTAGATAAACCAATATGGCAACAATTCCTAATCTATTTAAAAAACGTAGTTCAAGGAGATTTAGGAGAATCATGGTTCACAAATAACCCAATTCTCGAAGATTTGATTGTGCGTTTTCCAGCAACACTGGAATTAATTACTTTTAGTTTAATTTTAGCTTTTATTGTTGGTGTTTCCTTAGGAGTTTTGGCTGCCATTCGCCCTAAAAGTATATTTTCTCGTATCTCATCTTTTTATGGTTTACTTGCAGGATCCATTGCGGATTTTTGGCTGGCTTTAATGTTTATCTTTATTTTCTTTTATAAATTAGGTTGGTTTCCACCACCTATTGGTAGATTGGATTTGATGATAACAGCACCTCCCCAAGTTACCGGATTTCTAGTTTTCGATAGTTTGATTGCAGGGAATTGGGCGGCATTGCAAAGTAGTATCTCTCATCTTGCATTGCCTGTACTAACCTTGGGACTAACAGTTGCAGCGCCAATTATGAAAATAACAGTATCTTCTATGATGGAAGTATTAGATTCAGATTATATAAATCATTCAAAGGTTTTGGGTCTAAAAGAAAACAAAGTGATGAGATACTCTCTACGCAACTCTATGCCGCCAATTGTCACGATATTGGGAGTCCTTTACGGGACCTTACTCGGTAATGCAGTATTAGTCGAAACTGTATTCGGATGGGGAGGATTGGGACAGTACGTGACCCAAGCCTTGGTAAATAAAGACTATTCAGCAATTCAAGGATTTGTCTTAGTGGCCACCATTTTTTCCATGTTCGTTTACCTTCTAGTCGATCTAATCTATATGGCGGTTGATCCAAGAATAAAGTATTAAGAGGAGGGGCTTTCTTGAAAGTTTTCGGTGATTTTTGGTATGCTTTGCGTCAAAGCAAAGGAGGATTAGCGGGTTTTATCATCATTATGATCACATTATTGATGGCAATTTTTGCTCCAATAATAGCCCCTTATCATCCTGAACAAGCGGTTCCCGAGGCAAGCCGTCTTGCCCCAAGCTTCGACCACTTATTTGGGACAGATGAAACGGGGATGGATATATTTTCACGGGTAGTATATGCAGCTAGGATAGATGTTACCATTGCAGTGGTTAGTACAATTTTTTCGCTTTTAATAGGCGTACCAATTGGTTTGGCAGCTGGCTACCGGGAAGGTTTATTTGGAGAGATTACAATGCGAATTGCTGATGTGGTTCAGGCATTCCCTGTCTTTATTTTGGCGATGGCCCTTGTCTCCATACTTGGAAATAATGTTCAAAATATTATTTTTGCTATTGCATTTTTGAATGCGCCAATTTATTTAAGATTTGTTCGAAGTGAAGTTTTGTCTATTAAACATAGACCTTTCGTAGAAGCAGCCCGATGTGCAGGAATGTCTAATATTAAAATAATGTTCAAGGAACTTTTACCTAATTCTTTGAAACCAGCTCTGATTCAGTCCTCTGTTAATATAGGGTGGGCTATTATGTTAACCGCAGGACTTAGTTTTATCGGTGCTGGTGTGAATGTCCCTACTCCTGAATGGGGCTCTATGATCTCAATTGGTGCACCTTTGATTATAACGGGACAGTGGTGGTCTTCATTCTTCCCTGGTGTTGCAATTGGTATAACTGTATTCGGATACGCATTATTTGGGGATTTCCTCCGATTATACCTTGACCCGGAGAGGAGCTAATACTTTGAATCAATTATTGAAGATTGAAGATTTGCATACCTATTTTTATGTTCGTAAAGGTGTTTCAAAAATAGTTAACGGTTTGAATTTATCAGTCCGCAAAGGTGAGTTACTTGGTGTAGTAGGAGAATCTGGCTCAGGCAAAACAGTTGCAGCTATGTCTATTGTTGATCGGGTTCGTACACCAGGAAAGGTAGTGAGTGGGAAAGTTATTTATCAGGGTACTGATCTTCGCGGTTTAAATGAATCTGAATTACGCAAATTCAGAGGTAAAGAGATTGGTTTGATTGCAGCCAATGCAAGGGGAAATCTAAATCCATTAATTAAGGTAGGCGATCAAATAGCAGATGTCTATTTAGCCCACAACAAGGGAGATCTGCGTGAAGCAAAACAACGTGCAATAGAAATGCTTCGTGCCGTTGGAATTAATGGTGCAGAGCAGAGAGCAAATGCTTATCCTCATGAATTGAGTGGAGGAATGGCGCAACGTGTCATGATTGCTTTAGCTTTAATAAATTCACCTAATTTATTAATTGCTGATGACGCGACAAATGGATTAGATGTGACAGTCCAAGCACAAATTATGGATCTGATACTTGATATTGTTGAGAAACGAAAAGCCTCTGGAATTTTTATAACCCATGATTTAGGAGTAGTTGCCCAATGCTGTGATGAGATTGCGATTATGTACGCCGGACAAATTGTAGAAAAGGGTCCAGTGACTACTTTTTTTGAAGAACCTCAGCATCCATACAGCCAAAATCTTTTAAACTCACTTCCGGAAAGAAGAGGAAAGGAAAAGAAAATTCTTTTAAGTGGGGGACTTCCGAATCCGCTCGAGTTACCTTCAGGTTGCCTGTTTCACCCACGCTGTCCTTACGCCACAGAGAAGTGCAGGCAGGAAGAACCATCATTGGTTAAGGTTAGTGAAAACTATAGTGTGAAATGTCATTTGTTTGAGGGAATAACCGAAGAGGGAGGCATAGTTGATGAAAAACTTGCTTGAGATAGAGAGCCTCACCAAACTATTTCCAATAAGTGGGACGAAGGATGTCGTTTCAGCAGTCAATAATGTGTCATTTGAAATTCGTGAAGGGGAAACCTTTGGATTAATTGGGGAAAGTGGATCTGGAAAGTCTAGTGTTGGTCGATGCTTATTGAATCTGATTAATCCAACAAAGGGGGTGCTTCGCTATAAGGGGATGGACTACTCAAATTTCGGAAAAAAAGAGGAGTCCATTATCCGGTCTGAAATGCAAATGGTATTTCAAGATCCATATTACTCCTTAAATCCCCGTAAAACGGTTTGGGATACAGTAGAGGACACACTCCGTGTAAACAAGACTTTACCAGAAGGAGAAAGGAAAACAAAGGTTAGTGAAGCCCTTGATAAGGTTCAAATTAGTAGAAATGACTATGAAAAATATCCGCATCAATTAAGTGCTGGCCAACAACAGCGTGTTGGAATAGCAAGAGCAATTGCACCAAACCCTAAGTTTATTGTTTTAGATGAACCCACTTCTTCATTAGATTTGTCCGTGAGGGCTGAAATTATCGATTTATTGGTTAAATTACAAAAAGAAGATGGAATTACCTATCTTTTTATCTCCCATGACTTAAGTACAGTTCAATATCTATGCCATCGGGTTGCCATCATGTACCTTGGGAAAATTGTTGAATATGGAACTGTTGATCAAGTTTTCCGCAATCACAATCATCCTTACAGTAAAGCACTTCTTGCCTCTGTTATGAAGGCGGATCCAAAAATTCCCCGCTCGAATTATCGTTTATCCGGGGAAATACCAAGTCCAATTAATCTTCCAAAGGGGTGTTTTCTCGCCTCACGCTGCCCGGAGGCTGAAGATAAATGTAGGGAAATTGAACCGCCTTTAATTGAGGTGGAAAAAGGACAATTTGTTCACTGTCATCATGCTAAGGCCTACGAAAAGATCGAAAACAAAATCTATGGATAGGGGATTAAAAAGATGTCAATTTTACTTATCGGTGGTAACGGATTTGTTGGAAGAAAATTAGCTCGCGATCTTCTGAAATCGGGAAATAACGTAGTCTGTTATAGTGAAGGACCACCTCATGAGGTCGTGGAAGGGATCCATTATGTGACAGGCGATATAAATGAGTTTGGAACTCTTTTGCAGACAATGAAAAAATTTAAAGTGCGTAAGGTAATTCATAACGCTGCCATTTCCCATCCCAAGCTATTTCGTGACAACCCTTATAAAATTTTTAAAATTAATACAGTAGGAACCCTCCATGCACTGGAAGCTTCCCGTCTGTTTGATGTGGAGAGATTTGTCTATATAAGTTCTGGTGCTGTATATGGAAATGTTGACAAAAATATAGTAGTAGAAGAGGAACGACTATATGGGGCAAACCCTTATGGGGCTTCTAAAATAGCATCCGAGGAAATGGTAAGAAATTATGGAATACCCTCGGCTATCTTACGCCCCGCATTTATATATGGACCAGGAAGACGGATGGATTGCCCGATCAGAGAGATTCTAACTAATGCTATTCTTCAACAACCAACCAACTGGGAAAAAGGCTTAGATCAACGTTTAGATTTTATCTATATAGATGATTTAGTGAATGCCATAATCCAAGCCACGGTATCTGAAGGTATAGTGAATTCAGTTTACAATGTTGGTGGGGGGGGAGGAGTAAAGTTTTCGGAAATTGCGGACATAGTTAGACAATTGTATCCGAATTCTATGATTAATATCGGCACTGGAGACCTTGGATATGATAACTTAGGTGCCCTTGATATTAGAAAGGCCGAAGAGGACTTGAAATGGAGACCAATGGTAAGGCTTT
>Ga0180216_1002042_pt1 | contig 17304 bp, 13 predicted proteins | sample eDN3rd37CBELigMG_FD_128879 | JGI IMG/M metagenome (GOLD analysis project Ga0180216, IMG submission 128879) | Enriched Miracle-Growth compost microbial communities from Emeryville, California, USA - eDNA 3rd pass 37_C BE-Lig MG (version 2)... ... | reverse complement strand
GCAGCACGCAGCGCGTGTTGCCGAGCTGCTGGCGCTTGTCGGCCTCGAGCCGCTCGCCGCCCGCCCGGCGCGGCGCCTGTCCGGCGGCGAACAGCAAAGGCTCGCGCTCGCGCGGGCGCTCGCCCGCAATCCCGATCTGCTGTTTCTCGATGAGCCCACCGCCTCGCTCGATCCCGCCGCGACCAAGCAGATCGAGGATATCGTCGCCGCCGTCGCCGCGCGCGGCGTGAAGGTGGTGATGTCCACCCACGATCTCGGCCAGGCCCGGCGGCTCGCCGGCGAGATCATCCTCATGCACCGCGGCCGCGTCATCGAACGCGCAACGGCGCAGGATTTCTTCGCCGCGCCGAAGACGAAGGAAGCACACCGCTTCATCGCCGGAGAGCTATTGGTGTGACAGATGAACGAACGTGCTCATCCTTCGAGACGCGCGCAAGAGCGCGCTCCTTGGGATGATGGAGACAAACCAAACGAAAAACGAGAAATGGAGGATCGCATGTTCACCCGCCGCCTTCTGATCGCCGCGCTGACGCTCGGCAGTTTGGCTTTGAGCCTGCCTGCTTCGGCTCAGGAGAAATCCATCGTCGTCTCCTCGACGACGTCGACGCAGGACTCCGGCCTGTTCGGCCACATCCTGCCCCTGTTCAAGGCCAAGACCGGCATCGACGTGAAGGTGGTGGCGCAAGGCACCGGGCAGGCGCTCGACACCGCGCGCCGCGGCGACGCCGCCGTGGTGTTAGTCTACGCCCAGGCGCAGGAGGAGAAATTCCTCGCCGAGGGTAACGGCGTGAAGCGCTTCCCGGTGATGTACAACGACTTCGTGCTGATCGGCCCCAAGAGCGATCCCGCCGGCATCAAGGGCATGAAGGACGTCGGCGCCGCGCTCAAGCAGATCATGGCGAAGGGCGCGCCCTTCATCTCGCGCGGCGACAGGTCCGGGACGCACATCGCCGAGATCAATCTCTGGAAGGCGTCCGGCATCGATATCGAGAAGGACAAAGGCCCCTGGTATAAATCGATCGGTCAGGGCATGGGCGCGGCGCTCAACACCGCCGCCGCCAGCAACGGCTATGTGATGTCGGACCGCGGCACCTGGATTTCGTTCAAGAACAAAGGCGATCTCGCCATCGCCGTGGAAGGCGACAAGCGCCTGTTCAACCAATACGGCGTGATGCTGGTGAACCCCGAAAAGCATCCGAACGTGAAGAAGGAATATGGCCAGGCGCTCATCGACTGGCTGATCTCGCCGGAAGGGCAGAAGGCCATCGCCGGCTACAAGATCAACGGCGAGCAACTGTTCTACCCGAACGCCGATGATCCGAACGCGTGAGCGCGATGACTGCCGCACCGGCTGATCCGCTTAGGCTCTTTGCGGCCGGCAGCCTGAAGGCGGCCTTGAACGACGTCGCGAGCGCGTTCGCGCGGGCAAGCGGCGTTACGGTGGAGGGCCGATACGGGCCCTCCGGTCTGCTCAAGGATGCGATTGCCGCCGGAGAGAGGGCGGACGTATTCGCGTCGGCCAATATGGAGCACCCGCGCGCGCTGGCCGATGCCGGCAAGAGCGGTCCGGTGACGCTGTTCGCGCGCAATCGGCTGTGCGCGCTCGTGCGGCCCGGCCTTGAAGCGACGCGCGAGACGCTGCTCACGCTGATGCTCGATCCACAGGTGAAGCTCGGAACGTCGACACCGAGGGCCGATCCATCCGGCGATTATGCCTTTGCGGTGTTCGACAAGGCAGAAGCGCTGAAGCCAGGCGCGCAGGCCGCGCTGGCGAACAAGGCCGTGCTGCTCACCGGCGGCAAGGACAGCGCCGCGCCGCCGGAAGGGCGCAACGCCTATGCCTGGCACGTCGCCGAAGGCCGCGCCGACATCTTCCTCACCTACGCGACCAATGCCATCGCGGCGCGCCGCGAGGATCCGCGCCAACACATCGTCGCTTTGCCCGAGAGCTTGGCGGTCGGCGCCGATTACGGCCTGACGGTGATCGCGGGGGCCGGCCCCACGGCCCAGGCGTTCGCCGACTATGTTCTGTCGGCGGCCGGGCAAGAGCTTCTGGTACGCCATGGCTTCGCGCCCAGGGGGTGAAATCCGCCGCCGCGCCCTATACATTCCCCCTATGGCCACCGATCCGTACCTCATTCGTCCGAACCCGCACGACCCGCGGCTGACCGAGCGCGTGACCGGCATCGATCACACGGGTGCGCGCATCGAGACTGCCGTCACGGTCGAGCGCGCGCTCACGATTTTCCTGAACTCGCAGGAGATCGTCACGGCGATGACGATCAACGACTATCCGGAATATCTCGCGATCGGTTACCTGCTCAATCAGCACATGCTGCTGCCGGACGACGAGGTGACCGGCGTCGATTACGACGAGGAACTGGCGGTGGTGGTCGTGCGCACCAAGCGCAAGACCAACTACGAGAAGAAGCTGAAGAAGAAGGTGCAGACCTCCGGCTGCGCGCAGGGCACCGTGTTCGGCGACCTGATGGAAGCACTGGAAGGCATCGAACTGCCGAAGACGACGTTGCGCACCTCGTGGCTCTACAAGCTCACGCAGGAGATCAACACCACGCCCTCGCTCTATCTCGAAGCGGGGGCCATCCACGGTTGCGTGCTGGCGCACGAAGACAAGCCGCTCGTCTACATGGAAGACGTCGGCCGCCATAACGCCGTCGACAAGATCGCCGGCTGGATGTTCAAGGAGAAGGTGCCCGCGGGCGACAAGATTTTCTACACCACAGGCCGCCTCACCTCCGAGATGGTGATCAAGACGGTGCGCATGGGCATTCCGATCCTGATTTCACGCTCGGGCTTCACCGCCTGGGGCGTCGAACTCGCGCGCAAGGCCAATCTCACCTTGATCGGCCGCGCGCGCGGCAAGCGCTTCATCGCCCTCGCCGGCGAGGACCGCATCGTGTTCGACCAGGACCTCGCTTATGTCGAGGAAGAGAGTGCGAAGCACCGGCGCAAGGCCGCGGTGGATGATTGAGAGTATCGCGCGAAAGCGCCTGGCGAGATGACACGCCGCTGGCTCTCATCGCCCTCCTCTGGGAGGGGGAGGGCCAAGAAAGACCGCTCGCGGCAAGATCGAAAACTCACTACATACCCCGTATGAACATCCCCTACCCTCCCACTTTCGGCCTCGTCCTTGCCGGCGGGCTCGCGCGCCGCATGGGCGGCGGCGACAAGGCGCGCATCGAGATCGGCGGCGTCACCATTATCGACCGCGTGCTCGCGACCCTGTCGGCGCAGTGCGTCGGCATCGTCATCAACGCCAATGGCGACCCCGAGCGTTTCGCCGACACCGGATGCCCGGTGATCCCCGACAATGTCGAAGGCTATCCCGGCCCGCTCGCCGGCGTGCTGGCCGGGCTCGATTGGCTGGCCGCGCAGAACAACGGCGTCGAATGGCTGATGAGCGTGCCGGGCGACTGTCCGTTCCTGCCCGACGATCTGGCCGAGCGCCTGCATGCGGCGCGCCGCGAGATGGGCGCGGGCGTACCGCTCGCTTGCGCGCGCTCCGGACAATGGCGCCATCCCGTCATCGGGCTGTGGCCGCTGGCCTTGCGCGAGGATCTGCGCAAGGCGCTGGTCGAAGAAGACCTGCGCAAGATCGAGGTCTGGACCGCGCGGCACGGCATCGCCATCGCCGACTGGCCGGCGGAGCCGATCGATCCCTTCTTCAACGTCAACACCAAGGAAGACGCCGCCGAGGCCGAGCGCCTCGCGCTTCAGCGCGGCTAGAGCCGGTTGTGCTTAGAGGGAATCGTCTCGTAACCCGCTCGTCCCCGCGAAAGCGGGCACCCAGCGCAGAAATGCAAGCTCGTTAGGCCCTGCTGGATTCTCGCTTGCGCGGGAATGAGCGGTGCTGCGGGAAGCGGTCGATCGCGTTAGCCGATCAGGCTGGCGTAAGAGAGAAAGCCGACCGTGTCGCCCGGCGCCACGGCGGTCACCTCCTCCGGCAACTCCAGCAGACCGTCCGTCTGTGTCAGCGACGTGATGACGCCCGCGCCGTCTTGCGGGTGCTTCACCGCTTCGATCTGGCCGTCCGCGCTCCGGCGCAGCGCGACGCGGACATATTCGCGGCGGTCTTTCTTCTTCTTGTAGGCAAAGCCCGCGCGCACGGGCAACGGCGTCGGCACGTCGGCGCGCGCGCCGGCGAGCCGCCGCAGCAACGGCCGCACCACACGCACGAAAGTGACGAACACCGCCACCGGATTGCCCGGCAGACCGATGAACGCGGCGCTGCCGGCGCCCTCGCGAATGATGCCGAGCGCGACCGGCCGGCCGGGCTTGATGGCGACGCGCCAGAACACCAGACTGCCGATGCGCTCCACCGCGGTCCGCACGTAATCGGCCTCGCCGGTCGAGACGCCGCCCGAGGTGACGATGAGATCGTGGCCGCGCGCGGCCGCCTGCAGCGCTTGCGCCAAGACGTCCGGCTCGTCGGCGAGAATGCCGAGATCGGTCACCACCGCGCCGAGCCGCTCCAGCAACTCACGCAACAGATAGCGGTTGGCGTCGTAGATCGCCGCGCGGCCGAGCGGCCGGCCGGGCTCGACCACCTCGTCACCCGTCGAGAAGATCGCGACCTTCAGCCGCCGCCTGACTTCGAGCGTCGTCAGCCCGAGCGCCGCGGCGAGCGCGATGTGCTGCGGTTCGAGCACCGCGCCCGCGGCAAGCACCACGCGGCCTTTCGGCACGTCCTCGCCGGCAAGCCGCCGGTTGGCGCCGCGCTTCAAACCCTTCGGCACGATGACCGTATCGCCCTCGACGGTGACGTCCTCCTGCATGAACACGGTGTCGGCGCCCGCCGGCATCGGCGCGCCCGTGAAGATGCGCGCCGCCTCGCCCGCGCGCACCGTGACGTCGGCGGCCCGGCCCGCCATCAGGCGGCCGGCGATGGCGAGCCGCGTGTCGGCATCCGGCGCGAGATCGGCATGGCGCACCGCATAGCCATCGACGGCGGAATTATCGAAGGGCGGCAGATCGACAGGCGCTGCAATGTCGGCCGCCAGCACGCGGCCGCGCGCATCGCCGAGCGACACGGTCTCGCTCTCCGCGACAGGCGTGATCCGCGCCGCAATGAGCCGCTCCATGTCGTCCAGGCGCAGCAGCGGCCCGGAGAACGCGAAGCAGTCATCGGTCAGTTGTGCCATCAGTTGTCCCGGATGGCCTTGGCGTCCGACACCAGGATCGCATGCTTGAGCAAGAGATCGGCGATCGCCTCGGCATCGTTGAGATCGACGATCGGCACCTTCGCATCCGGCAGATCGACGTCGGACGCGATGGCGACGATATAGGGGTCCATCGGCTGGATCAGCGGCTTGGCGTTCTCGGCACGATGCACTTCGAGCTTGGGGAACGCGTCGCGCTTGAAACCCTCGACAAGGATGAGATCCACCGGTGACATCTTGCGCACGAGGTCCGGCAAATCCCACTCCTCTTCCTCGCGCAGCTCGTGCAGGATCGCCCAGCGCTTCGAGGATGAGATGATGACCTCGGTCGCACCGGCGGCGCGGTGAAAGAACGAATCCTTGCCAGGCTGGTCGAGATCGAAACCGTGATGCGCGTGCTTGAGCGTCGAGACGCTGATGCCGCGTTCGATCAAGCGGGGGATCACCTTCTTGATCACGGTGGTTTTGCCCGACCCGCTCCAGCCGGCGAGGCCGATGATGCGGGTCGCCTTGCCGCCGCGCCCGACGCGCGTGCCGTCTTCCTTCTCTTCCGTGCCGTAGAGATCGGGCCGCAAAATCTTACGATCGACGCCCGTCACCGTCTCGACCGCAATGACGCGCTCGGCCGGAACGCGCGCCCAGTTCGACACCGAAGGCTGGGTGATGCCGAGCGCCCGCGCCAGCTCGCTGATGCCGCCGGCGGCGCGAATGGCTTTCGACAAACCGGGATCCCGCATGCGTTTGTCCGTGTGAACGAATGGCCGGGGACCCTACCGGCCCGGCAAAGCATGGGTCAACTGCGTATCAGGTCACGATTTCGTCGGCAGGCTCCATGCCGAGCGCCTTGATGCGTGCCCGCGTCTCCTCGGCGCGCAACGCCGAGAGGAAGGCCTGCACCGCCGGACGCGCGCGCCGGCTCTCGACCACAAGAAAATCGTAATGCTCGGGCGACACCGGCAGGAAGCCGAGGCCGTAGAGCTTGGCCACCGGCGCGATGGCGAGGCCCCAATCCGCGCGCTGCTGCGCGATCGCGGCGGCGACAGCGTTGTGGGACTTCGGCTGATTGGCGTAGCCGGGCGGCTTGGCGCCATCGAGCAGCTTGTCCATCAGAACGCGCGTGCCGGAACCGGCGTTGCGATTGACCATCAGCGCCGATGGATCGGCGAGCACGGCCTTCAGCGCCTCGATGGCCGTGCGGCCGTCGAAGCGCGCATCGCCGGGCCGGAACAGGATGCCTTGCATACGCCGCCAGCCGCGCACCAGGGCAATGCCCGGCGTCGCGAGATGCACGTTGTATTCGCCGCTCTTCGGATCGATCAGGTGCACCGGCGCGATATCGCATTCACCGCGATGGGCCGCGGCGACGCCACCGAGGCTCCCCACCGCGAGCACGCGCGCGGAGAAGCCGCGTTCACCGAGCGCGCCCACCACGACGTCGAGCGCGACATCATGGCTGCCCATGATGACGAGGTCGGGCGCATGGGCGGCGGCGCCGATCAATGTGACCGGCACCTCGCTATCGGCGTCGAGCGCGGAAGCGAGCGCGTCGATCTCGAGGAAGCCGTCCGCCTGCGAGAAGCTGGTCACCGAACCCGAACCTTTGCCGGTTGGAAACGCGACCGGACCGTCGGCGCCTTCCACCAGCGACACCAGCACGAACTCCTTGCGGCCGAGTTCGGACGCGATCCGCACCGGCACGCGCGCGGTCACCGTCTCGGCCGCCTCGGGCGGCAGGCCGGCGAAGGCCCGGATCACCGGCGCGACGAAAGCATGGAACGTAAAGATCGCCGAGGTCGGAAAGCCCGGCAGCACGACGATGGGCTTGCTGCCGACAACGCCCAGACACAAAGGCTTGCCGGGCTTGAGCGCAACGCCGTGCACGACGATGCCGGGCTTGCCCAGCTTCGAGATGATGGTGTGCGACAGATCACCCGCGCCTTTCGACGTGCCGCCGGACAGCACGACCATGTCGCACGCCGCGAGCGCCTCGCGCACGGCCTGTTCGAGCACGGCCTCTTCATCCGGGAAAGCGCCGAAAGCAACCGGCTCGCCGCCGGCTTCCGTCACGGCGGCGGCGACGATCGCGCCATTGCTGTCGTAGACGCCGGCTGGTTTCAACGGCGCGCCGGGCGGCACGAGTTCGTCGCCGGTGGACAGCACCGCGACCTTCGGACGGCGCACGACATCGACCGCGCCCAAACCGCACGCCGCCAACATGCCGATCTCGCGCGAGCCGATGCGCGCGCCACGCCGCAGCAAGGTCTCGCCGCGCGCAATGTCGGAGCCGGCATAGGAGACGAACTGACCGGCCGCCGCAGTGCGGCGCAATTCGATCTGGGGCGGGCTGCCGTCGAGAAGTTCGGTGTGTTCGATCATCACCACCGCATCGGCGCCGCGCGGAATCATGCCGCCGGTGGCGATGGCCGTCGCTGTGCCGGGCGCAACGGGCAGATCCGGCGCATGACCGCAGGCGATCACTTCCGGATTGAGCCGCAGCACCTTGGGGCTTGCGTCGTTCGCACCCACCGTATCGGCGGCGCGCACCGCAAAGCCGTCGACATTGGAGCGGTCGAAGGCGGGCGCATCGACCGGCGCAACGACGTCATGCGCCAGGACGCGCGTGAGCGCCTCAGCCAGCGATACGCTTTCGGCCGCCAGCGGCTTGAGCGCGAGCTGCGCCGCGAAGCGCGCGCGCGCTTCCTCCGCCGAAACGACTTCGAGGAACTGCTCCTGCCGCGCAGCGGCGCGCACGCGCGCGATCAGCGCGGCTTCCTCGGATGGCTTGGCGTTAGCCGAATTCATGGCCACGGCCTTACCGCAACCGGCGTGCCGGCGGAATAGCCCTCGCTTTCGGGCGGAACCAGGATCCAACCGTCGGCGCGGGCGAGCACGGACAGCGGCAGATAGCGGGCACCGAGCGGTTCGGCTTCGCCGCCGGCCACCCGGACCGGCACGACCTCGGCCAGTCCGACAGTCGACGTGACCTTGCGGGCGAGCGGTACCGTGCTCATGGTCTCCTCGCGCGGATGGCTGCCGGCGAGCCGCGCCAGTATCCGCCGGCCGATCAGAAGCCACACAGCGAGCGCCGCATCGAGCCGGCCGGGCAGCAGCAGCACCGGCTGCGTGCCGGCAAAGCCGACGGCCGCCGTCTCGCCCGGCGTTACCGCAATGCCATGCACCGCGAGCCGTCCGTCGCGGGCGAGCGTCAGCACGCTCGCATCGGTGCGCCCCACTCCCGTGCCGCCCAGCGCGACGATGACATCGGCACTGTTCGCGGCAATCGCGACATCCAGCCCACGGCCGCCTTCGTCGAGACGCGCCGCGCCGCCGAAACGTTCGATGTCGTCCGCGATGGCACGCGCCGCTGCGGCGACGATGCCGTTGCCGCGCAGCGGCAGCACGCGCACGCGCGGCTCGCGCACGGTGACACGGCTGAGCCCCAACGCGCTGAACGCGGCAAGATCGGTGAGTCGCAGATGATCGCCGACGCGATGCAGCGGGATCGATGGATCGCTGTCGCCGCCCGCGGCGAGCACGCCATCGCCGGGATTGACCGTGACCAGGGCTTCGGCCTGTCCATTGGCGATGCGCACGGCATCGAGCGGCGCGACGCTATCGGTGCCGGGCGGCATCGGCTGACCGACCTCGACGCGCGGCGGTATCCGCAGCAACAACGCCGGCGAATAGCCGCCCGCGCCCAACGTATCGTCGGCTTGCAAGGCCCAGCCATCGAGCAGCGCCATCGGCGCGGACGGACGCAAGGGCGCGCTCGCATCGACCGCCAAGGCGCGCCCGAGCGCGGCCTTGATGTCGAGCGAGCGCGGCGTCACCGGCTTCACCTCGGCATCGATCATCGCGAGAACATCGGCGAGCGGCGTCAGCCGGCTGATCGCTTGGGTCGGAATGGACGCCATCGTGCTTGCTTGGCCTCGACGAAACGGGAACTCAGTCTAACGCAACAATGGGTCGAAAGGCGCGGCATTTCGGTCAATGAAGACGACCGGACGGCCGCCTGGAGCCCTTTGCGCGAACACGGCGCGTTGGCTATGACGGTGCCATGGCAGAGAAGACCGTCAATTTGCGGGGACTGAAGTGCCCCTTGCCCGCCCTGCGCACGCGCAAGGTGTTGAGCGGCATGGCGAGCGGCGACATGCTGACGATCGAATGCACCGATCCGTTGGCGGCGATCGACATCCCGAACCTGCTGCGGCAGACGGGGGACACCTTGGAGAGCAAGGCGCAGGCCGACGACGTGCTCACCTTCGTGATCAGGAAGAAGTAGCTGTCGCGCGACCCATGGATCCCCGCCCTCGCGGGGACGACAAGGTCAATCCAGCTTGAAGCCCTTCCCGCGCACGAAGGCGCCGAAGTCTGTGCGCTGCGGCTTGGCATATTGCCGCGCTTTGTCTTCCGACCAGCCATAGAACGGCGCGGTGCCGAAGCGCTCGGGCTCGCGCTGGCGGCGATAGGGGCGGATCGCCGCGCGCCGCCGATCGTAGGCATCAATGTGCTCGGCCAAACCGTCCTCGGAGAACGTCTCTTCGTGCACGGTGACGCTGAGCGGCAATCGCGGTGAAATCGCGCCGTCTTCGGCCGGCCATCCGACGCCCATGCCGGCGACGGGGATGACCTTGTCCGGCAGCGCCAGCATCTCGCTCACCACCGCCACGTGATCGCGGATGACGCTGATCGGGCAGCAGCCGAGGCCGGCAGCTTCCGCCGCGCGTACGAAGTTAGCGAGCACGATTGCGGCGTCGACACTCGCATTGAAGAACAGGTCGAGATGATCGTTCGGAAACGGCGTGCCGCGCATGGCGGAAATCCGCGGCACACGACGGCCGTTCGCCAGGAACACCAGGAAGACCGGCGCGTCCATCAGCCACGGCATCTCCGGCAGCAGGCCGCAGATGGCTTGGCGCCGCGCCTTGTCGCGGACGATGAGGATATCGCCCTGCTGCAGATCGCTCTTGGTCGGCGCCGACAGGGCCGCCGCGCAAAGAAGACGCAGCAGGTCCGGCGGCACATCATCGGTCCTATAGCGACGGCAGACGCGGTGGCTCGCGATGTGCGCCAGTTCGTCCGCCCCGGCGAGGCCTTCCGGAACGGGAAAGTCCTCGCCGAAACGCTCGGCCAGCGCCGCTTTCAGCCTGTCGACAGAACCCGCCATCGCCACCCCCTTGCCGGTGAGGCGGCAGCTTAGACCGTCGCTTTCACCGCCGCGATAGCATCCCAGATGCGCGACGGCGTCGCCGGAATGTCGAAGTGCTTGACGCCCGCGCTGCGCAACGCGTCCATCACCGCGTTCATGCAGGCCGGCATGGCACCCGTCGTGCCCGACTCGCCGGCGCCCTTGGCGCCGAGCGGGTTGTTCGGGCTCGGCACGTTGTGCTCGACGAGATCGATCGACGGCAACAGATGCGCACGCGGCATGCAGTAATCCATGAAGCTGCCGGTGATGAGCTGGCCGTTGCTCTCGTCATAGGCGCAATGCTCGCCGAAGACGTGGCCGGCGCCCTGCATGATGCCGCCGATGAGCTGACCGCTGGCGAGCGTGTGGTTGATCGCATTGCCGATATCGTCGACCGCTGTGTAGCGCACGATTTCGACGTCGCCCGTGTCGCTGTCGATCTCGACCTCGACCACATGCGCGCCGCTGGGGAAGGCGAGCGACACCGGCCGCTCGGCGATGGTGTCGAGCGGATGCGGCTGGTCCGAGGCGTGGCGCGTGACGATCTCCGTCATCGACATCGAGCGGTCCGTGCCGGCGATGGTGAACACGCCGTCCTTGAACTCGATGTCCTCGGCGGGCGCCTCCATCGCGTCGGCGGCGAGCTTCTTCGCCTTCTCGACGATCACTTCGGCCGCGACCTTGTAAGCGCTGCCGAGCGTCATGCCGGAGCGCGAGCCGATCGCTGCCGCGCCGGCGAGCTTCGGCCCATTCGGATCGCCGCCATGGCTGACGATGCGCTCGGCCGGCACGCCGAGCCAGCGGCCGACGAGCTCTGGAAACACCGTCTCGTGCCCCTGTCCGCTCGGGCCGGCGACGTTATGGATGACAATGCTCCCGTCGTTCTTGAACAGAACGGCGACCTCGTCCTTCTTCACGCCGCCGCCACCCGACGGCTCGATGAACAGGCCGCAGCCGATGCCGCGCAGCTTTCCGGCCTTGCGCGATTGGCGCCGGCGGGCCGCGAAGCCCTTCCAATCGGCCTTCTCCTTCGCCGCGGCGAGGAGACCGGGGAAGTCGGCGCTGTCGAAGCGCGCGCCGGTCGGCGTCTCATAGGGGAATTGCGCCTTGCGCAGCACGTTGCGGCGGCGCAGTTCGAGCGGATCGACACCGAGCTTGGCGGCCGCTTCGTCGACCAGACGCTCGACAATGTAATTGGCCTCGGGCCGGCCCGCGCCGCGATAGGCATTGGTTGGCGCGGTGTTGGTGATGACCTGGCGATGGCGGCCGTACAGGGCCTCGATCGCGTAGGCGCCGGCGCCGATGACCTTGCCGTTGACGGAGTTGGTCAGAACGCCGGCCGGAGCGAGATAGGCGCCGGAATCGCACAGCCACTCGGTGCGCAGCGCCAGAAACTTGCCCTTGTCGTCGTAAGCCAGCTCGCCGCGCAGCGACACCGCCCGGCCGTGATTGTCGGTCAGGAAGTCCTCCGAGCGCGTCGACAGCCACTTGATCGGCTTGTTCAGCTTTTTCGAGAGGTAGAGCAGCGCCGGATACTCCGGGAACGGCGCGGTGCGTGCGCCGAAGGCGCCGCCGACATCGATCATGTGCACGCGCACGCGCTCGGCCGGCACGCCGGCCATCACCGCGAGATCGTGGCCGAAGGCGGGCGCGCCCTGGTTGGCGCAGTAGACATCGAAGGACTCGCTGGCGCTGTCATAAGCGACGAGCGCGCCGCGTACTTCCATCGGCGTCGGCGCCACGCGCGGGCTGTCCGCGGTGAGCGTGACGATACCGGCGGCACGCGCGAAAGCGTCCTTGGTCTTCTGCTCGTCGCCGTATTCGAAGTCGAAGCAGATGTTGCCGGGGATGTTGTCGTGAATGGCCGGCGCGTCCGCCGCCATCGCCTTCTCGAAGCCGACGAGGACCGGCAGATCGTCGAAGTCGACCTCGATCAGATCGGCGGCATCGCGCGCGGCCGCCGCCGACTTGGCGACCACCACCGCGATCTCCTCGCCGACGAAGCGGACGCGGTCACGCGCCAGCACCGGCCGTTGCGGCACAAGAACGCCCTGCCCGCCGCGGCCCGGCGGCGGCGAGATCGGTGGCAACGTGACGAAGCCCGCGTCGGCCACATCGCGGCCGGTGAGCACGGCGACGACGCCCGGCGCGCTTTCGGCCGCGCTGGTGTCGATCGACTTGATGACGGCATGCCCGCGATCGGAGCGGCGGAACGCGGCGTAGAGCTGGCCTTCCAGATTCCAGTCGTTGGTGTAGCGGCCCTGACCGGTGACGAGACGCCGGTCTTCGCGCCGGCCTTTGAACGTTCCATTATCCGACATTCAACACGCGCTCCGAATTCCAAATTCCGACATGCCCTGGTCGGCATAAAGAATGGCGCCGTCTTTGTCGATGGCGCCGCCGCCGGCCAAAGCGCCGGGCATTCAGGAGATTTTACAGGAACGGAGTGGCTTCGTCTGCAAAGGCCGATGCGGACCGCCTGGCGGACGCCGGGCTATCGGCGCCCGCAGCTCAGGACGACGGGCGCAGGATCTTCGTCGCGCGCAGCACCGCTGCGTGCTCCGGCGACGGCGTCACCTCGAAGCCCAGCTCCATGGCGATCGCATTGATGCGCGTGAGTTTGGCCGGATAGATGAGCACCACGCGGCGCACGCCTTGCCCCGCAATGGCGGCGAGCTGCGCCTGCAGAAGCTGCCGCGCCAAGCCCTTGTCACGCAGATCGGCGCGAATGATGACGGCGGCTTCGGCGGCATCGAAATCCGGATCGGCCGTCGAGCGGGCGAGCCCGGCGATGCGATCGCCCTCCCAGGCCAGCATGGTCATTTCGCGGTCGTAATCGATCTGGCTCAGGCGCGCGGCCGTCTCGTGGGTGCGCTCGCGCAGCAAGGCGAAAGCCCGATGCCACAAGTCGTGCGTGTCGACCTCCGCGGCGAAGCGCCTCAGCGCCGGCTCATCCTCCGGCCGGATCGGGCGCACGAGATAGCTCTTGCCGTCCGGCGTGCTGATCTCGCGCTCGAGGCCTTGCGGGTAAGGCCTGATCGCGAGCCGCGCCTCGGCGGGTCCGGTGGCGGTGCGCACGCGGATGCGGCCATCGACGCCGATCACGCCCTCGGCGTCGCAGAGCAGCGGATTGATGTCGATCTCGGTGACCTCGGCATGATCGGCGACGATGCGGCCGAGCTGCATGAGCACATTCACCACGCCCTCGATGTCGGCCGGCGGACGGTCGCGATAGCCCTTCAACAGCCGGGAGATGCGTGTGCGGTCGATCTGCGCGCGGGCGAGCGCCGCGTTGAGCGGCGGCAGTTCGAGCGACTTGTCGCCGAGAATCTCGACCGCGGTGCCACCGTGGCCGAACAGAATCACGGGACCGAAGGTCACATCGGTCGAAACGCCGGCGATCAATTCAAAAGCGCCGGGCCGCTGCACCATCTCCTGCACGATGAAGCCTTCGAGCTTGGCCTTCGGCTTCGCCTTGGCGACGCGCGCGTTCATCGCAATCGCGGCGGCCTCGACCTCCTGAGGCGTCGCCAGATCGAGCGCGACGCCGCCGACGTCGGACTTGTGCGTGATATCGCGCGAGCGGATCTTGAGCGCCACCGGCGCCTTGATCTCGGCGGCGAGCCGGCCGGCCGCGGCCGCATCGGCGACCGCCTCGGTGCGCGCAAATCGCACGCCGTAACAGGCAAAGAACGCGCTCACTTCCGCCGGATCGAGCCACTCGCGGCCATCCGCCAGCGCTTGCGCAATGAGCGCATGGGCGCGCTCGACATCCGCTTCAGGGCTCGGCGTCACCGACGGCGGCGTCTCAAGAAGCAGATCCTGGCTCTGGCGGTAGCGCACCAAATACATGAAGGCGCGTACCGCGCGCTCGGGCGTCTCGAAATCCGGCACCTTGGCGGCGACGAGCGCCGCGCGTCCCTCCTGCACGCTGGCGTCGCCCATCCAGCAGGCGAAGACATTTTTCTTCGCGCCGCCGGTCTTCGCCAGCACATCGACGAGGCCCTTGGCGGCATCGGCGGCCGAGCCGACCGAGGTCGGACAATAGGACACAAGCAGCGCATCGCTGTCGGGATCCTGCAGCATCACCTCGACCGCATGCGCATAGCGCGCCGCATTGGCGTCGCCGATGATGTCGATCGGGTTGGCATGGCTCCAGGTCGACGGCAGCACGGCGTTGAGCTTGCCGATCGCGGTCTCGCTCAATGTGGCGAGCTTGCCCCCTTCCTCGATCAGCCGGTCGGTCGCCAGAACGCCCGCACCCCCGCCATTGGTGACGATCGCGAGACGATTGCCGCGCTGTGGCGACATCGTCGCGAGCGTCGCGGCGGCATCGAACAATTCCTCGACCTCGTTCACGCGCAACATGCCGGCGCGGCGGAACGCGGCCTCGTAAACGACGTCGGCGCCGGCGAGCGCACCGGTGTGCGAGGTCGCGGCACGCGCGCCTTCCTCGGCGCGGCCGCTCTTGACCACGATAACCGGCTTCACGCGCGCGGCACGCCGCGCCGCCGACATGAACTTGCGCGCATGCGTGACCGCTTCCGCGTAGATGAGGATGGCATGCGTCGACTCATCGAGTGCGAAATAGTCGAGCAGATCGCCGAAATCGACATCGCTCATGTCGCCCATCGAGACAATGGCGGAGAAGCCGATACCCCGCGGCAAGGCCCAATCGAGCACCGTGGTCGCCATCGCGCCGGATTGCGTGAGGAAGGCGATGTTGCCCGGCAGCAGCGACGCGGGGGCAAAGGTCGCGTTCAGGCCGATGCCGGGCACGGCGATGCCGAGACAGTTCGGGCCGACGATCCGCAACAGATGGGGTCGCGCGGCGGCAAGCACTTGCGCCTCGCGCTCGCGTCCGACCTTGGCTTCGCCTTCGGCAAAGCCGGCGGTGAGGATGACAGCGGCGCGCGTGCCGCGCGCGCCGAGTTCGGCGATCAGCGGCGCGATGGTGTCGGGCGGCGTCGCGAGAACGGCAAGCTCGGGCGTGAGCGGCAGGCTCGCCACATCCTTGTACGCCATGATGCCATGCACCGCCGCCGCGCGCGGATTGACCGGCAGGATCGGCCCGCCAAAGCCCAGTTGCGTGAGATTGCGCATCAATGCCGAACCGACCGAACCCGGCCGTTCGGATGCGCCGATCACCGCGACCGAGCGCGGACGAAACATCTTGTCGAGGTTGCGAATGGACATTGAGTGCCTGCGAAAAACCGACGCGCGCCAGTCACCGCTTATCGTGAGCGCGTGACCCTACAAAGGCAAATGCCCGAACCGACGGTCCGGGCATTTGATCTCACGCTGCGATCAACTCAGCAGCGGACATAACGCTTCCTGCCGGACTGCGTATAGTAATAGCAGCGGCCCGGACGGGTGGCATCGGCGATGATCGCACCGGCCGCGGCGCCGATCAGGCCGCCCGCGATGGCGCCACCGGCGGAACGCGACGCGAGGCCGCCAATCAGTGCGCCAGTGCCGCCACCGATGAGCGCACCACCGGCAACGCGATCTTGGCGCGCGGTCTCACAGCCGGCGAGGGTCAAGGCCAACGCCGCCACCACCAGAACTTTCTTCATCCGAGACCTCCCTTGAGTGTTCATGATTAGCGCAGATCAGAAAGACAGTTTTGACGCCTGTCAAAGAAGCCGCGCCGCAACGCGCCGACAGGGTTGCCGCGACGTTAGTGATTCTCCAACAATGCACACCAGAGGCACCTTGTCGCCCGCAGTCGCCGTCTCGATCGGAGACGGCGTCTTATCAGGATAGCGAAAGCGTCCCGCGCGCCCCGTCCGCCGACATTGATTTTCCTCAAACCCGGCCTACCTGCTCCTGGACTTAGTTAACTTTCGCCGGGCGCCTAATCGTTTTAACCTGCGCAAGGCTGCACACACACCGTGGCAGGGCGACCGCCATGAACGAGCATCCCGAGCGGCTGTATTCTCGTCTCGCATTTTTGTGGCCGGCGATCGCCGCGACCTCGGCAAGCGAACTTGCGTCCACGCTCGCGCGGAACTGGACGGAGTTGGCGCTCGGCCACGAGAGCGCAGCGGACGAGCCGGACCCCGCATGGGCAACGAACAACAAGATCGTCCTCGAACTGAACGCGGTACGCCTGCGCGACTTCAGCACGGCGAGCGAAGGCATGCCGCTTCTCCTGTGCGCCCCCTTCGCCTTGCATTGCACAACGGTCGCCGACTTCGCGCCCGGACATAGCCTCATCGCGGCACTGCGTCAGCTTGGCGTCAAGCGGCTGTTCCTGAGCGACTGGCGTTCGGCGCGCGACGACATGCGCTTCCTCGGCATCGACGACTATCTCGCCGCGCTCAATGTGCTGGTGGACGAACTGGGCGGCACGGTCGATCTCGTCGCGCTTTGTCAGGGCGGCTGGCTGTCGCTGCTCTACGCCGCGCGTTTCCCCAAGAAGGTGCGAAGGCTCGTCATCGCCGGCGCACCGATCGACATCGCCGCGGCGAAGTCCGGCCTGTCGGCGATCGTCGACAGCAATACACCGACCTTCTTCAAGGAAGTGGTTCAGATCGGCGATGGCCGCATATACGGCAACAGGCTGCTCAAGTTATGGAGCCCGCTGACGTCGACCGACGACGACATCCGCGCAATCCTGCAAACGAATCTGGCGGGCGATGACAACGCCTTCGTCGCGCTGGCCGACCACTTCCGGCATTGGGACGCGACCACCGTCGACCTGCCCGGCGTCTATTATCTCGAGGTGGTCGACAAATTGTACCGGCAGAACGCGCTGGCGCGCGGCCGCTTCGTTGCGCTCGGCAAGACGGTCGATCTGTCACGGCTCGACATTCCGCTTTATCTGCTGGCCGCGGAGGACGACGAGCTGGTGCCGCCGCCGCAGCTATTCGCTCTGGCCGATCTGGCCGGCACGCCCGCCCGGCACATCGTGAAGGCGCTCGCGCCCGGCCG
>Ga0180216_1002040_pt1 | contig 17308 bp, 12 predicted proteins | sample eDN3rd37CBELigMG_FD_128879 | JGI IMG/M metagenome (GOLD analysis project Ga0180216, IMG submission 128879) | Enriched Miracle-Growth compost microbial communities from Emeryville, California, USA - eDNA 3rd pass 37_C BE-Lig MG (version 2)... ... | reverse complement strand
GATGGGGCTGGTCTTCTTCAGCCAGAACAGCGGTCATGATGCCGATGTCGATCAGGCCTCGAGCAGACGAAGCCGCGATCGCTTCTAGGTCTGTTCAGGTTCTCGGCATCACATTGCAATTTTCCCGCCATCTTTTTTCACGATAGCGATAATCGACGGGCGCGGTGGCATATCGGGCCTGAAATCGGGCCAGCGCGTTGCCGGATCCTCGAATGTGGAAGGACGGCCGAAGGAGCTCCAGCTTTCACCGTCTTCGCCGGGATGCTGTACGGCGATAAAGAACGTCTTGCAGTCCGGTGTGAGTACAGGTCCGCACAGTTCTGCGCCCACCGGGCAGCGGAAGAAAAGTTTGGAGGTGCCACGCAGCGGACCTTCGGTTTCCAGGGCGTATAGCCCATCACTGCGACCGGTTGTCTTGTCGGATTGGCCATCCGTGCCGACCCAGAGCCGGCCTTCTTTATCGAGGCAGACCGTATCAGGCATGCCGAACCATCCATCGGTTCCGGTGGCCGGATTGAACGTTGCGCCGACCTCCGCAATTGAAGGATCGCCGCAACGCACCAGGATTTCCCAGCGGAACGTCAGGGCAGCATGATCGCCGCCATCCGGATGCATCTCGATGATGTGTCCGAAGGCGTTTGCAGCACGCGGGTTCGCCGCGTCGATTTCTTCAGGCTTCCTCCGCGAATTATTGGTGAGCATCACGTAGACCGCGTCGGTGGTCGGATTGATTCCGGTGCCTTCGGGGCGGTCCATTTTGGTCGCGCCCATGAGATCGGCCGCACGCCGGGTCTCGATGAGAACGTCAGCCTGCGAGTTGAAGCCGTTCGCCTCCGCTAGCGGTCCCTGGCCGAAGACAAGCGGCAACCACTCGCCGGTGCCATCCGCGTTATACCGGGCGGCGTAGAGTGTGCCTTCATCGAGCAGGTCCATGTTTGCCATCCGGTTCTCCCGGTCGACAGCATCGCGCGTGACGAACCTGTAGACGTACTCGTAGCGTTGATCGTCTCCCTGGTAGACAACAAGACGCCCGTCCTTGTTGACGATGCTGGCGGCGCCCTCGTGCTTGAAGCGGCCCATGGCCGTGCGCTTCTTCGGTATCGAGGTTGGATCGAGCGGATCGATTTCCACCACCCAGCCGAAGCGATTGGGTTCGTTAGGTTCTTTCGCCAGGTTGAAGCGATCGTAGTAGTGGCCCCAATCGTGCCAACTTTCCGGGACGCCGTAGCGCTTTGCGTTGTGAACTTCGTTGTGTCCCGGCGGGTAGGTTCCGTTGAAATAGCCGTTGAAGTTTTCTTCGCAGGTCAGCCATGTTCCCCACGGCGTGGTGCCTCCGGCGCAGTTGTTCAGCATGCCCTGGACCTTGCGCCCGGTGGGATCATAGGACGTCTTCATGCGGTCCGAGCCGGCAGCCGGACCGCTGATCACCATCTCCGTCTCGGCCGTGATCCGCCGCGCGTATTTTGAATCGGGAACAACGGACCAGCGCCCGTCATTCTTGCGGACCTCGATCACCGAGCCGCCGTGGGCCATCATTTCGATATCGACCAGGTCCCTGGCGAGGGGCTGCGCACCCGCAGCCTTCGGGTCCTGTCTTGCAATCCCGGGAAACATCAGCTCTTCGTTGGTGTACTCGTGGTTGACCACGAGCAGACCATGCTCCGAGGGATTGGGTGCATCAGGCAGCGGAATATAGCCGATATAGTCATTGTTATAGCCGAACTGGCCAGCCTGCGCGGCTGCCGACTGCCGGTAAGGATCAAACTCCGGCGCGCCCGTCAGCACCGGATCGCCCCAGCGGATGAGTATCTGCGCCTCGTACCCCTCCGCTACATGATGATGGGCGTCGATCCCTGCCACCACGTCGCGGAAATTGAAGGTAGGCGGGTTATCCTCGGCCAGTGCGTCCGTAGCTGCGGCGAGCGCCAGCGGCGAGATGGTAGCCGAGATCGCCGTTACGGCGAGGGTGCCGCGGAGGAAGTCGCGCCGGTCGAAGCGCCAGGCGATGATCTCGCCCATGGTCGCATTGGCGCTGTCGTTGCAGCTTGCATTCTCCGCCTCCTCGAAAGCCTGCGAGCGTGTCAAACCGGAATGTAGCTTGCTCATGCTGTCATCTGTCATCAGGAAATCCGCCTTCCATCGTAAGATGCGTTTGTGACAGCGCTATCACATTGACAGTACTCGTACGATGCCTGCCGATGATGGGCCGATCCGGCCGGACACCTTCCGGCAACCAGTGTGTCGAAGCAGGAATTATGGTGTCGCGCGCATCCGGAGGGTCTGCTTGCACGTTGACAGGAGGACGCGGGCTGGCGTCGTGGAAACAGGCCGCCGACAGGGCAGGTGCAATCCGTCGCTCGGTAATCCATACCGGACGAATTCAGTTGAAGGAGAACTCGCATGATCAAGGGCTGGGCCGCACACGCACCGAAGGAGAAGCTTGAACCGTATGAATATGATCCAGGAGAGCTGGGGCCGGAGGAGGTCGAGATTGCCGTCGAGCATTGCGGTATCTGCCATTCGGATCTCTCCATCATCAACAACGAGTGGGGCATCTCGAGCTATCCGGTTGTGCCGGGCCATGAAGTGATCGGCACCGTCACCGCGCTGGGTGCGCAGGCCAAGGGTCTGAAGGTCGGGCAGAAAGTGGGTGTTGGCTGGGGCGCGGGCAGCTGCATGCATTGCAACCCCTGTATTGGGGGCGATCAGAACCTATGTCCCGAAAACGTTCCGACCATCGTTGGCCGCCATGGCGGTTTTGCCGAGCGCGTGCGGGTGCAATGGCCCTGGGCCATCCCCATCCCCGAAGGGCTCGATCCGGCCGAAGCCGGCCCGTTGATGTGCGGCGGCGTGACTGTTTACACACCTTTCGAGGAGTTCGACATCAGGTCCCGGGATCGCGTCGGCGTTGTCGGCATCGGCGGCCTTGGCCATCTCGCGCTGAAGTTTGCCAATGCCTGGGGCTGCGAGGTCACCGCTTTTACCTCGAATGACAGCAAGGCTGATGAGGCTCGTTCCTTTGGTGCGCACCATGTTGTGAACTCGCGCAGCGACGAGGACCTGCAGCGTATCGCCGGTACGCTCGATCTGCTGATTGTCACTGTCAACGTGTCATTGAACTGGCGCGCGATGGTCAACACGCTGGGTCCGAAGGGGCGGCTGCACGTCGTCGGGGCGGTCTTAAAGCCGATCCCGGTGATCGCAATGGAGCTGATCGGCCAGCAGCGCAGTGTATCGGGATCGCCCAACGGCTCTCCGATCATGATGCGCCGCATGCTCGAGTTTGCAGCGCGCCATAATATCCTGCCCCAGACCGAGCACTTCCCCATTGCGCAGGTGAACGACGCACTGGCGCACCTGGAAGCCGGCAAGGCGCGCTATCGCATCGTCCTGGACATGTGACGCGCGGAGAGTTCTCGTCGGGACAGGCCGAGTGATCGACAGCTTTGGTCAAAGCCAGAGGACAGGCCTGATCGCAGATGCAAGTCTGCGGTCAGGCGCCTTCAGGTGAATCCGGAGTTGTACGAATTCAAGCCCGTATCGGACGGGCTTGGTAAGGTCTCAATTCGGGTCTAATAAGCCGGTCCCAAATTCCGCGTGACCTGGATAAAGGCCCCCCCGATGCTCAGAAATATCCTCATCGCTGTCGTTGCCATCGTTGCCGTCATGGCTGCCGTGATCGCCATGCAGCCTTCGCAACTTCGCGTCGAGCGGACCATCGTTATTGCAGCCCCGACCGAGGCGGTATTTGCCCAGGTCAATGATCTCCGCAGATGGCAGGACTGGTCTCCATGGGCGGAACTTGATCCTTTGGCCAGGGCGACGTTCGAAGGTCCGGACTCCGGCACCGGTGCCATTTTCAAGTGGTCCGGTAATGATGAGATCGGCGAGGGTCATATGACCATCGAGGAGAGCATTCCCAATGAGATTGTGCGAGCCAGAGTGGATTTCGTGCGGCCGTTTACCGGCAACAGCATCACCGAATTTGATCTGACGCCAGCCGTGGATCATACGGCTGTGACCTGGATTATGACCAGCGAGCTTGATTTTCTCAGCAAGGCGATCTGCCTGTTCATGAACCCGCGCGCGAAGATCGAGGCCGATATGGACAAGGGCCTCGAAAAGATGAAAGCGCTGATCGAAGCCCGGCGTGAAGCAGAAAATCCGGCCTGATCCACGAATCAGGCTCGACACAACGCGCCGGATGAATGAATGGTCCATCGACCTGCGCTGCGGGTGCATAGCGGCTATTTGAAGGCGCTGTCTTTTTGCATTGAAAGCAAGGATCGGAGTGCAGTGCAGGCCCCGTGGTACTAGGTTTCAGGGAGTCTGAAACGGAACAGCCACATAGGTATCTCTTCGATGACCCGCACCCTTGATCTGCTGAATGCATCCGCCAGGCCGGATGATGCGATGCGGTGGGCCGCGGTGCTTGCCCGGGATAAGTCCAGCGATGGTACCTTCGTCTTCTCCGTCGTGACGACGGGGATCTATTGCCGGCCGTCCTGTCCGGCCCGGCGTGCCAGACGGGAGAACGTCCGCTTCTTCGACGGTTGCATTGAGGCTGAGGCAGCTGGATTTCGCGCCTGCAAGCGCTGCAAGCCCAACGAGCCGACACTTGCCGAGCAGCACGCTGCCAGGGTGGCGGAAGCCTGCCGACTGATCGACGAAGCAGCCGACTTGCCCAGACTTGCCGAACTCGCCGATACAGTAGGTCTCAGCCCCTACCATTTCCATCGTGTGTTCAAGGCCATCGTTGGCCTGACCCCCAGGGACTATGCATCGGCCCGTCGCCAGCACCGCGTCCGCGAAAAGCTCCAGACCAGTGCAACGGTGACCGAGGCCATTTATGACGCCGGCTTCAGCTCAAGCGGCCGCTTTTATGAGAATGCGGCGGGAATGCTGGGCATGACGCCGACCGAATTTCGTGATGGTGGCAGCAACGCGCAGATCACGTTCGCAGTCGCCAGATGTTCGCTGGGATCGATCCTGGTTGCGGCAAGCCACAGGGGCGTGTGCGCGATCTTTCTTGGCGATGATCCGGAAGCGCTCGTGCGCGAACTGCAGGATCGCTTTCCGAGAGCCAGTCTGATGGCTGGTGACGAGGCGTTTGAAAATGTAATCGCGAAAGTGGTCGCCTTTGTCGAAGCCCCGGCCAAGGGACTGGACCTGCCGCTCGATATCAAGGGGACCGCTTTCCAGCATCGTGTCTGGCAGGCATTGCGCGCAATTCCCTCAGGAGAAACGATCAGCTACGCCGAACTCGCCCGGCGCGTTGGCGATCCAAAGGCGATACGCGCCGTCGCTGGGGCGTGTGCGGCCAACCGGATCGCAGTCGCAATTCCGTGTCATCGGGTTGTGAAATCGGATGGGTCCCTGTCGGGTTACCGCTGGGGTGTCGAGCGCAAGCGTGTCCTGCTTGCCAAGGAGGCAAAGTCCTGAGCGCTGACCGGCCTGCAGAACGCCGGTTCACCGCGGCAATCTTGTTTGCCAATGAGGTTATAGACGATTTCAAGTAGAGACTTTCGGATCCGATGAGATAAAGTGTCGCAAGGCAATATAGCGCTGAATGATCTGTTCAGCAGATTGCCTCGGTTGGCTCGCGAACAACGCTTGCTTGCCGTTGCTCACACAGAATCTCACGGGTCCACCGATGCAGGCGTGGTTAATCCAACTCTCTCGACGCTGCCTTACGATCCTTACTCTCGGTGTCCGCTGGTCGGTCGTCTTCATGATTGCTCTGGGCATCGCATATGCCTGGGACAAGGCCGGATCACCGGTTGTCCGGATAGGTGTGATCCTGATGATCCCTCTGGCCACGTTCATATCCGTTGGCGTGATTTCCGGATGGTCGTGGCGCAATGCGAGCCCGAAAGTGATTCGTGAAACCCTTGCCAGGGAGCAAGCGGTCCGTCGGGCCCGCCAGGCGAGTGTCAGACGCTGCAGCGCGCTTCCGGAAATTGACTGGACTTCATTGGAGTGTCCTAGTCAGCAAAGGGTGGATCAAGGCGTGCATCGAGGCAGCTGACGCCGTCCCAATAGTGCAACCTTCCGCAGTTCGGATAAGGACGGGTTTCAATCCAGCCATAAACACGCGTTTCGATCGGACTGACTTCCACGACTTCAGGCACGTCTTCCTCAAAGTCTTCAACGACGTCGGCGACATCATCGTCGAAATCATCGACGACAACGCTGTTGTACTCCCGGATCACAACGCTCTGTGCATTGGCGCCGCCGGAGCCTCCGATGAAAGCCATCGCGACAACAGCCGCTAGCCCATACTTCAAACCTGTCATTTCAAGCCTCCTTTGTTGCGGATTTCTGCAACGCGGGTGCTGATTTTCTGTTCCTGTGCTTCTGCTCCAGTCGAACACACCAGAGTAGATCAGCCTTTCTGCGGAACCGTTTCAGGACTGAGGGCATTGAGTTGGTGAAAGGTGAACGCACTTCAAAAAAATGCACTTCAAAAATGAGTGTCCCTTGCTCCGAAAATAGATGCAAACAGCAGGAGTTATCCAATGCGTCCCATCAGTATCGCGTTTGCAGCGGCGCTTATGCTCGGCGGCATGAGTACGGCCTATGCGCAAGATGGACCGGGGAAAGACAGGGAGAGTCCAGGGCAGACACAACAAGGCCAGTCGGGTGGCGCAGACCGCGGGCAGGCGGAAACTAAAGCGGATCGCGGAGGCGGTGCGGAAAAATCCGAAAACCGCGCCAGCCGGAGTGGAGGAGATGATCGCTCTGCTCAAAGGGGCGAAGGCAACGAGGCCCAGGGAGAACAGCGTAGTCGCGATGAGCAGGGTCAGCGTGCCCCTCGCCAGGCGCAGGAAGGCAAGCAGGACAGCGAGAAGGGTTCCGAAAGCAGACAACGGGCTTCCGGCAAGGACGACACCGATCGGGCCTCAGGAAAGGACGAGGCCAGCGGCAAGGCTCAACGCGGCGACCGGGACGATGATCGCAAGGCTGCGGACCGCCGCGAGGGTGACCAGGATAAGGCCAGGCGCGCCCAGTCTCGGGATGACGAGGACCGGCAGCGCGCTGGAACGCAGAAGGACGATGATGCGAAACGTGCCCAATCCAGAGATCGGCAGAATCGCGAGGATTCCCAGAGTGCAGACCGTAAGGACAGCGACCGCAAATCTGCTCGTGTAGAGTTGCAGGGTGACAAGAAGGAAAGAGTTCGTAACGTCTTCCGTGAGCACTCCGGAAACGTGAGAGAACGCACAGATGTTGACATCGATATTTCGGTAGGCCGGGCGCTTCCCCGTGATTGGGATTATTATCCGGTTCCAGCCGCGATCCTTGAGGTCGTCCCGGAATATCGTGGCTACAGATACGTCTATGTCGAAGATAAGTATGTGATTGTCGAACCCGGCACCTACGAAGTGGTGACGGTTATTGATGCTGGTGGCAGCGGTCGTACCACGACGGCGAGCAGAGGGCGTTGTGCCGACATCACGTTAAGCAGCTCGGATCGTGAGTATCTTCTGAAATCGGTCCAGATGCGTAACGAAGTCGACGTCAGCGGTGTGTCGATTGGCTGGCGCGTACCGGATTCAGTAGAACTCGAGGTATTCCCGGAACCAGTCATCAAGCGGATTTCGGGTCTGGGTTCCTGCCGCTACTTTGTGGTCGATGACCGTATCGCGGTCGTTGATCCGGAAGCCCATAATGTCGTGGTCCTCGTCCAGGATTGATCGCGTCAGCAGTGAAAGTGAAATAGCCGGGCCCATTGTCCGGCTTTTTCATTTGGAATGCTGCGTGGAAAACGTCTGGCGGATGGCGAATACGCGACCATTTCTAATCCGCGAGAAGCTGTTTCCGGCCGCATGCTCCATGGCCAGTCATGATGGCGCGCCAAGAAAAGCCGTAGACCGATACATCAATGAGAATGGGCGAGCGCGTGTCCTGCCCTGCTCGGTTGTCGGATGAGCATCGATGTCGCGGGGGGTGCAATGTTCAAAGTCGCATTATAACGTAATAGACTATCCTCAGAGTAGCTGGTCCGGCACGGAACGCAGCCTGTGATAAGCGCCGAGGGGCGGCGAGCACCACACATGCTGTGCTTCCGCGAGCCGCGTTAGTAGGTTCCACAAGTGAAGGAGCGGCAAACCGCGATGCAAAATCAGTCCGATCAGCCCGGGGAGCTCTTGGCAGAGGCACGGAGCGAAGCGCCGGCCGCCCGAAAGCCCTCAACTGACGGCACTTCCAAGATCCGTGTTCTGATTGCGGACAAGAATCCCGTGGTGCGCGCTGGACTGCGGGACTATATCGCGCGCGACGGTCGTTTCGAGGTCTCCGAGATTGTAAGCGGCGGCAGCGCCTTTATCTCGAGCTGTGAGGCGGCTCCTGTTTCGATCGGAGTTATCGGCTGGGGGCTTCCCGATATGACCGGGGCTGATGTGCTCCGGACAGTACGCCGCCGGAAACTACCGATCCGGATTGTGGTTTATACGGGCGACGCCAATCCGTCCGTCTTGCGTCAGGCTGTAATTCTGGGCGCCTGGGGTTTCATTTCGAAATCTGAAGATCCTTCCGTCCTGCTCGACACGCTTGGCAGTGTTGCGCGTGGCCGCCTCAGCTTGCCTTACGTTGATATTGGAACCTTGACCGAGGATCCGCTTGAAGGATTGACGACAAGAGAGCACGAACTCTTGCGTGCGCTGGGGAACGGACTGACCAACGAGCAGATCGCCAGTCGTATCGGTATTTCCCAGAATACGGTTAAATATCACCTCAAAAATCTTTACGACAAACTCGGTGTAAAGAACCGCGCGATGGCCGTTGCCCTCTCTTTATCAAGCCAGCAACGCTAAACCCACCTGTTCGGGTAGGCATGTAACTACTCGACAGGACTGGAGAAAATGTCGCTGGCTAGTGGCATTTTTATGCCCGGCAGGGTGTTGCGGCTCTTTCAGCGAAAGCCGATAGTGATATCACCGTATAAGCCACAGTTTGAGAACGCTGTTCCACGACTTCGGCAAATATGGCCAGTTGCGACATGCAGTCAGTAGACCAGCCGCAAGCGCTGGGTCGAAACTGAGGCGACACCGACGAGAGACTTGAACAGCTTTGAGGAAAACGCTGATGCTCGTTCCACCGCACTTGTTCATTCCTGATCGTGATGTCGGTCGCATCTGCGATGAACATTCGTCAGGAGGAAACGGGTGCCCCGGCGTTTCCCAGTTTCGTGCTGTCGCTTGTCAATAGCCTGAAGAAGGTAACCGGCGGAAAGCCTCAAGATGCCAGTCAGTCTGGCGAGATAACCCAAGTGCAAGCCCGGTCGCGAAGATCGGCAGAAACGAGCGTTGTCTAAATGCGGCGCGGCCACCGCCCCCGAATGGCTTGGGGGACGGGACCTGAGAGGTCGTGTCAGAAAAGCGTGGAGGAAAGTTTCGAATGAGCCATACACTTCATAGCCTGCGCAAGGCGCGTCTGCATCGCAGCGAACTCGCTGTCCCCGGCTCCAACCCGTCGATGATCGAGAAGGCATCCCAGAGTGAAGCCGACTATGTCTTCCTCGATCTTGAAGACGCCGTCGCACTCCCTGAAAAGGCCAAGGCGCGCGAATGCATCATCCAGGCCCTTCACGACATTGACTGGCGCGGCCTCGGCAAGACTGTTTCGGTCCGCATCAACGGTCTTGATACGCACTACATGTACACCGACGTGATCGAGGTCGTCGAGAAGGCCGGCGACAAGCTCGATACGATCCTCGTTCCGAAGGTTGGCGTCCCGGCTGATCTTTACATGGTCGACGCTCTTGTGACCCAGATCGAGCAGGCGAAGGGCTTCAAGAACCGTATCGGCCTCGAAGCATTGATCGAAACCGCACTCGGCATGGCTAACGTCGAGGCTATTGCACAGTATCCGAACCGTCTGGAAGCAATGCACTTCGGTGTCGCCGACTATGCCGCCAGCATGCGCGCCCGCACGGTCGTGATCGGTGGCCTGAACCCGGACTATCCCGGGGATCAATGGCACGCTTCGTTGACGCGTATGCTTGTGGCTTGCCGTGCATATGGTCTTCGCGCCATCGACGGTCCGTTCGGCGGTATCGACGATCCGGAAGGCTACAAGGCTTCGGCGCGTCGAGTCGCTGCTCTCGGCTTCGAAGGAAAATGGGCTATCCATCCTTCGCAGATTGCCATGGCCAACGAAGTGTTCTCGCCGACGCCAAGCGAAGTGGATAAGGCAGAGCGTACCATCGAGGCCCTGCGCGAGGCCGAGGAGCAGGGTAAGGGCGCCGCGTCTCTGGACGGCAAGATGATCGACGCGGCCTCCGAGCGCATGGCGAGAAACATCCTCGTGACCCGCGATGCGATCAAGGCAGCCGCTGCCGCCCGCAATTCGTGATGTTGAACGTCGGGGCGCGCCGGCGTTAGGGTCCGGGCGCCCCAAGGGAGGAATATATGGATATCCACGAGTACCAGGCTAAGGAACTGCTCTCCAAGTTCGGCGTGCCGATCGCACGCGGTGGACTGGCATATTCGCCGGAGCAGGCGACCTACCGTGCCAATGAAATCGGCGGTTCGGTGTGGGTCGTAAAGGCTCAGATCCATTCCGGTGCCCGCGGCAAGGCCGGTGGCATCAAGATCTGCCGCAGTGACGATGAAATCTGGGAAGCTGCAGAATCGTTGCTCGGAAAGCGCCTCGTGACCAATCAGACCGGTCCGCAGGGCAAGCTGGTGTCGCGCCTCTACATTGAGGAAGGCACCCAGATCGATAAGGAATATTATCTCAGCTTCGTCATGGACCGCGGCCAGGAACGCATCGTCGTTGTTGCATCCTCCGCCGGCGGTATGGACATCGAGGAGATCAGCGCGAACAACCCCGACTCGATTCTGCGTGTCGTTGTTGACCCGGCTGTCGGTATGCAGGCGTTCCAGGCTCGCGAATTGACGTTCGGCCTCGGCGTCGAGCCTGATCTCGTCAACAAGTTCGAACGCACCATCCTCGGCTGCTATCGCGCTTTCCGCGACCTCGACGCGACCATGGTCGAGATCAATCCGCTGGTCGTCACCAAGGAGCGCAGCCTGATCGCTCTCGACGCCAAAATGTCGTTCGACAACAACGCTTTGTTCCGTCGCCCGCAGATTTCCGAGCTGCGTGACAAGAGCCAGGAAGATCCGCGCGAGACTTACGCTTCCGACCGTGGCCTCTCCTATGTCGGCCTCGATGGTGACATCGGCTGCGTCGTCAACGGCGCGGGTCTTGCCATGGCAACTCTCGACATGATCAAGTTGGCAGGTGGCGAGCCGGCGAACTTCCTCGATATCGGTGGCGGTGCAAGCCCCGAGCGCGTGCAGAAATCCTTCCGTGCCGTTCTCAAGGACAGCAACGTGAAGGCTCTCCTGGTCAACGTGTTCGCTGGCATCAACCGTTGCGACTGGGTTGCCAAGGGGGTCGTCGACGCTGTCAAGGAACTCGACATCAAGATGCCCGTCGTTGTCCGTCTGGCTGGCACCAACGTCGAAGAGGGCCGCAAGATCCTTGCCGAGAGCGGCTTGTCTGTAATCAGCGCTGACAGCCTGCGCGACGCCGCTGAGAAGGCGGTCGCTGCCGCACGTCAGGCATCCAACGTAACCGCCTGAGAGGAAAACGAGAAATGGCAATCTTCATCAACGAAAATACGCCGGTCCTCATCCAGGGTTTCACGGGTCGGATTGGCACGTTCCACGCCCAGGAAATGATCGACTACGGCACCAACGTCGTGGGCGGCGTCACTCCCGGCAAAGGCGGTACCACCCACCTCGGTCGTCCCGTTTTCAATACCGTCAAGGGAGCTGTCGAGGAAACCGGCGCCGAAGCGTCGATCGTGTTCGTGCCACCCCCATTCGCCGCGGACGCCATCATGGAAGCGGCTGATGCCGGCATCAAATACTGCACCTGCATCACCGACGGTATCCCGGCTCAGGACATGATTCGCGTGAAGCGCTACATGCGGCGTTACAAGAAAGAAAACCGCATGCGCCTGACGGGTCCGAACTGCGCTGGCACGATTTCGCCAGGCCGCGCCATGCTCGGCATCATGCCCGGTCACATCTACGCCCAGGGCCGTGTTGGCGTCATTGGCCGCTCGGGCACGCTCGGCTATGAAGCCGCAGCACAGATGAAAGAGCTTGGCATTGGCATATCGACCGCTGTAGGCATTGGCGGCGATCCGATCAACGGTTCGTCCTTCAAGGACATTCTTGAAGAGTTCGAGAAGGATCCGGAAACCGATGCCGTTCTGATGATCGGCGAGATCGGTGGACCGCAGGAAGCCGAGGCTGCTATCTACGCACGCGACCACATGACGAAGCCGGTGATTGCATACATCGCTGGTCTCTCCGCGCCGAAGGGCCGGACCATGGGGCACGCGGGTGCGATCGTCACCACCTATGGCGAAAGCGCAGCGGAGAAGGTTGAAATCCTGAAGGCTGCCGGTGTCACAATTTGTCCGACGCCTGGTGACATGGGTGCAACCGTCGCCGAGGTCTTATCGCGATTGAAGAAGGTCGCTTAAGGTCCGAATAAGGTCTCCACGGAATAGGGAGAAGGCGATCGGAAAGGGAGGGTAAGATGCTACAGGAATCAGGGGTGTCGGCAGACCGGCCGATAGACGAATTCGCGCTACGCGACCAACTGCGCGAATTGCGTACCCAAATCCCTGATGCCCCGTGGCTGAACCCTATCCTGGCGGTTGCCTTCGACCTGTCCCGCCGCCTTGAAAGCGGTGAGATCGAATTCTCGGACCTGCGTGCGCTGGCTGGCCGTCTCATGGACAGGGCGTGCGTGAACAGAGCTGCCCAGCTCCGCGAACGGATCGGTTTCAAGGATCCGGAAACGACGCGGCGGGAATTCGCCGCGCTCGTCACCAGGAGCATCGTCGATGGCCCTGACGGGCCCGATTTCGAAGCGTTCCGGGCCCACTGGTCGCGACCGCGTTCCGGCATTGTCCTCACCGCTCACCCGACCTTCGGCACCTCGGAAGCGCTGTCCGAGCGGATGGTTGAGATTGCCGTCTCGGGGAATTGCTCCGAAGCCTCGCTCGCGGGCATTTCGCATCGTCCGGATGAGCCGATCGACCTCGATTACGAGCACCGGCGCGATCAGGCTGCCATCCGCAACTTGCGGGATGCCCTTGAGCACTTGCTCGATGACTTCATGGAAGTCGCAGCCGAAAGATTCGGCGACCGGGCCTACACCATGCGCCCCAGGCTGGCGACGATCGCGTCCTGGGTCGGCTACGATCTCGATGGCCGCACCGACATTACCTGGCTTGATTCCTTCAGGCTCAAGCTGGACGAAAAGTTTGACGCTCTCAACGACATCCGCGATCGTTTCCTGACCATCAAGCAGCGACTTGATGAGACACCTGACGTGCAGCGGCTCGAGCGCCAGATTACCGGCAAGCTCGACCTCGCCATTGCCGCGGTGATTGACCAGAGAAAGGCCATGTCCGAGGTCGGCCCGGGCGGTCAAAATCTCGTCAAGGCCGCCAACCAGATAACGGCTGATGAAGGTTATAACCTGACGTCGGTCGAGCCGCTCACCGAGCTGTTCGATCAACTGATCGAGGTGGTCGAGCGCGCCGAGGACAAGCGCGCCATTGCAGCGCTGCGCGGCCTGGTCGATACAACCGGGCTCGGCATGTCGCACATTCACGTGCGCATCAACGCAGCCCAGCTGACCAATGCTCTGCGCGCCTACGTTCACGAACCCTGGACGCGGGATCTGACAGAGCGTCAGGCCCTCGCGCGGCTCGCGGAAATGATCGGCTCGGCCAAGGAAGAGACTGTAAACTTCGGTACGCTGGAGCTGGAGACGGCAACAGCGATCCGGCAGTTTGCGCTGATTGCCCAGATCCGGAAGTACGTCGACAAGGATACTCCGATCCGGTTCCTGATTGCCGAATGCGAAAGCCCGGCAACCGTTTTGATTGCGGTATTCTTCGCCAAGCTGTTCGGCGTCTCCGACATCGTGGACATCTCTCCTCTGTTCGAAACCCCGTCCGGGCTCGAGCGCGGCGCCCGTTTGATGGAACGACTGCTGGAGGAAGAGTCCTACCGCGAGTATGTGAAGCTGCGCGGCCGCATGGCGATCCAGACCGGCTTTTCCGATGCCGGCCGTTTCATCGGCCAGATCGCGGCAACGCTCGCCATCGAGCGGCTGCATCATGCGCTGGCCGAACTGATGAATGCTGCAGACCTTGGCGACGTCGAGCTTCTGATCTTCTCGACGCACGGTGAATCGATGGGACGCGGCGCGCATCCAGGAGATCTGCATCGCCGCTTGCGCTATGTGCTGCCGCACGAGGCACGTCGCCGCTTCGCCCGCTACGGTCTGGCGCTCAAGCATGAGACGAGTTTCCAGGGCGGTGATGGCTTCATGTTCTTCATGAACAGGGATCTCACCATCAAGGCCGTCGCCACGATCATCGCGGATGCCTTCGTGGTGGAAGAACGGCCTGACCCGTTCTACGCCGACGAGAACCAGTCGCTGGACTTCTTCCTGCGTCTGCGTGCCTATCAGCAGGATCTTTTCGCGCATCCGGGTTACCGGGCGCTGCTCGGGGCTTTCGGACCCAATCTCCTGTACAAGACGGGCTCTCGCGCCCTGAAGCGGCAGAGCGATGTCGGCACGACCGTGGATCGGGGTGACCCCGCACGCATGCGTGCAATTCCGAACAATGCCATTCTGCAGCAATTCGGCTATCTGGCGAACGTTGTTGCGGGCCTTGGCGCTGCCACCGGTTTCGATCGGGACAGGTTCATCGCGCTGGCGAAGCGCTCGCCGCGGCTCATCACGCTGTTCGAAATGGTCGCCCGCGGCAAGCAGGTCTCGAGCCTCAATGCCATGGGCGCAAATGCGATCATTTTCGATGCGGGCTTCTGGGCATCGCGCGCCTCTTGGGGCCGTGAGCCGCACCTGGAATCGGCATTCCGCACGCTCTCGACCGCGCTGCTATCGGATTCGCGCGCGTCCGAAATCAATCGCCTGATCCACCACATGCGCCTCGATGCCATTGATCTTCATGCCATCCTTGAGGAGCTGGGCCTGGAAGGCGGCAAGATTCCGGATGACCGCCGGCTGGAACTCGATCTGTTGCAGGCCGTCCGGCTGGCGACGATCATGCGCATCTTCATTCTGGCTGCACAGCTGCCAAATTTCGCCTCACGCAACGAGGTATCGCGCGATCGCATTATCGACATGGCGCTGGCGCTCGACATCCCGGAGGTCCTGGACTTCATGCGGCAGGCGTTCCCCTACGCTGCAGCCGAGGCTGCCGCAGGTGCCGAGTTCACGGAGAAGGCGTCCTATCGGCCGCACGGTATCGACGACTATGCAAGGCTCGAGACCGAGATCCTAGCTCCGATGGAGGAGGCCTACGAGGTCGTCCGCCAGATCGGCACTGGTATCTCACACCACTTCGGCGCCTTCGGCTGAGGCCAGTTGCGATCAGCGCAGCAACCGGCAATGTTCATGCCGGACGTGGCGGTGCCGACTGGCGGCGTCGCTTCAATTGGCGAACCAGGCGGAAGACGCGGCGTGCACGTCGCGCTTCATCTGGTTTCAGGCACACACAGCAGCAGCAGAACTTCCGGCGCCGGGTCAATTGCATTGCAAGCCGGAATTGCCGGGACGGGGGAACCCGGGTTTCGGGCACGCTCATCGTGATCGCTCCATTTGCGTCGTCCGTGCTGCGAACAGAATCGTCTGTGCGCGATAGTATCAATGCAATGCGCGACCGGACCGGAACGTTCAACTCATCGCTCCGGTAGAGTGACGTAGTTCTTTCCGCTAAGAAGCAGGACTTCAGGCCTGCCAGCCAGTCGTTGACCGCAGTACGCTTGCGTGCAAATCGGCTGTATGATCGATCTCTGAGGTAATGTGAGCGACCTGCGAAATCAGATGTTCTATGCAACTCCGGAGCAGTGGGAAGCCGCGGTTGGCGCCTGCAGGGAACACTTCGGCGAACGTTTTCAGACAGCTGCCGGTATCTGTCGTCAGCACGCCAATACGCTGACCTGGATTGCAAGCGAACCCCCGCAGGCAGTGCTGTTTGCGACCAGCACGGACGATGTCCGCCGGGCGGTCACCATTGCTGCTGAATACCGAGTTCCGGTCATTGCTTTCGGTGCAGGCACGTCCCTCGAAGGTCACGTCAACGCTCCTGCGGGCGGCATTTCCATTGATCTGTCGCGCATGAACCAAGTGCTCGAGGTCAACGAACAGGACCTCGATTGCGTCGTGGAAGCCGGTGTCACGCGTGGACAGCTCAATCGTCACCTGCGCGATACGGGACTGTTTTTCCCGGTTGATCCCGGCGCAGAGGAGGCCACCCTTGGCGGGATGGCGGCGACGCGCGCTTCTGGAACATGCGCCGTACGCTACGGGACGATGCGCGAGAACGTTTTGAACCTCACGGCTGTCATGGCCGATGGCAGTGTCATCAAGACCGCGCAGCGCGCGCGAAAATCCTCTGCCGGTTACGACCTGACGCACTTGCTCGTTGGCTCCGAGGGTACTCTCGGCATCATCACGGAGCTGACACTTCGCCTGTATGGCCAGCCCGAAAGCGTCCGCGCCGCCGTTGCGCCTTTCACAACGCTGAAAGGTGCTTGCGACGCTACTATGGAAGCCATCCAGCTCGGACTGGGGCTCGCTCGCATCGAACTGCTTGATGCCTTGCAGATCCGGGCCATCAATCAGCATGCTCGGCTGGGATTGCAGGAAACGCCAACCTTGTTCCTGGAATTTCACGGCAGTGAGATGGCGACCGCCGAGCAGGTCAGCATCTTTGAGGAGATCGCGCGCTCAAACGGTGCGACAGCGTTCGAGGCCGCGGCGCACGAAGATGACCGCAGACGTTTGTGGCGCGCCCGCCACGAAGCACTTTGGGCCTGCCGCGCCGCCTGGCCCGGGAAGCTTACCCTGATTACGGATGTTTGCGTACCGATTTCGCGCCTTGCTGAATGTGTCGCTGAAACCGAGGCCGATATCGAAGCCAATAGCCTCATCGCCCCAATCGTCGGACACGTCGGCGATGGCAATTTCCACGTACTGGCAATGTTCGATCCCGATGAGCCGGACGCTCTGGCGCGGGTTAAACGCTTTGCTGATCGGCTGGCCCGCCGGGCCATCGCCATGGGCGGAACCTGCACCGGGGAGCACGGGGTTGGTCAAGGCAAGATGGACCTTATTGAAGCCGAGCATGGCGCGGCCATCGCGGCCATGCAGGCCGTGAAACGCGCCCTCGATCCTTTGATGATCCTCAACCCGGGCAAAATCGTGCGCATGTGAGATCGGAAGATCACGGGGT
>Ga0180216_1002038_pt1 | contig 17310 bp, 15 predicted proteins | sample eDN3rd37CBELigMG_FD_128879 | JGI IMG/M metagenome (GOLD analysis project Ga0180216, IMG submission 128879) | Enriched Miracle-Growth compost microbial communities from Emeryville, California, USA - eDNA 3rd pass 37_C BE-Lig MG (version 2)... ... | reverse complement strand
TTGCGAAGATAACTTCATGGTCGCTCCTCCGTTTCAATAGTTATTTGCTAACTATTTCGATAGAGGGAAGCCAAAACCCTTTAAACTTTTTATTTTATTTTCAGGATAGGTAAGTAGTAACATATTTTTATATTAATAGAGACAGTAAGCATTTAAAAAACTACACATTAGTACATATTCTTTGTTTATTACCAATTAGTCTAGTACATTTTTTAATATTCTTTTGGACTCCAAAAGTACTTGTTAAAGCAACACAGTTGCCTAATTATCCGAACTTTATTCGACCACCATTTGAACTGGCTGTACTTAATTTCGATATCTTTATCATCATTACGTTTATCTCATTTGGGGCAATGATGATTGCTTTTTCCAAGCTCCATTCAGACAAAAAGAATGAAACACTTGCCAAAGAAGAAATGAATATTAGATTTGCAACCGCTTCCTTAGGGGTTAAAACATTCACGCACTCTATTAAAAATCATTTACTAGCCATTCGTTCTGAAGCTGAATATTTAAAAGAAAAATTAAAGGATGATCCAGAGTTAACCTATAGTGTAGATTTAATTCTTAAATCTTGTTATTTTTCTTACGATGCTGTTAATAATGCAGCTAATAAGTTGAACACGATTGACTTAACTCTGATGCCAACCAAGCTTCATATTCCTGTTGAAGCAGCATTGAATAAATTTTCCAAAAAGGATAACCTAGATTATGTTCAGATTATCCGACGCTCTAAAGGGACAAAGGTATTAATGGATGAACATCAGATGACGGAAGTTGTTTATAACATTATTAAAAATGCGATGGAAGCACTGCATTCGCAGGAATTCAAGGAAATCATCATTACGATTGAGGATCAGGACAAATGGGGCTGTATTACGATAAGCGATAATGGTCCTGGCATACCAGATGAAGACCTTCAGAATGTATTCTCTCCATTTTTCTCTACAAAGGGGTCAATCAATAACTGGGGAGTTGGATTATCCTATTGTCATAAAATCGTTTCGAAGCATCAGGGACGAATCGAAGTGAGCAGTACAGAAAACAAAGGATGTAGCTTTAAGATACTATTACCCATTCAATAATCATCTTAAAAGGAGAATGTAACTATGAGTCTTCCAACGATTAAGATCACCATTGCAGATGATATCGAAGCACATCGTCGTCGCCTTGAAAGGATTATTAACAAACAAGAAAATATGATTCTCTTAGCCTCCGTAGCCAGTGGTCAGGAGGTCATAGATTCTATTAACAGCGAGGTTCCTGATATTATATTGATGGATATTGAAATGGAAAGTAAGTATGCAGGAATTGAAGCTGCTAATTATATTCACTCCCAAAATAAAAATACAAAAATTATTCTGCTTACCGTGCATGAAGATGATAATATCGTATTTGCTGCCTTTAAAACAGGTATTGTTGATTACTTAGTTAAGTCGGTAGAGGAGACTGAAATTGTCGAAGCGATTCATGCAGCATATATTGATGATTCACCGATTAGGCCGATGATTGCGAAAAAGCTAAGGAACGAATTAGCACGAACGAAAAACTATGAATCATTACTAATGAATACTCTTACGACGATGTCGAGCCTTACTTCAAGCGAAATTGAAATCTTAAAATTATTGTGTGAGGATAAAAATAGAAAACAAATTGCACAGCTTCGCTCCGTGGAAGAAGAAACAATAAAGAAACAGATTAACAGTATTCTAAAGAAATTCAATAAGCGACGCTCAAAGGAAATTGTTAAGCTCATGAATGATCTACAGATTTTCCAAAGTGTATCCCATTGGGGAAATGGAATTTAAACCTACTTAACCGACAAATAAAGGGATTATCGCTCATTTCATGATAAGAATGAACGATAATCCCTTTTGTTACGTTATCTATTACCAGTAGGAAGCCCATGTTCTAGTTGCACGAACTAGCGCCTCCATATAAAAATAGTCTCCCCAAATCATACATTCGTTTACTCCTGAATTAATTGGCAAGCTATACACTCCACCATCAAGAACACCCGAGCCAATGGCATCATTATCAAGCTCATAATTGTCACTTAAAGAAGTAAGGATTGCTAATGCCGCTTGCTGATATAGCGCTCGATCAGTATCTAACACAGGAAGATGACTAACAAGCTCTAGCAATCCACATACCGCGATCGCTGCAGCAGACGTATCACGCTGACCATCATCCTCTAGGAAGATATGATCCCAGTTACATACAAGATCGTTAGGAAGATTATTCAAGAAATAATTGGCTACCTTTTTAGCACTATCTATAAAATGTGTTTCCTTTGTATAACGATAAGCTAACGCTAAACCATAAAGCGCCCACGCTTGTCCTCGAGACCAGCATGCTTCATCTGCGAAGCCTTGACCTGTCCATCCGCCTAATGGTTCGCCTGTATGAATATCAATCCGATACATTTGATAAACAGCGCCATTATCACGTACCATATGCTTCGCAACATTTTCCATATGACGCTTAGCTTTATTATAATAAGTGACGTCATTCGTAACCTCTGATGCCCAAAATAATAGTGGTACGTTCATCGAGCAATCTACGATGTAAACCCCTGTTTCTTTATGCGTTAAATCATCCAAATAACCACGTACTTGAATAATACCTGCATGCTCTCTAAATCGCATTGCTAATAGCTTAGCTGCGTCAAGTGCAACTTCCTTTGCACTTGAATCAGACATCAGTTTATAAGGAGCAACACATGATAAAATATATAAGAAGCCAATATCATGGTGATTTAGTATATCGCGTGCAATAAAACGCTCCTTGAAGCTTTCGATGTGTACTTGCCCTGCGTTGATATACTTTTGTTCACCAGTAAGCTCATGGGCTAGCCAGATCATACCTGTCCAAAAGGAAGATGTCCAATCAGAATAATACTTTAGGTCGGCATTGTTGACAGGCTCATAAATTCCGTTAATCGTGTGCGAAGATGGAAATTTATTTGTAAACAACTCTAAATTACGTTCAACCTTCCCAATTACCCGCTTCAATGCAGCTTCGTAATAGGAAGCATCTAATTGCGCCTTGAAAAACCGATCTTGATTGTGAACCTTCACTGCTACAGATTGATTCATTCCACAACCTCCTACAATTTGAGTTATGTCTACTATAACTCTCCTGTAGGCTATATTATAAGGTGCAAAAATTATTCCCCTTATTTTATCACTTGTTGAATCATGCTTGCCCGCATAAGATATGCGGCACCTGTTGCTACTGCATTTTCCTGCAATAGCCCTCGTAGAAATTGAACCCTATTGTGTTCACGAAGATAAGTAAATTGAGCTGCAGCTTCCTCCACTAGCTTGGCATGCGGCTTATACAAATTTGTTAATGCTCCACCTAAAATGACTTTGCTAGGCTGAAACATATTGATCATATTCGCTATACCAATACCGAGATATGCAGCAGCTTGCTTCACAAGCTCAAGCACGGTGGGATCTTCTCTGTATATCGACTTAACAAAAAAATCATAATGAATGTCCTGTTCTCGATGCACCTCTTCCGATAACCGTCTACCGGAGCGATAATGCATTTTAAGCTGTTCAATAATCCCTGTTATCGAAGCATAATTTTCTAATGCACCTGGTGCATTACTTGGCAAAAATGAAGGATCACCCACTCTAACAATCATTTGACCAAAGGCACCTTCTCGATCGATCTTCCCGCGAACTAATCTCCCTTCAGAAATAACCGATGAGCGTAGTCCTACACCAGCATGTACATATAGAAGATGATCTGCTTCCAAATCCTCTAACCTAAAAGCGTATTGTTCACCTATTGCCGCACAATCAGCACCATTATCTAATAAAGTAGGAATCCCTAATTGTTGTTCAAACAATGAACGTATATTGATCTGGTGCCAACCATCAGCCATATATAGCTTAGGATTAAGTATGAGACCTTGCTCTCGATCTAACGGGCCCACAGCACCAATACCAACACCTGATATTGCGCTTAATTCAATATTATGATCCTTGCAAAAGGATAACAGCTGTCCCTTCACATAGTCTATATAAACAGAGGGGCGCATTGAACTATCCATCTGACTATGCGTCGTAGCAACCGGTTCAAGTCTAAAGTTAAACAAAGAAATTGTAGTGATGAATCTTGATATCTCGATTCCAACCACATAACCAAAATCACCGTTGATCTCATATAATATAGGCTTTCGTCCACCATTCGATGGTCCGTAGCCTGCTGTCTTAATTATGCCAATCTCCACTAATTCCTGTAATATCCGAGTTAATGTTGAGCTAGTTACTGAGAATACATCTAACAGCTCTGCTTTAGATACTATTTTTCTATTAGAGATAAACTGAACTATCGCTTGTTTATTGTCTGCATATAACAACGCTTCGCTCATAACTAACTCCTCAATTCCCAATCATTTCATAGTGTTGCTTCTCAATAAATTATAACATCTATTTTTCATTTGATTCAAAAATACTTAATTCCATTTTGGAATAAATGTGATATTATATCACTAACACTACCAGTGAGGATGAGGTGTTTTCTGTATGAAAAATGTTGTTTTATCGAGTTTCACCAATACAAAGGCTAAAGAATCACATATTCATCAGTGTCTATCTATTCTTTTTATCTTTTTGAAATTAAGTCCAGTTTCTTTCGGAGGTGGCTTCGCATTACTACCCATTTTAGAAAAAGAACTGGTCACAAAAAGAAAATGGCTGAGCAGTTATGATATTAGTGATATCTTTTCATTATCTCAAAGCGCACCTGGTGCAATCGCTCTAAATTCTGCGATCTATATCGGTTATCGCTTGCAAGGCATATTAGGTGCAATATTTGCACTAATCGGGATCTGTTTACCTACGATTTTTATCATGATTGTACTATCCATTACATTCAGCTATTATCAATCCTTTCCTAAAATCGAAGCCGCATTACAGGCGATCCGTACAACTGTCGTAGCGCTAATTGTTTTCGCTGCGTATCGTATGGGAAAAGAAGCGATAATTGATAAATCAACGGCAACCATTGCAGTTGGAACATTGATATTACTGTACTTTTTCTCAAGCTATATTCATCCCATGCTCATTTTAATATTTGGAGCGATATCTGGCATTATCGTGATGTTTATAAAAAATAAATATTTCCCACAAAAAGAGGCTACTAAAAAAGAAGAAACACCGATTATTTATGACTATATGATTTAATAAGATGGGAGAGGAGTGATATGATAATGATATTATTTTTCATATTCTTTTTTATTGGATTGATTTCATTTGGCGGCGGATATGCTATGATTCCATTAATACAAACCGAAGTGGTCGAGCGCCACCAGTGGATAAATATGGTTGATTTTTCGAATTTAGTCGCCCTTGCTGGAGTAAGCCCAGGACCTATCGGATTAAATTTAGCAGTAGCTACTGGATTTATATATAACGGATTAGGCGGAGTTATTGTCGCTGCATTAGGAATGATATTACCATCGTTAATCGTTATGATTATCATTGCTCGAATGGCTAACCGTCTTCAGCATAATAAGCTATGGAAATATGCTTTATATGGCGTACGCGCAACCGTGACAGGCTTTATTCTTTATTCGGCGATTATATTTATAAAAACAAACCATATAATTAGTTCAAATCTTTACTTCACATTAACACAGTTGCTCATTTTCATTGGATCATTATTTGCTCTGTTCTACTTCAAGAAGCATCCGTTATATGTCATCATTATTTCCGGACTAGTTGGAATCACACTCTATAGCTAAGGAGAATTGAGATGAAGCCATCATGTTGTGTTAAGCGTAGCTTAAAACTTAAAAATCCAACTACTATACAATCTAATAAAACTCCAATAAATATGCTGCAAGTTCAAAAGACACAAAATCAAGCAGCACTTTTAGAGACCATCGATTTTGTTAAAATTCCCAGCGGTTCATTTCTAATGGGTACCGATTCACCTGAAGGATTCCCTAATGACGGCGAAGGGCCAGCTCGCCAAGTTGAACTAACAGGCTTTAGAATGAGTAGGTACCCAATTACGAATATGCAGTTTGCCCAATTTATCGAGGCTACGGGATATATTACGGAAGCAGAGCATTTTGGCTGGTCCTATGTGTTTAGTAGCTTTGTAAGCGAAGATACGAAAGCGAAGCATTGTATCGGAGCTCCACAGACTACACCTTGGTGGCTTGCTATTGAAGGAGCATATTGGGCCAAACCAGAAGGTCCAGATAGTCACTACAGCGATAGAGAAAATCATCCCGTAGTACATGTTTCTTGGAATGACGCTATTGCGTTTTGCCAATGGATTGGTGCTAGACTACCAACTGAAGCAGAATGGGAATATGCTGCACGAGGTGGATTGGTGCAAAAACGTTATCCTTGGGGAGATGAACTAACTCCGAATAAAGTTCACCAATGTAACATATGGCAAGGCAAATTCCCTATAAAAAATCATGGGCTAGATGGATTCATCGGCACTGCACCTGTACATAGCTATGCACCCAACGGCTATGGATTATATCAAATGTCTGGTAATGTGTGGGAGTGGTGTGCAGATTCCTTTGACCCTAAGTATCATACCATCTCCTCCTCCAGAAATCCTCTCTTAACACGGGAAACAGGATTACGTTCTATGCGTGGAGGATCTTATCTATGTCATCGTGATTACTGCAATCGCTACCGAGTAGCGGCGAGAAATTCTAATACACCAGATTCAACATCGGGTCATTGTGGGTTTAGAGTAGTAATAACGGAATAAATCACACATTAGAAATACCAATGGTTATTGTACTTTCGACTTCACGATATATCGCTAGAATACAACTTTAGAAAGCAAGTAAGCTGATTCCGTGTATATTCGGAATCAGCTTTTTCATATATTTATCCTGAAAAATTACTCGCAGTAACAATGCGATGATAATAATGCCCTCTGCCAATACTTCCTTCTTCCTTTTCATTCGGATACAGATAATATAAGCGCTCCTGCTCAAGCTCCTCAACCTGATTGATACGTCCATTAATCCAATCATTAAGTCTTAGCTTAGCCGAACGAAGTCGAGCGATAACTCCACCATATCGAATATCGATAACCTCCCAACCAAACGGTTTATTATAAGCAAACCACAGTTGGCGATGCTGGTCCTGTACTGTAATAAGACGGTTTTCCAGCTCGGCAAGCTCCTGATCAACCAATTGCTTCATACTTTCCTTATTACCTTCATCATAAGTGGCTTTTATTTTTAATGATATTTCACTTTTAATAGCAAGAGCATCTGCAAGCGTCGCATAAAACATAAATAATAATGGGAATTGCTGCTCTTCTGCTGCATATTGATGTAAGCTCGCAGCTTGTAACTCATAATGGTTACGCAAAGGCAGTCCAACAATATTTGCATCAAACAGTGGCAAAAGAAGGTCCTGGTACAATAAAAATTTACTTGGGTTAGAAGCTTTAAGATTACCTTCAGCTACACCGGGAACCTCATCTAGCAAAGATAAGGAATAAAAAGCTTCCATCGAGCTATTACTACATACCGCAAAGCGCTTCGCTAGCCACTCTTTATCGAGCTCTAGCGTTTCACTATAGCCATACTCAGCATACAATTGCATACCAAGTAAGCCTGCTAATAGATTCGTTTCCTGACCATTGTCTCCCCATAAAGTAGCAAAAACCTCTTCTATTCCTTCTAAACGACAAGCCTTCATCGCTGCGCTTGTGGTGGCAAATGTTTTCCCGTAGTTCGGCGTCATCCCTGTCCAGGTCCAAATTCCGCCAGCGAATACCGGCAATGTGCCTAGCATCTTATGCTTTTGGATGCTGTAGTGGTACACCTCTGGATCCTCGGAGAAATAGTCCCAATAGACATATTGTACCTGCTTTGGTAAGCTATCAATCATATCCTGTGTAACGAATGCATCCTCTGTATGCTCTTGGAGAAATGATGAGCCGAAGAACATATCGCTCCAAATCATTGGACTAAGCTCGTACTCATTAACAATTTCAATTACTTTGTTCAAATGACGCTTCATCAGCGAAAAACGCTCTTCATATCCGAAACGATCCAAATGAGCTCCTCTTCCAACTTGATACGCCTCGTCCATCCCAATGTGAATACGCTTCGTTCTAAATGGAGCCGACGCTGCTGCAACCATTTGGCGAATCATCGTGTAGGTCTCTTGCTCATCGATAAGCAACACATCGTCGCCATCGCGTAAATGGTTACTATCCGCCCACTGTAACCCCATCTTCATATGACCTAAAGTTTGAATACAAGGAATGAGCTCGATTCCAAATTGATAAGCATAATCATCTAGCTGCTTAAGCTCATCCTGTGAATAACGCCCTCTCATATAACCAAAGTACGGTCGTTCTTTAACTTCGTAAGTATCCTCTGTATACAGCATGACCATGTTAATTCCCATTAAGGCTAGATGGCTAAGCAGCTTTTTTACAGCTGCAACTGATAAAACAGCATTACGAGAAGCATCTAGCATAACACCGATCGTTTTAATATGCTGTGTTTCAGTATAATGAAATGAGCCCTCTCCATCTCGAAGCTTTTGTATTAGTAAGCTGATTGCGCGAAACAGCTGAACAGGCGAGCCATATTCAATTATTGCTTTTTTCTCGCTGGAATCGTAGTTTATCGAAATACTACGAGAATGTGGGATTAATTTACTATCTACAGCAATACCATCACTATCTATTTCAATTCCTAATATAGCGCTTATTTTTTCCAATTGCGCACCAATGCTTCTATCTATAAACCATAGCTTCATAACGCCCACTCCTAATTAAGTCAGTTGCTATGTTCATTATAGTACAACGATCATAACGATAGTTGTTCCGGCCTATATTTGGACAACATTTGGACTCCATTCGAAGAGTAATATCTGTACGATATTAATATTTCCAATTATTCATGAAAATAGATTTTGTCTAAACAATGATTATATTAAAATACATTGATAAAAAACATAAAATAGTTACAATAAAAAGTAATTGAATCGAAAAAGGAGATTTATGGATATTGATAAGCGCCTTATTTGTTCAAGGGTTCAAATGAATTTGATTTGATTTTCAATATTCTCTCACTTTTGCTGCAATTCATCTAATAATAAGGAACGGTGAATTATGAATTATAAAAAATTAGTTAGTATTGTTGCATTTACTTCACTTTTAACATCTGCTTCAGCAGCAGTTAGTCCTCCTACTGTATCTGCTTACATCCCATATGAAATTCAACTAACATTAGAAGGACCATATCTCGTTAGATCAGATGGACGAAACGAGACAGAGGTCGGCTTAGGAAACACTGTAAATTACTTTTTCTTTAACTATCAAACACAGGACGAGGATGAATTTCTTAATGATAAAGCTATATTCACTTCTTCTAACCCTTCAGTTGGAGTAATCGATCAATATGGTAACTTCACTGCTCTTGATGTAGGTACAACGACGATAACAGCTACATCTGATAATTTGATTGCAACTGTTACAGTTACAGTACCAGAGCCAAGAGACATCTCATTTAGCTTAGTTCAAAAAATCGACTTAGACGAAAATACTGTTGTGGAATTGAATGATAATGTAGTTAGAATCGGTGAGAGTTTTCCCTATCAAGTATATGCAGTGTCAGTCGATGGATACATTCCGCTACCTAAGGATTTATTTTCAATCTCATCCTCTAACCCCGAAGTCATCAAAATAGTAGATGGGAAATTAGTTGCTATTTCGACTGGCACGTCTCTTATTAAAGTAGAGATTGGTTATGTAACAAGAGAGTTTGAATATCATGTGCCTGTTCCGATGCCTGAACCGACAACCGACAAGACATTACTTCAACAAATTGACGAAGCAGTACACTATATAAACGATATCCGAGAAAAATTAGGAATACGACCTTTAACCTTTAATATGAATATGCACCAAGCAGCTCAAGCACATGCTAATTACATAAGAGTAAATGGATATTGGGGGCTTCACGATGAATTTGTCGAAGATCAGAATTTTTTTGGTATGACTGTTTTTGATCGTCTTCGATATACCGACTATCATCCATACCCTATGAAAACTGGCGAAGTTATGTCATTTTCTTCCGCCGATCCTCTCATTGGTATGAAAGATCTGATTGATGCACCCATTCATCGAAAATCGTTGATCGACCCCGCATATAAAGATATTGGAGTCGCTAACAATACTGTTGGAAAAAACATTGCTGTTGTCGCAGATCTCGCTTCTATTACTGTCGATGAGAAAGACTTGCTACCAATTGTACTCTATCCTTACAACAATCAAACGGATATTTCGAGATATTGGATTAATTCGGAGATTCCGAATCCGCTAGCTGAATATCCAGAAGCGCCTAGAGTAGTGGGTTATCCGATTACAATTTCAAGCTCAACCAGCAAAAAAAGCAAACTAAAAACGATATCTGCAATGATCACAGATGATTCTGGAAAGTCAGTTGACTTTTATTTGACACAAGGTTCAACATACACGATTTTGATACCGAAAAAACTGCTTAATTACGAAACAAAATATAATGTTACTTATAGGGGGCAGTTCGAAGGTGAAGAGGAGTTTGAGCGAAAGTGGTCTTTTACGACAGAGACTGAGGACTTTACGCCTGGTATTTATTTAGACCCTGAAACACTGCAACTCAAATATAAAGCACCACCTAGAGAATTCTCTAAAGATGACGTAGGTGTTCGTTTGAACGGGAAGTATATTGAACTTAACCCTAAGGCTAAAGTCATTAACGGCAACACGCTCATACCTTTGCGCGGTGTATTTGAGGCAATGAATGCAACAGTTAAGTGGGATGGTAGTAAACAGCAAGTAACAATCACAAAAGGAGATACGAAAGTTCTTCTGACAATTGGTGAAAAGATTGCAACTGTAAACAATAAACAGGTTAACATATCTATTGCGCCGTTTGTATCTGCAGAAAATTCAACTTACGTTCCTCTTCGCTTCGTTTCTGAAGCTCTTGGAGCAAAGGTCGAATGGGAAGCAAAGCATTGGACTGCTGTAATTGATCAAAAATAATAATGTATCACAGGATAAAATAAAGACCTCCTCCTCATTCGGAGGGGGTTGGGGGGGCTTACCCCAAAACACAACTTTAAACTGAGTCCGGTACAATACCGAACTTGGTTTAAAGAGCTCTATAAAGTCAGAGCATAAGCCGTTTAAACTCCTTAATATATCCTTTCTGGTAACGTGAATCGCTAGAGGTTATTACTTGATTTTCCTAAGCTATACATCTTATGACGTAAACATGTACATGTTGGGATTGACACTTATATCCTCACTGTTGACATCCTCCTCATCAAAAGACGCGCGGAATGTCGGAAGCAGCTGCGTCGCTACCCACTCATACTTTTTTATTACGTTATTGTCTAATGAATCATTGTTGATATAGACCTCGAAATAGTAGGTTTTCTCAGGTAAGGAAAGAATCCAAAATTGGGAGTAAACAACAGAGAACGCTTCATTATGACCAGCCACGAAACCGACGAACTGACCGGCGTTCGTCTTCATCTTCTGCTCTTTAACCGTAAACCAAGAGTTATGGATTTGTTTCTTCAGTTGCTCTAGCGCTTCATCATCCGTCAATGACTTTCCACCTTCATCTGTCCATATCGAAACAGTGAAGCTAGCGTCTGGATTACCATTTAGCGTTCCACTCCAGCTCCAAACTCCCGGACGGGTATCAGATCCAAACCAGCTTATGGCTGTCGGTTCACTCGGGTTATGGAGTGGTGCTCCAATCGACCAGCTCTCCTTACTGCTGCCTATGCGCCTCTTGTCGTCAATTAGAACATCAGCCGCTCTCGTAATATGAATCGTCTTATTATCACTATCAAACTTCACGACAGCTTCAAGAGATTCTGCAAAATATCGCAGCGGAACCATGATTGAGCCTTGCTTCTCTACCGCCGGATGAGGCAGCTTTACAACTGTTCCGTTCACTTCAGCTTCAATCACGCCAAGCTTTACTAAAGCACTATAATCCCGATACGTTTTACTATTCAATGCAAATGATTTTTCATTGTCACTTTTGAAAAATTGAATGTCTAAATCGAACGCGATCATTAGCGCTCTAACAGGTATCATGGTGACACCCTTTGTTTCATACATACCTTGAACCTTTACCTCTTTCCCATTCACTAAAGCTGTATCACTGCCCTGCTTCAGCTTAATCTCTATTCCTGCAGGTGGAGCGTCGGTAGCACTTGCCACTAAAGGAGAAGCAGACAATCCTACCATCAACTGCAAAACAATAAGGATACACGCCATCAAGCAAATAAATCCGGTTTTTATCCACTTTCGCGACAACATTTTCAAGTTCATTTTATGATGTACCTCCTATTTTCACTCTCTATCAGTAGTAGCTTAATAGTCTTTATTTTAGTAGTCTCGTAATTTTTTGGAAACAAATCAACATCCTTAACATAACATAATTTACATTTATTTTAAATTATTTTTTTTCATTTCTGCCTTATCCTAAATAATGATCTCATTATCAAGATGATGTCCCCCTACAATTGCAATTCGTTATATGTTGGTTTACTAGGGGCACTTTCGTATTACCCTCCACCTTTCTACTATCTTCAATAATTTCCTTTATTTATATAGTTATCTTCATTTATACTATAACAGTACATATCTAACATTCTATTGTAAATGAAGGGAGAATCTCATTTTGATAACAAAGAAATTCACAATTAAAGCATACGTAGCATTGATTCTCACATTACTCCTTATTTTGGGTACAAGCAGCATCCTCTCTCCTGTACTGGCAGAATCCTTTGCTGATGAGGATAATGATTCATCCATAAGCTACATGTCTGATGATTACGAATTTTTAGTAGAAAGTAATGCTCTTCCCGAGCTAGACGATCATTGGTCTAAGGAGCTTTTTATTTGGGCAATTAATAATCGAATGGTTAACGGCTATAGTGATGGATCCTACCAACCCGATAAAACCGTTAGTGAGGCAGAATTTTTGAAGATGCTATTTAAGCTACTTGGAGCTGCTCTACCTGGAAGTATTGGTCCAGATTGGGCAGATGGACCTTATCGATTGGCGAATATGACTAACCTCCCTGCAAAAGGAATTACTCAGTCCTCGGAGAAATTTAAGGCAGTTAACAGACAGACCGCTGCGGAGATTATTGCTGGCATCACCGGAGTCAATTATTCTGGAGAAAATGCTATTCGTTACCTCATTGGAAATCAGCTTATTCCAGTCGAGCTTGATCCATACCTAAAAACGTTTGACGGTAAAGCAACTCTTACGCGTGCAGAAGCACTGGCTTGGTTAAGAGTGTTGTCACTGAAGGGATACATGACCTTGGGGTTTCGACCTGAAGAAGCATCTGATCCAACCCTATTAAAGGATACTCCTTCTATAGCTCCTATACCGAATAATGAATATTTCTCATATATACCAGTAACAATAAAGGACTTATATATTTATGACAAGAGCAACAGCAGCGAAGCATCTATAACGCTAGGGATGAATAAATCAGAAGTGAATAACCAGTTTCTCTTACCCGAGAAGACAGAGGATATATTTAATAGATTTCAAAATAACAATCTATATGTTGGCTTCGACAAGCATGAACTTCTAAATCTATGGACTATTGAAGATTCCGAGGACGTAATTCCACATCCGCTTATGACTAGTCGTGGTATTGAACCGGGTAAGAGCACGTTATTCGACGTCATTAAAGCGTATGGAGCAGGCGGATATTCGGGCGATCAAATTATAGAATATGCATATGAAATGGATTCGAAGGGAGAGCTACAGCCCGTTACTGATCGACGTTTTACTCGCCATAATCAGGAAGGTTATATTTTGAGCTTTATCATTGATAATGAAACCAAAGTCGTATGGTACGCTTCAGTTCAGACCTATCAATATGCTTATTATGACTCGTATAGTCTTCTTGATTAATCATAATCATTGTATATCAACTTTCCGCTGCATTTTTATATATAACAACAAAGTCCACAGCTGTCTGTGGACTTTGTTGTTTCCTTATTGGTTTAGAGCTTAGCATTAACACATACCCTCAGCGTTCCTTTAATGCTTGCGAGATTTATTATACTTTAAGAAATCCTGTTACACCTAGAACAAACGCTTTCATCCTTACCAGTTCACCTGTTATACTTAGTTCCCTAATCTGAAGCAATATCGATTCAGAAAGTTTGTTCCAAATTAAGGGAATATCACTTAACTGCTGATTGTTAATTGTAGAAACCCATTTTTTAACACCAACAATACGTAACTCTTCCTTTAGTTGGATTCTGTAGTTCAGTTTTATTACTCCTTACTACATTATTTACTTTCGCATAGACCAGGACTCTACATCCCATGTTTTTGTTACGAAATCCTCGTAAAAATCAGGTTCATGAGAAACTAAAATAACTGTACCTTTATATGCTTGTAGTGCTCGCTTTAGTTCAGCTTTAGCAACAATATCTAAATGATTCGTAGGCTCATCAAACAGAATCCAATTACTTTCTCGCATCATCAGTTTACATAAACGAACTTTTGCTTGCTCTCCACCACTAAGCTGATTAAGTGAGCGTGTAATATGATCATTTTTCAGACCACAGCGAGCGAGTGCTGCTCTTACTTCATGCTGATTCATATAAGAGAACTCGTTCCATACGTCCTCCAGTGGAGTTATCGTTGGAGCCTTGGCTTCTTGTTCAAAGTAAGCGGGAAATAAATAATCACCGCGAGCTGTGTTACCTTCAAGTGGTGAAATGACACCAAGAATTGTCTTAAGAAGAGTCGATTTACCCAAACCATTGCAACCTACAATTGCAATCTTATCTCCTCGCTCAATTAACATATCCATTCTAGGAAGCAGTGGTTTATTATAACCAATTACCATTCCATTTGCTTCAAATATCATTTTCCCGCTTGTTCTTGACTCTTTGAAATTGAAACTTGGCTTCGCTGCCTCTTCTGGCTTATCGATAAGACTAATTCGATCAAGCTGTTTTTCACGACTCTTTGCTCGACCAGAAGTTGACGCACGTGCTTTGTTTTTCTGAATAAACTCCTCTTGCTTCTTAATATAGTCCTGTTGCTTTTCATAAGCATCAATATGCTGGGCTTTATTTAATTCAGCCATTTCCTTGAATTTATCATAATTTGCAGAGTAACGTGTCATTTTAGAAAATTCTAGATGATAGATAACGTTCACGACCTGATTCATAAAACCTGTTTCGTGAGAAATAAGAATAAAAGAATACGGATATTTTTTCAAATAATTAGTTAACCAGTTAATATGTTCTTCATCTAAATAGTTTGTCGGCTCATCAAGCAATAATACACCTGGCTTTTCCAGTAATAGCTTAGCAAGTAAAACCTTTGTACGTTGCCCCCCACTGAGCGCGGTTACATCGCGGTCAAGTCCTATTGCATTAAGTCCTAATCCATTAGCCATTTCATCTACCTTAACATCAATTAAATAAAAATCTCCAATCTCTAGTTGTTCTTGAATTTCTCCCATTCGAAATAGTAGTTGTTCTAATGTATCAGAATCGGCATTGTCCATTTGTTTGATAATTTGATTAAGTTCTTCTTCTAATATGAGTAAAGGTAAAAAAGCATCCTTCAATACATCACGGATGGTTTTACCTTCCTCAAGTTTCGTATGTTGATCCAAATATCCATATTGAACTCGTGGTGTCCACTCAACTTTTCCCTCGTCCTTTAATTGCTTACCCGTCAGAATATTCATTAGCGTCGATTTACCTGTACCATTAGCACCAACCAAGCCTACATGCTCACCATCAAGTAAACGAAACGAGACATCTTTAAATATTACCCGATCACCAAACGTATGCGTTAACTGTTCAACTGTCAACAAACTCATTATTATTTATCCCCATTCATATATGAACAATATTTAATTGCATAAGTAACCGTATAAGTGTAACATGAAAATTTCATTCATACTGCGCATGTTATCAATTAAATGAACTAAAATAGCACCCCAACTGTTAGATAGTGTCTAATAATTGGGGTGCCGTTCACGCATGTGAATGGTTTCTTCAATAACGAACCTATACTAAATATGCCTTTTTGCTACAATCTCGTCTATTTCAGACTTCAATAACAGGTACCTATGAGTACTTCTCATGATTGGCACTTTTGTTATCTTGTATTTATCTACAAAAATCTTCATTTGATCTTTGGAAAGGTTAAGTAATTTCCCTGCCTCTGTAACTGTTAATACAGCTACGTTACTTGTTGCATTAAACGTCTCTTTTAATTTTATATTCCAATCTTTAAATTCTTTCATATAAAATTACCTCTCTAGTTCTTAATCGATCAGAACACTTTATTATATCATAGGTTTAGAAAATTACTGAATTTCTTACAAAAAGGTCCTACCTATAATAAACTCCTATTTATTGGTAATAATTAATAATTGTGCAGATCTTGTATAATAGCTGATCTTCTATTACTCTAATAAAATGAATGAAAGGAGCAACTGATATGGATGGAACAAATCGTAGTAATATCAAAGTAGGTATGTTGGTTGATATTGTACTAAAAGCCGACCAACGCACAGGAAAATTAACAAGAGGTCATGTTTTACGTATATTAACAAACTCACCCCATCATCACAGAGGTATAAAAGTTGAGCTTGCCGAAGGTAAAGGTTATAGGACGAGTACAGCATATCCCACAATCTGAATCATAGCTGTAGGTCTGCCTCTTGGATCATATATTCTTTCTAATAAAACAAAAACACCCCAAACATGTTGTTTGGGGCATTACATTAAACTCAATATTAGAGTTTAACAACATTTTCGGCTTGTGGTCCACGGTTGCCTTGTGTGATCGTAAATTCAACACGTTGGCCTTCGTCCAAAGATTTAAAGCCATCTCCAGTGATTGCACTAAAGTGTACGAATACATCATTACCGCCCTCAACTTCGATAAAACCAAATCCTTTGTCTGCGTTAAACCATTTTACTGTACCTGTTTCCATAATCATTACCACCTAATTTAGATTTACATGAAATTCTTATCTCTAATAATAAAAATACACATATGGTACAAGGTTATTACTTGACTTAAAATAACCCTCTACGATATGTGTATTCGTTAGGACACTACTTCAATAAATTAATTATAGCACATTCAAGGTTACTACTTACCTATCCTGAAAATAAAATAAAAAGTTTAAAGGGTTTTGGCTTCCCTCTATCGAAATAGTTAGCAAATAACTATTGAAACGGAGGAGCGACCATGAAGTTATCTTCGCAACA
>Ga0180216_1002037_pt1 | contig 17313 bp, 12 predicted proteins | sample eDN3rd37CBELigMG_FD_128879 | JGI IMG/M metagenome (GOLD analysis project Ga0180216, IMG submission 128879) | Enriched Miracle-Growth compost microbial communities from Emeryville, California, USA - eDNA 3rd pass 37_C BE-Lig MG (version 2)... ... | reverse complement strand
TTAATTCCGACCTATCTGCTTATGAAGGATCTTCATCTGATTAATACGGTGTGGGTGTTCATTATTCCGTTTTGCGTTAATGTGTTTTATCTCATTATTGCACGTACGTTTTTTGAAAACTCACTGCCTAAGGAGCTGTATGAAGCCGCTGCGATGGATGGCTGCTCGCACTTTAAGTATTTTATGACGGTTGCTCTTCCGCTATCGAAGGCATTAATCTCTGTTATCGGCCTATATTATCTGGTTGGACACTGGAATAACTTCTTCACTGGTCTGATCTATATTCGCAGCAATGAGCTGCAGCCGCTTCAAATCGTGCTGCGTGATATTCTGCTATCTAATCAGGTATTCTCAGGAGGTGCAGGCACCGGAGGAAGTGCGGGCGGCTATGCACAGCGCTACGCCGATCAGATTAAATATGGCGTCATTATTATTTCTACGCTGCCAGTTCTGCTCGTCTATCCGTTTATTCAGAAGTACTTTGATAAGGGTGTGATGATCGGATCGGTGAAGGGGTAAATCTTACACCTATTCTGTTATGGTGATTCATCGCTTCGGAAGCAAAGCATTCCTCCAGTCGCTTTACGGAGCGAATCAAGGAAAACAAAAGAAGCTGAATGGAGAAACACCGTTTCTCTATCCAGCTTCTTTTCAATTTCGGACAGGACTATCGAGTCAAACTCATCACATCACATTCCATTGCAAGCAATTATGCGCTATGGAAGTTTGTACCGTCCGTTGTTGCTTTAATGTAGCCTGCACGGATAACGAAATCTCCAAAATGCTCGCCCTTTTTGCGCTCTTTCGCATAGTGTGCAATGATTGGCTCAAGCGTTTCGAGTATTTCTGCTTCTCCAATGTTTTCCTTGTACATTTTGTTTAAGCGCTCACCTGCAAAGCCAGCACCCAAATACATATTGTATTTCCCCGGAGATTTACCGATAAAAGAGATCTCGCCAAGCGCAGGACGAGCACATCCATTCGGGCAGCCTGTTATACGAATATTAATCTCGGTATCAAGCAAGCCGTTCTTCTCAATGATCGGCTCTAGCTTATCAAGCAAGGATGGCAGATAACGCTCTGCTTCAGCCATGGCTAAGCCGCAAGTCGGCAATGCAACACAGGATAGTGCATTACGACGGAAGCCTGATAATTCCTCTCCGATAGAAATATTGTATTTTTTCAACAGCTTAGTAATCGCAGCCTTTTGCTTAGACGGTATGTTGCCAATCATTACATTTTGGTTAGCAGTAAGACGGAAATCGCCTTTAAGTACTTTGGCGATTTCACGCAGGCCTGTTTTAACCTGGCTCTGTTCTGTATCGTCAATACGTCCGCCACGTATGAACAGCGTCACGTTCCATGTACCATCATAGTTTTTCGACCAGCCATAACGATCGCCCGTGTTCTCAAAGTGAATCTCACGTGCAGGAGCAAGCTCCCAGCCAAGACGTTCATGCAGCTCTTCCTTGAACCAGTCTAAACCATGGCGATCAATCGTATATTTAAAGCGGGCATTTTTACGCACAGAGCGGTTACCATAATCGCGCTGGATCGTTACAACCTTCTCCGCTACCTCAAGCACCTGATCTGGTGTAATGTAGCCAATTACCTTGCCAAGCTGAGGATACGTATTTGTGTCACCATGGGTCATCCCCATACCGCCGCCTACCGTCACATTGAAGCCAACAAGCTTGTCGTCCTCAACGATCGCAATATACCCGAGATCCTGTGAGTATACATCAATATCATTCGACGGTGGAACAGCGATACCGATTTTGAATTTACGAGGCAAATACACATGCCCATAGATGGGCTCTACCGGATCAACCGCTTCGCCGTATGGCTTATATGGATTTTCAAGCTTCTCGCCATCCAGCCAAATTTCATGATAGGCTGGTGTGCGCGGAGCAAGGTGACGAGTCAATTCATTGGAAATATGATGAATCTCCTCATGCACCTTTGATTGTAACGGATTCGGATTACACATAACGTTACGACTAACGTCACCGCACGCTGCTAGTGTCGATAATAGCGTATCATTAATGCTCTTTATCGTTTTCTTTAGATTCCACTTCAGCACGCCATGCAATTGAAAGGCTTGTCGTGTTGTTGCTTTAATCGTTCCATTTCCGTACTTATCAGCAAGCTCATCAATCGTAAGCCATTGCTCTGGTGTTGCAACGCCGCCTGGAGTTACTACACGAAGCATAAACTGATACGCCGGCTCCAGCTTTTGCTTTTCACGTTCTTGACGTAAATCACGATCATCCTGCATATAACTGCCATGGAACTTTAACAGTCGATTGTCAAGCTCCGTCAATCCACCAGTTACGCGATTGTTTAGCTGCTCTGCTAATGAGCCACGCAAATACTTACTTGCTACCTTCAGATCCTCTACATCACTTGGTGTGCCGCCTATTGGCTCTACCTTCTTCTTGCTTGTCATCACGTTACCTCCCCCATAGCTCTATGAAACGACCTCGATCAGTTGTAATAACTGCTATTCTATTATCTATTAGTACACGTCACGTTGGTATCGCCCTGCATCCTGCAGCTCACTTAGATAAGCTGCTGCTGCTTCGGCACTTACGCCACGCTGCTCTTGAATAATTTGAAGCAATGCCTCATGTACATCATGGGCCATATGCTTTTCATCGCCGCAAATATATAGGTGCGCGCCTTCTTCTAGCCATGCATATAGTTCAGCTGCATGCTCGAGTAAACGATGCTGTACATATACCTTTTGCTCCGTATCGCGAGAGAATGCGACCTCTAAATTCGTCAATGCGCCCTCGTTTAGCATGCGCTGCCAATCTGTCTGATAGAGGAAATCCGTCACGTAATGGCGATCCCCGAAGAACAGCCAAGACTTACCGCTTGCTCCCGCTTCCTCACGCTCTTCCATAAATGCGCGGAATGGTGCAACACCAGTACCCGGACCAATCATAATGATCGGCGTTTCATGGCTTGCCGGAAGCTTAAAGTTTGGATTGGATTGAACGAATACAGAGACATGATCGCCAACCTCTAAACGCTCTGATACGTATACCGAGCACACCCCATTGCGCTGTCTGCCGTGTGCATCATATTGTACCTTGCGAATCGTCAAATGCACCTCATCCGGATGAGCGGCAAGACTGCTAGCGATTGAGTATAGACGCGCTGGAATTTTGCGAAGCACGCTAACCACATCGCTTGGCTGCCATGTAAATGGACCATAGTCTTGAATTAAGTCAAGTAAGTCACGGCCCTTCACATAAGCTTTAAGCTCAGCAGCATTACCCAATAGCTTTTTGAATTTATCATTTTTAGCAAATGGTTCAAACTTCTCTAGCAATGTTTTTGATAGAGTCGTAATTTCATATTCCTTCGTTAACGCTTCTTCAACAGACAGCGTAACACCATCTTTAGTCGTTACTTGCTCTGATGGCTTCCAGCCAAGCTCTTCAATAAGCTCCTTCACGAGCTCAGGATCGTTATGCGGCACAATACCGACCGCATCACCTGGCTCATATACAATACCCGAGCCTTCAAGCGATAGCTCAAGATGACGTGTCTCACGATCTGAGCCGCGTCCGTTCAAGTTTATGCTCTCAATCACTTCAGCCTGGAATGGTTTATTGCGAGTATATTCAACAGATGCGGGTGCAGCAGCTTCCGGTGCAACAGCTGCTTGAACAGCTGGCGCTGCTTGCGCGCTGCTAAGCTTCTCTGCGATAGCATTGATCCAGCCGCTTGCTGTCTCCTCGTAGTCTACATCACAATCTGCTCGCTCAACGAGCTGCTCTGCTCCTAGCTCCTTCAAGCGTGCATCAAAGTCCTGACCTGTCTTACAGAAAAATTCGTACGATGTATCGCCAAGCGCTAGCACGGAGTATTTTACATGTTTAAGCTCCGGTGCACGTTTGCCATGCAAAAACTCATAGAAAGAAACTGCATTGTCTGGCGGATCGCCTTCCCCATGCGTGCTTACAAGTACAAATAGGTTAACAACCTTCTTTAGATCGTTCGGTTTAAACTTATTCATAGCAGACACCGTAACGTCATAGCCGTCTGCTTTTAAGCGATCTGCTAATCTTCCTGCAAGTCGTTGAGCATTTCCAGTTTGTGAACCGAAAATAATCGTTGCTTCCTTAGGCAATTGAACAGCCTCTACGACAGGAGCAACTGCAGCAACCGATCCTTGTGGTGCAGCAGCCTGTAATGCCCCCTGCACATTATTGCTACGATAAAAGGCTAAATATCCGCTCAGCCAATGGATTTGGGTTTCAGTTAAAGTCGGAAGCAGTGCATTAATATGCTGTAGCTGCTCTTCCGAAAACGGACTATTCGTGACTAATAATTGCAAGCTTTACACCCCGCATAATGATATATTTAATTCCTATCATATTACTCTGAATTATTCTATCATTAAAATTACCATATTCGGTCGTAGAGGGTCAATGTAAAGCGAAGGATTCGGTCTATAAGAAATATTGAAGAGATTTTAAGAGTTTTCTTATAGGTAATATATGGACATTTATAGGTAGGTTTTATTGTTATTTTTATTGATGTTTTTCTTGAAATTCTTGAAGTGAATTATAGAAATCGGCTGGATTCAGTTGAGCGCAAGTATGGGAATGAATTTTGTATGTTTTTTCATACAAATTACTACTTTGCCCTCTGTGTGGGGGTTTTGTATGCTTTTTCATACAAGACGACTATATATAACTGGTATACCAATGTGTGGTTCGATTTCTTCCTCCAATAAAAAGAAAGCTGTCAAAAAAGTCAGTTCATACTAACTTTCATGACAGCTAAATTTTTCACTTGCATATTTTCAAAACCATAGCTTGCAATAGATATGCTATCTTTTGCATCAATAAGTCAAGCCTGATTGCTTAATCACGCATAATCAATCTTCAGCTCACGGATGCAGTCTGGTGCGTCATATTGTTCATTGTGTACATCATTGGTTACAGGGTATGCCTTCAGCTGATAGCTTTCTAAGCGCGGTAAATATACTTGCAGCAAATCGATATTGCGCTCATGTGGATTAAGCCACGCTTCTACACCCTCTTCATCAAGCACGACTGGCAAGGTTGGCTGCCAATCACTCATATGACCTAGCGTTTCTTCCGTCAGCATTGTAAATACACGGTATTCCTTGCCTTGTGCATTGCGAAAGCAATCCATAATTCCAGCAATCCCGAACAGCGGTCTTCCCTGCATAACGATATGCATCGCGCGAGGATCACGCTCTTGTCCAACTAGCTTCGCACCATAGAATCCAGTGCATGGAATAATGCAACGGCTGCGTTTAGCTAATTCATGCAGAAACGGCTTACGGCGAATATCAGCTTTGGATGTATTGACAGAGTCTTTCGCCCAAAACGGAAACATACCCCATCTCGCTTCCTGAATGACGCGCTCTTGATGTCGATCATTCATAACGACCGATACGACTTGTGTAGGTACTACGTTGTAGCGCTCACTATGTGCTTGTTCAACCCGATTTACTCTAAACTGTTCTGCAACATCCGATACTTCAGCCTTTAACGAAAAGCGTCCAATCATCTAAAAAACCTCCTTGGCAATGGAACGAGTCATTCCAGTTTTTGTAGCAAGGAGGTAAATTATGCATCTAGTGTGTAAATTTCTTACGATAGCGCAGTGGTGACAATCCAACCTGATTGGCGAACAATCTTGAGAAATGCGCCGTTTGCTTGAAGCCAGATTCCAATGCAATTTGCGAGATTGGCCAATCTGTTTTGATCAGCAGCAGCTTTGCCTGGTCAATACGATAATAGAGCAAATACTGCTGAGGCGTACAGTCAAACACTTCACTCATGCTGCGCGTAATATAATTGATATGCAGCTCTAGCGCATCACTTAGCATCTGGTTGCTGATCGATTGGCGATAATTACGCTTTAGGAATGCAGCTGCTTTCTCTGCTACAATGACGGAAGCCTTTGCTGTATCGCTTCTCCAGCCTTCATCTAGCATTTGCAGCAAATGAAGAAAACGCTGCTGTCGATCCCAGAACGCACCATGTGAGCTATTCCTTGCTGCTTCATGCAGTGCCTCCAGCAATGATTTCATCTCGTTGGTTGCTTGCAGCTTTATATGCTTTGGCACCCGCAGCGCATATGTGTAATAATCACCGCGTAAGACGCCCTGCTCGCTGCTTTCAATCTCCTCCCAAGGACCTGCAGATTGGAAGTGAAGCCAGTCGAACGTCGTGCGTTCAGAGCACGGTGCATACGAATAATGCCAAGCATCGGGACGGAGGATTAATACTTCACCTCTACGAAGCTCCCATCGATGATCCCCCTCACCGATATATAAGCACCCTTCCCTTACATAAATCATATCGAACAAGCCAATGTTCGTTCGATTCGGATGCTCTTCTCCGACTTCATACGTATGTGAATTAGATTCTATGAAATAAGGAAATGGTGGCGACTTAAATGTAATGACTAATGATGATTCCAACTATACTCTCTCCTCTTGCATTATCTATAAGTCTACAGCGATTGTGTCATGCATTTCGCCGCTGTTCATTATCTAAACAGATTAAATTTCAATCGAATAACAAGCTCATTGCCGATCGTACTCAGACGTTCCACAGATACAATGGCATTGTTCGTGTCATAAATTTGAATAGCAATCTCCTTCAGTACTGAGGTTGGCAATGTTACTTGCTTAACCTTTAATTCAACAGGAATAAGCTTTAGCTCCGGCTCCTTCCATTCAATCAAGTAAACCGCAAGCAACTCCGCTCTTACAGCATCTAACGCTTTCACGTTCAGCTTGGCGTACAGCTTTTGATCACCTACTGTAAAATGAGCGCCTTCTATGACGAGCTGCTCATTAAGCTGAGTATCCAAATTCGACTTTATGATTGCGTTAATATCTGATTCGTTTAATATGATCTCAGGCTCCAGCCTACGCACAATATCTGCAAACTTCTCTTCATACTGCACGCGTGTGTAGTCCATCGTTAATTTTTCTTTAGGATAAATATAGACGAGTAGACCAACAACAAGGATGATTAAGCCTAACAATACCGACAACAGCAATATCCATCTTTTTTTCATAATTTTCACCCCTCTGCATGGAGATCTACCTAATGATATACTATTATTAAAGTAACAAGATATATATTAAAACAAGAAAAGGATCGATGTAACCTATGAACGAGTCCGAAACTCAGGTAAAAATTGGTTTAGAAGAAATCGTACAAGCCCATATGCATCTTAAGGATGTTATTTCACATACTCCCCTGCAATTCAATCGCGTACTTTCTGAGCGCTACGGCGCAAATATATATTTAAAGCGCGAGGATCTACAAATCGTCCGCTCCTTTAAAATTCGTGGAGCTTACCATATGATTCGTTCCTTATCTGAGCAAGGACCTCTAAACGGTGTCATCTGCGCCAGTGCAGGCAATCATGCTCAAGGTGTTGCCTACTCCTGTCAAACTCTAGGTATTCCAGGTAAAATCTTTATGCCTAGCACGACGCCAAACCAAAAAGTGAAGCAGGTTCAGTTTTTCGGTGGAAACTCCGTTGAGATTATACTAAAAGGCGATACATTTGACGATGCTTATAATGAAGCAGTTGCCGAGAGCGAAGCAAGCGGCTATACGTTTGTCCATCCATTCGATGACCGAATGATTATAGCAGGAAACGGTACGGTTGGGCTAGAGATTTTAAATGATATTGAGCAGGCACCGCACTTTGTATTTGTTACAGTTGGCGGCGGCGGGCTTGCAGCCGGTGTTAGCTCCTATATGAAAAGCATTGCTCCAAGCGCACAGATTATCGGTGTTGAGCCGGAAGGAGCTGCTTCGCTACGTTACGCGCTTGATCATAATGAAGTGCTCACCTTGCCACAGATTGATAAATTTGTAGATGGTGCAGCAGTTAAACGAGTCGGCAATCTCACGTATGCAGTGTGTAAGGAGCTGCTCGATGACGTTATTCATGTGAATGAAGGCAAGGTATGTACAACGATGCTAGATCTATACAATGAAAATGCGATTGTAGCTGAGCCTGCAGGTGCCCTGCCTATTGCAGCGCTTGAGCAATACAAGGAGCAGATTCAAGGAAAAACCGTTGTATGTGTCGTTAGCGGCGGAAACAATGACGTAGATCGTATGCAGGAAATTAAGGAACGCTCCTTAATCTATGAAGGCTATAAGCATTACTTCATGGTTAGCTTCCCACAGCGCGCAGGTGCACTACGAGAATTTCTAGTGCAGGTGCTTGGACCTAACGATGATATTACTCGTTTTGAATATGTTAAAAAATCAAATAAAGATAATGGACCAGCACTTGTCGGCATAGAGCTAAAATATAGAGAAGATTATGCGGCGTTGATCGAGCGCATGGAAAGTAGGGGGTATCCGTTTGTTGAGTTGAACAAGGATCCCGTACTATTCAACATCCTAATTTGAGGGGTAGTTCAAAATGACCGACTTTGATCACGATGCGGAACTGTAGGATTATTCGACTTCGAATATCGAATTCAGCCGGGCCTTGCGGTGCTCACGTACCAATGGCGTACGCTGTGCTCCTCAGTCCCTAGCTTTATTCGATCTTCTTGGTGCTGAAAGCCGGACCTTTTGAACATCTATTTGAAGCGGTAGTTCAACAATCCAACTTTGATCACGAAGTAGCACTGAGAGCTTATTCCGCATCGAATCTTGAATTCAGCCGAGTCTTGCGGTGCTCTCGTATCAATTACAAGTGACTGCTTCCGAGGTCGTTTTCTACGTAAACGTGTAGCTGCTCTTATCAGTCCCTAGCTTATCCAATTACAGCGTTTTGAAAAAGCGCAAATCGAAAGCTTTGCTTCCATGCTGAAACCTAGCCTTTTTGTACTCGTATTATATGAAGTTCAAAAAGTCCCACTTTGATCACCTGAACACGTAGTAGATAGAGAAAATATATCCTATATTAAATTGCTGGAACGGAGAATCATATTGTATGACATTAGAGCAAATTGAACAATTTCTTGAGAGCCTATCGAGCCTTGGTCCCTTGCCTGGTATACTCGTTCCGCTGCTTGAGGCATTCCTGCCTTTTTTGCCTCTTATCGTCATTATTGCAGCAAATGTAAATATATACGGCTTTGGCTTCGGTATATTATTTTCTTGGGTAGGGATTGTCAGTGGAGCAATCATACTTTTCGGAATCTGCAGAAAATACGGTCACCGATTAAGGGAACGTCTGCTAAAACGATATCCTTCTACAGAGAAAGTATTTGGCTGGATTGAAAGCAAAGGCTTCACCCCTTTGTTTCTGTTATCCTGCTTCCCGTTTACACCATCTGTACTCATTACCATTGTCGCAGCATTAAGTAAGCTCCCTTTTCATTCCTTCCTAGTCGCTATTTCGCTTGGTAAGGCAATGATGGTGCTTCTTATCGCTTTACTAAGCTTTGATATTACGAATCTGTTCACAGAGCCATGGCGAATTATCGCGTCCATCGCGGGTATTGCAGTGCTCTGGATTGGCGGAAAAAAACTAGAGAAGCGTTATAATAAGTAACTAGTCGTATTTCTATTAATCCTTACGGCAATAAAATTAAATATTGATAAATTCAGCCGTCGGTGCTAGATTAGTTTCGTAGCTATAACTATGTTAACTACAGTCGTTGAAAGTTAGATTTGGAGGATATACTATGAAAATATTGCAGGAATTTAAAGAGTTTGCTGTTAAGGGTAATGTCATTGACCTTGCTGTTGGTGTCATTATTGGTGGCGCCTTCGGTAAAATTGTTACGTCACTCGTTAACGATATCATTATGCCCCCGATCGGTTATTTACTTGGAGAAATAGACTTTAAAGATTTAAAGCTGCCACTCGCAGATCCGAATACGTATGAAAACCCATCTGAGGCACCAGCGATTGCTTATGGTGCTTTCATTAATACGGTGCTTGACTTTCTAATCGTCGCACTCTGTATTTTCTTTATGGTGAAGGGAATCAATCACCTTAGAAGAATTACAGAAAAAGAGAAGAAAAAAGAAGAAGTTGCTGCAGCACCTACGGAGAAGGAATGCCCACATTGCTTATCACAAGTGCCAATCAAGGCAACGCGCTGCAAATATTGCACATCGGAGCTAAAGGCTACCTCAAGCAATGCTTAGTATATGAAAACGTGCGTTAAACACCCTCTACCTCTATTCGTGGTAGGACAAGCGGTTATTATAGTGCTTTGACATCACATCTCTACATTTCTTTACCTGTATGGTTAAGTGCTGGAATGACTCGTTTACAGTATCGCTGTAAGCTTGTCCTCCAGCTCTTTTTATTGCTCATAGTAAGTTAAAGGAGGAATGAGCATGCAATGGATTGCTATGCTTACAATGCTCATTGACCACATCGGCGCTGTCTTCTTTCCAGATCAGCAGTGGCTTCGTATCATTGGACGAATTGCTTTTCCGTTATATGCATACTTGATGGTCATCGGCTACCAGCGTACGCGCAGTTACACAAAGTATGTGCTACGAGTTGCTCTGCTTGCAGCTATATCCCAGCCCATGTATCAATGGGCGTTTGACACGAAGCATTTCAATATTATCGTCACGCTACTTGTCGGCTTAATATTATTTAAGCTCATGGATGCAGCAGCCAAAAAACCGATCATTCAATGTTTAGGAGTAATCACTGCGCTTTTTGCCGCGGAATGGTTTTCCCTGGATTATGGGGCATATGGTCTTGCACTTATGCTCATATTTAGATACGCATCCAGGGAGCGTATGGTACTCTATCACGGCTTGCTAGAGCTCCTCTATTTATTAGTATGGGGGATTCAATTTTTTAGCCTAATTGTTACTTGCTTTATTAGCTTTCTGCCAAATTGGGTTAAGAAAGTCGATCAGATAAATGTTCCTCGCTGGTTATGGAGAAGCTTTTATCCATTGCATTTATTAATAATCGCAATAATTTCCTATAATATCTAAACAAATGTATTAGAAAAGTGTTAGATTAGTAAACGATTATTAAACGTATTATTCACTCCCTCTTAAATTTTAGTTTATATACTATAAACATAAAGTTTTAGGAGGTTCTCCCGATGATGAAAATTATTAAATATAAAAATCGTTCTGTTCCTGTGTACTTTCCCACAGAGAAGCCTCAAAATTACGATAAGCTGAACAATAAGCTGCAGGAACTTGAATACGACTTTTCCTTCCGTAAAAAGTGGAAAACGATCACCTCTGTCGAAATGGTCCGTGATGTAGCGATTTTCCAATATAATGATGGAACAAAGCTTTATCTAGAGGTTTCATAATTTCATTACTAACTATTAAAAAACCCCCAAATGGCTGAATGAAGCCCTGATCGTTAGTTTCCTTCTAACTCAGGGTGTGATTCACCTTTGGGGGTATTTGCTTTATATGAATGATATGCTCTATACGTTTTATATGGTTATGGTTTATATGCATTATATGATTTAAGCAATTTTGAAGTTTAGTAGTTTTGCTATAGTTGCGTGGCTTAGCTGAACCGTTGGGATCGGCTTACTCATATAATAGCCTTGAGCATATGTACAACCTAATATTGATAATAACTCATACTGCTCCTGCGTCTCGACACCCTCCGCAACAAGCTCCAGCCCCATCTCGTTCAGCATGCGTATCGTATGCTTCACAATAGTTAAATAAGCTTTGTTCGATTGGATCTTATCAATGAAGTGCTTGTCCAGCTTTACGCAATTAATTGGCATCGCACTTACGCTTTCTAGACTAGCATAGCCTGTACCGAAATCATCAATAGCAACACTAAATCCTGCACCCTTTAAGGCCGCAGCTGCTTCAATAACTTGTTCATCTACTAACTCCATCGTGCTCTCAGTGAGCTCAAACTGAATATAGGATGGGTCTAACCCAAAGCATTGAGCATACTTTAATGCAAGCTCGGCAACATTGCAAAGCTTAAACTGAACAGGAGATACATTAATAGAAACACGCAAAGTTGATTGCCCAAGTCGCTCATGGATGCTTACGAGCTGTCTACATGCTTCTTCGATAATCCACTCTCCAAGCTCCGAAATAAAGCCATTCTGTTCTGCTAAAGGGATAAATTGAATCGGGCTTAATAAACCTAGCTGAGGGTGATGCCAGCGCACCAGTGCTTCAAACCCAACTAACTCCCCGTCTATCAATCTATAAATAGGCTGAAAATCTAAATGAAATTGTCTATTGGCAATGCCGTTCGATAGCAGTGATTCAATGAGAATTTCCTGATTGTACTGCTCAGCCTGCTCTTGAACCATAACCTGGCTTCGTTTGACACCTTGTTTCTTCGCTAGCTGCAATGCATACTTGCTCCGCAGAATATCACGCTCGTCGTAAGCATGCTGCTCATCATAGTAGGAACCGATATAGAGCCGAATGGGATAGATTCGTCCGTCGATCGTTAGCGTCTGACCAATGCATTTTCTTATCGCGCCCTCCACCCGCTTAAGCGAGGAGCTCTCTATCTCAAGAATCATGACCAGCTTGTGTTGTCTTTCCTCAATATGTCGAATAAAATCCCGAAAAATCCACTTCGTGGTGATTAGCTTTTCATGAATAGCCGATCTCATTTTCATCTGATCGAACGGGGCATCTAAGCCAGCTTCCCAATCAATGGTAGTAATTAGCAAATCACCACACCTCACAGTTGTAATCTCTAGATAGTCTACTGTTATTTTACATCATTCGGCTATAAATGGTATAGCTTATCATAAAAAAAACTGCCCTTTGTTAAAAGGACAGTCAAATTATGCTAGGGGTGTATTTATAACCAAACCCCCATACTGTTTTTATTAATTTCGGCTCTTTCGGATTGTACTCAATTTTTTTACGTAAATTAACGATATGTACGTCAATTGATCGATCTGTAACGAACGAATCAAAGCCACGTACAGCGCTAATCAACTCATCTCTGCTAAATACTTTGTTAGGAGAGGTAATGAACAGCTTCATAATTTCGTATTCTGAAAATGTCGTTTCGACAGGCTCTCCTCTAACGAGTAGCTGCCTGCGCTCATAATCTAGCATGATCGAGTTATCTGCCCCGGATTGCAAGCTAGTCTCCTCATATGTCGTATTCATATGAATTGATCTACGGATAAGCGCCTCTACTCTAGCAGTCAGCTCATGCATGCTGAAAGGCTTGCACAAATAATCATCAGCACCCGCCTTTAGAGCGGATACACGTTCTGAAACTTCATTCTTCATTGATAGAATCATTATCGGCATCATTGATTCATCTCTAACCTTAGAGCACAAATCAATCCCGTTCATATCTGGCAGCATGAGATCTAACAACAACAGATGCGGCTTAAACTGCTCAATTAGCTGAAATCCCTCAGTTCCATCAAAGGCTTGCTTTACCTCATAGCCTTCCTCCGATAAATACATGGACAGCATATCACTCATCATAACGTCATCTTCTACGACTAACACTTTATACATGGACGTCACCCTTATGATTTGTTCAGTTCTGCGTTCCTTATATTGTCTCGTTATCTAATACTATACAACATCCCACTCATTACGACAACGATTTGTTAGATTTCTATTAAGAAATTGTTAGACAACTATTAAGGGTGCTCTAAAGTTGTTGAAATCTCATATAATGCAGCGTTTAATGCCGATTCCAGCTCGTTAATATATGTTGGAAGCATCGAGGATTGCTTCTCACGTAATATTCTTTTGCCCTCTACTGTCAATGAAACAATATGATGAGCTCCAAGATAGCTTGATGCACCTTTCAACGTATGCAGTGCTCTTGTTATCTCATCGTAATCGTTGCTTTCATAATACTGCTTAAGCTTTGATATAAAGAAAGAATAATCATCTAAAAACTGTTCAAGCATATGCATATAAATATTAATTTTCCCATTCACGCGCTCGATTGCAGTTTTTGCATCAATGGATGAGAGTGATTCCAATTTAATAAGAAGCTCTTCGTTTGCAAGAACAGGCTGAGCGTTTTGCTTACTCTGCTGTGACGCTTGCTTCTGCGTATACTGCTGAATAATCTGCTCAAGCTGCTGAAGCGTGATCGGCTTCGTAATGACAGCATTCATCCCTTGCAGCACATACTGCTCATGGTCAGAAGCCAATACATTTGCCGTTACAGCAACAATAGGAAGCTCACGATACTGCTCCTGCGAGCGAATATACCTCGTTGCTTCAAGCCCATCCATCTGCGGCATATGAATATCCATAAGGACAAGATCATACGACTGCTTTTCGATCTGCTGTATGGCTTCCAATCCATCATTAGCAATCGTTACCTTACAATTGCAATGCTTTAACATCTCCGCTGCAACAAGCTGATTTATTTTATTATCCTCCGCGAGCAGCACCTGCAGCTGAGGCTCATCAAGCTCGATGGGCTCTGCTGCCTTATTACTTGTCAGATTCTGCTTCAGCTCGGATTCATGCTTAGGAGCTTGACGACTTTTCGTTTTTTCATACAGCACATGATCAATCGCATCCTGGAACCGTTTCTGCGTGACAGGCTTCGTTAATATCGCTTGTGGCTGCAGTTCAGGCTCCAGCAGTAATAGCTCCTCACGTCCATACGCTGTAGTTATCGCAATGATTGGAATATTTCGTTCTGCAGCAGCTTCCTGAAACTCTAGCCATGTATCCATACCGTACATATCGTTCATCTCCATATCGACGATAATGAACGCAGGGTAAGCCCCTTCTCCTAAGCGCATTAATCGCAGGTAAGCCTTTTTCCATGATCGTTTCTTTACAGCATTATAGCCGCAACCAGCAAGCTGCTGGGACCAATAATTAGCCATTAGCTCATGATCCTCTATGATCCATGCGACACTTTCAACTTTCACTGACTGCTGCTTCTGCCGAATAGGCTCTGGTGTATATTGATACGCTACTTTCTTAAATGGCAATGTAAATGTAAATGCACTACCTTCGTGCAGCTTACTTTCAGCGTGCAGCTCCCCGCCAAGCAGCTCAACTAGATTTCTTGAGATAACTAAACCGAGACCAGTTCCCCCGTATTTTCGTGTCGTTGAAGAATCGGCCTGCGTAAATGGCTTAAAAATATATTTCAGCTGTTGCTCCGACATACCAATTCCCGTGTCTCTTACGAGGAACTGCAGATCTATTTCATCATCGCGATCAGCTGCCACAGTGATCGTGAGCTCTACAAGTCCGTGCTCAGTAAACTTTACAGCATTGACGCAAAGATTAGACAATACCTGCTCAAGTCGCAATGCATCTCCGATTACACTGTGCGGTACATGCTCATCAATTTCGATTTTAAATTCAAATTGCTCCTTGCCCCCAAGGAAAACATTTAATTGGTCAGCAAGATGATTAATAAGCACATGCATTTGGAAGGTAGATAAGTCTGGCTCGATCTTTTTCGCTTCAAGCTTAGAGAAGTCGAGAATATCATTTACGATATTTAGAAGCATACTTGATGAGTCTTTCATATGCTGTACATAATCATGCTGTACATGATCGAGATCCGTTTTTTGCAATAGCTGAGACAGTCCGATGATGCCATTAAGTGGCGTACGGATTTCATGACTCATCAGCGCAAGGAAATTACTTTTGGCTTTGTTGGCCTCTTCAGCCACCTCGGTCGCATGGACAAGCTTACGCTGCACCTCTAGCTGCTCCGTAATATCCCTCGAGATGCAGGAAAACATCGTTTCTCCTGTCATGGAATCCTCATACGTCACGATAATGATGGAGACATTAATAAACTTACCAGCAATATTTTGGAACTGAGCCTCGCACTCAAAGAATCCCTGCCTACGAGCAACAATAGCTCCCCTCAGCAGCAGCTTGTACATGTGCTCAGGCAGCAAGCTTTTTAACGACAGACCGCGCAGCTCCTCTTCGCCTAGGCCAAGTATGTCTCGACCAGCTTGGTTAATAAAAATAATGTTCGAGTTTTGGTCTACGGATGCAATGAGGTCCTTCGCGGAAGCAACGACCATCTGCAGGCGGTTATTATCAGTTTCTAATTGTCTTTGCTCTGATAGATCCGTTAGGAGAGCAATAATGCCCGAGTAGCGGCCACTTCTATCCTTCAAGCTGCTTGAGCGATTGAATACAGGGGTTCTGCGTCCGTCACGGTGCAATATAGTCAATTCATATTCATAGTTTGGATAATGCTTTCTGAGCTCTATAAACAGCTCCACACCTGGCTGAACCTCTCTTCCAATTTCCTGCGAAAACTTTTCAGCCAGCTCATTAACCTCATCCATATCCATAAAGATCAAGGGGGTCGCCTTGCCAACCAATTCCTCTGACGTGTAGCCAATCATTTCTTCGGCTGCTTTGTTGAGATATGTAATGTAATAACGTTCATCCATGACGAACACTGGATTTTTATTCTGGTTAATGACAGCATCAAGTCGGTCGAACATAAGCTGCAATCGCCTCATCATGCCATTTACCGTTTTAGCTAAATTACCGATCTCATCCTGTGTAGATGCATTTAGGTGATCTCCATCAAAGTTACCTGCTGCTGCTTTTTTCGTAACCTGTAAAATCGCTTTAAGACGAGTAATAATAGATTGGAAGTATAGATAAAACACTACCGCTATTAAGCCGATGGCTAACGCAACAACGAGCAGCATACGCCATAAGGTAGGTGCCGCCAGCTTGTTGATTGAGCCAAGATCCTTGACCTCCATAATTACCCAGTTTGTTCCACCGATCTTCTGATAAAAAATGATATAGTCCTGCAGTGAAACAGATACTTCCTTGTTGCCCATTGGATTGATCAAGGCTAGTCCAGCCAGCTCTTTTAGATGATTACGTAACACAATATCCTGCTGATTCGAAAACACGGTGTGTATATGATCATAAATGAGCTGCCCACTATGATTGTATAAATACAAATTGCCTTCCTCGATTTGCAGCTTTTCACTATATGCTGCAGGTGGGAAGGCATACGCTGCGAATAACGCACCTATCAATTCATTAGATTCATCCATACTATAAACAGGCACACTAATATAGCCTAACCGCTCTTCCGCACCGGTAGATACGGGGTCAGTTAAAACGATATCGCCTCGTAACGATCTTGCTATCGGCAGCTGCTCTTTTAGTGTACTCTTTTTTCCAGTTAGACTCGTAATGATGCCGTCTTGAGTAACAAAGCCAATTTCACTGTACTGAAATTCATTAAGAGCACGCTCACGCTCTAAGTAACCCTTCATAGCGGCCGTGTTCCCAGATCTTACTTCATTCGTGCGACTCATGACAAGAACTTCAGATTTACGTATATCAAGCCAGGATTGAAGAAATAAAGACCGACTATCCTGCTT
>Ga0180216_1002035_pt1 | contig 17316 bp, 14 predicted proteins | sample eDN3rd37CBELigMG_FD_128879 | JGI IMG/M metagenome (GOLD analysis project Ga0180216, IMG submission 128879) | Enriched Miracle-Growth compost microbial communities from Emeryville, California, USA - eDNA 3rd pass 37_C BE-Lig MG (version 2)... ... | reverse complement strand
GGAACACGCTTGCGGGCGTGTGCGAAGCGGCGGCGGCGGACATCCAGGCCGCGGACGGCGACGTCGCGGCGAGCGCGTGGGCGTGGCCCGCGCTCGTTGTGGCCGCCGCGTGGCTGCGGCGGCACCCACAGCTCTGCCAGAGCCGCCGGCCGCCGGCCCGCCCCGGCCGGCGCGGCGCCCCGCCGGGCCCGCTGGCGTCCGCGCCGGGGGACGTCTTCTGGGTCGCCCTCGCGCGGCTGCTCAACCTGGCCGCCCTGCCGACGGTGACCGCGTGGGCGGCGGCACGCACCTACGGCGGCGCGGGCGCGTCACCTGCGCCGGCCGCTGGTGACGACACGCTGAGCAGCGACGACGAGCCGGAGGCCACCGGCCAGGACGACGAACCGGCCGACGCGAGCAGCGACGGTGCGACGGTCAGCACGGCCGAGGAAGCGGAAGAGGACCACGCCGAGGAAGCGGACGACCGCTCAAGCCTGGACTGGTCGGCGCGGTCAGCGGCTACGGACTCGGAGTTTGAGGACGATGACAACGACGGCCGCGGCGAAGGCTCATCCGGTGGCGAGGGCGGCAGCGATGACGACGACGACGAGGAGGCGAGCGACGACGACGTGAGCGACGGTAGCGGTGCGGCGAGCGACGGCGACGGTGCCGTCGACGACGACGACGACGACGACGACGACGCCATGCCCGCGCCAGAGGCGCGGGCTCGCCAACACGCCGCCCCGGCTGGCAGGCACGAGGGCGTCCGGCTGGCGGAGCTGCGCAGCTGGGTGGCCCACGCCCTGCGGGCCGCACCGACCGCCGCCGAGCTCGCATGGCTCGCCGCCTTTGACGCCAGCGCCCGGCCGCCTGGCCCGGCCGCAGGCGCCGCCTGGCCGCGGACGCTCCTGGCGGACGTGACCGCGGGCAGCAACGCGCGCCTGGCCACGCTGTCGCGCGCGCCGGCGTTTGGCGGCATCGACGCATGCGGCACCGACGGCGCGCTTCCGTGGCGCATCGCCATGGTGGCCAAGCTGGCGCTGTGGCTGGGCGACCTGCACCGCCGGACGGCGAGCCCGCCGCCCGCGGCGTTTGATCCCGCTGTGCACAAGTTTGTGGCCTTCCCGAGCGTCACCGCCGCGGGCCAGCCGCGCACGGTTGGCACGGCGCTGCCGCGCGCGACGCCGGGGCTGCGGTCGCTGGCCTCGGGCGACAGCGGCGTAGGTCGCTCGCAAGCGAGCCCCGACGACGGCAGCGTGGCGCCGATCGCCGAATCGGCCGACGAGCGCCGCGCCCGTCAGGGCGTCGCCATGCGCCGCCTGGCGGAGGCGCGGCTCAAGGTGCCTAGGCGCTCGAGGGGCGAGGGATGGCCAAGTGTCGTTGTTGTGCCCCGTTGCTAACGTGAGACAACCGCGTGCTGTCGTGGTCTGGGCGCCTCTAAAGGACGAGGTGGGCCAGCTGGAAGCCGCGCTGGCCAAGCTCCAGACGCGGCGCGCCGCGGCAGCGCCGACGGCCCAGATCTTGGTCGTGGACGCCGACATCCTGATGCACCAGCTGGACCTCCTGGAACGCGCGGTTGCCAGTGGTGCGGTCGCGCTGCACGTGCCGGCCTCAGGTGCGCACCGCGCTGGCGCTTCTCGCTCGGGGCCCGGGCCCGATGTCGCGCTGAACCCGCGGCCTGCGGCCCTCACTGTCATCTGCTTGCGCTCCTCAGCCGTCCAATTGCTGGATGAGCGCAAGAAGGGCGACGACCGCGACAATCGGCAGGCGCGCAAGGTGATCCGCTTCCTGGAGCGCACCCTGCGCCAGCAGAGGTGGATGCGCCGCGGCTGCAGGCTGGAAGCCGCCTGGTGCGTCTCTGACAGCGCCCGGCCTGTGGGGATTACGCGGCCCTCGTCTCCCAGCCCGTACTTGCACGTGCACTCCCAAGCGCCGCCCACCGATCAACCACTGGCCGTGGCGGTGTGGCTGCCCAACAGCGCCGAGGCCCTCGCGACGCGCCTCGCGGCAACGCCGGAGGACGGCGCCGACGGCCCAACGGCCCCGGCCGTGCGGCTGTGGTCCATGAGCGCGGTGCCGAGCCTGATGGCCGCCGAGCAGCAGGGCCTCCCCGTGCCCTGGCAGCCCATCGGCGCGTCCGAGCTTGCCTCGGCCGTCGCGGCCGCAGAAGCCGCCGCCGGCACCCGGCCAGCGGCAGCCCACGGCGAGCGGCCGACGCGTGGGCGCGGCGCCCCGACCAAGACCGGCGCGCGCGCGCGCCGTGGCCGCGGACGTGACCGCACGACGGTGGCCGTTACGTGAACAAGCGCCTCGTCTCCCCGAGGCGTTACTCAACGACGGTCGTTGTGCTCCCGCTGGCCCCGCGTTCGTGCTGGGCGAGGACCCGATGGAAGCGCAGGCGACGACGGTTGTGCCGCCGGCCACGCAAGCACAATGGCTGGGACAATGTTCGTTTTTCTCTTATTCGCGGCGGCGCCCGCACACCGCGCCATAGCGGCCACCATCGTTGCCATGCCATGCCAAGCTGTACAAGAGGTATTCACAATAAATATCTTACAAGTTTGCTGGAGGGGGAAAAACAAGAAAAAAGAGAAAAAAAAGGATGCACACATGAAACACAATGGAAGCAGCTCAATCCTCCGCGGATGCGGTAGCTGGCAGCTCGGCCACGCCGGTGTCGTTGCCGGCCGCCGATACAGCCGCCGGCTCGTGTACGGGTGGATCGTCGTCGTGCAGCGACCCAAAGCTGTCCAGCGCGTCGTCGAGCACGGCCTCGCCCAGCGCCTGCGGCCCCAGGCGGTGGCTCACGTGGTAAAGCGCCGCTGGGCAAAACCGAGCAGACAGGAAACCTCTCCGCGGGTCGGTGTAAGGGCCCGCCATTGCCTGGATCGCATGTGGCACACAACGACGCGCACCTTCAAAGGTGGCGAGGCAGTAGGCAAAGCGGCCGCCCTTGAACGCCGAGTCGGCGTAGATGTGCACGTACACGAACGTCTGGTGCGGCAAGATCAGCTGGGCGTGGATCACTGGCGCGGAGGGGGGGAGGCAGCGACCAGCCAGGCCAGAGTGGCCATGGTGTCAGGGCCGCCCCTGAGCGGGCGCAGCAAGACCGCACAGGCATGCTCGCGCGTACAGCAGTAGATGACGATCGGCATGAGCGAGTCGGCACTCATCATCTGCGTCTGCTCCCACGCGGCCTTCTTGGTCGCTGGCGACGCGGGCGCCGTGGCCGCCGCGTCACCCCTCGCGCCGTCTGCTGCGCCGGCGGCGGCGGCAGCCGCGGCGGCGCTTGCTTCGTCGGCGCGCTGCTGCGCCCGCCGACGCAGGGTCGCGTTGGTGCCCGCCTCGTTGCACATTTCCTCGAGGGCGGTGGTGAGGCACATCAGGATCTCGGCGGGCGCCTGGAGTGGGAGTGGCGCCCGGCCGCCGGCAGCGGCATCCCACGGTCGTGAGCCGATGCGCTCCGAATGCGGCTAACGCCACTTCCCCCCGGCACGCTACCAGCAGGAGCGACACGTCGCTGAGGGTGCCAATGGCATGTTCAAACGGCGCCGCGTTCGACCCCGGCTCCGGCAGGTACTGCAGGGGCGGGCATGCCATTGCGGACGCCGCAACCGCCCATGAGGCGCCGCCCTTCTTTCGCACGCCCAATGCATGCATGGCGTGTGGGGCGCACCTGCTCGTCGACCTCGATGTCCTGCGGGGTGAGCTGGCGCAAGGCACGCAGGGCGCGCGCGTACTTGTCGTCCATCTCGTCGGCGTTCTCGATGCCCGCACACTGCCAGGCGCGGGACAGCCACCGAGGCTCCCTGCGCTGTCGGCACCTCTCCCACTAAAGCCCGCGCCACTAAAAGGGGTCGCCGCACCTTGGGAAAGAGCGTGGTGTGCAGCGAGGTGAAGATGAGCCGGTCAACGAGCAGGCGCAGGTACCACCAGTGCTGGTCCAGGTCGAGCCCGTAGTCGATGCAGATCCGGTCCGTGTACGCCTACGCAATTCAGGGCGGCCATGCGACGCGACGACCCGGTCAGTCGCGCTAGCGCTCTCGCACGCGGACGACCACGGCGGCGCGCGGGCGTACCCGCAACGAGCCGAGAATGTCGACGTCCTCGACGGTCGGGTCTGTCAGGCACCGGTGGATCATCTGCGCCAGCTGGCGGCCTGGCGCCGCGCCCCCAGCACCAAAACGACGGAGAAACCAGGCTCAGCGCGCACAGCGCCCACCGCTAGCGTGCACGGCCCCCAGAAGCGCACCGTGGATGGTGCGCGTGTCCGCGACGATGCGCGCAAACTGCATTAGCGAGGCGCCGTTCGAGTCGTGGTGGTAGTTGGCGGTCGTCTCCGTCGACTGCCCAATCCACCGCGCGCCGTGAAACGACCAAACAGACAGTGAGCGGGAGCCGCTGACCGCGCTTCCCGTTCGCCGGCCGCTGGCGGCGTACCCCGCCCTCCATCAGCGTCAGCATGACAAAGCGCCGCGACTCGTCTGTCCACTTGGCGTCGGCCTTGCGCGCCAGCTCGCGGTACTGCTGCATCGCCGCCGTCCGCCGTTCCGACGCGGCCTTGATCGCCGCCGCCCACCGCGCGAGCTTGGTCGCCATCTGCTCCGAGTTCAGCAGCCGCTTGGGCGAGATGATCAGCGACTCGGGCGGCGGGCCCGCCCAGTCCTCCGGCGCCTGCAGCGCCTGGCTGATCAGGTCGATCTGGCGGTGGCGACAGTCCATAGGAAGGGCGGCGGGCAATACGGTAAGTTCACGGAGCACTGTGCGCTGGGCTCCTTTTGCACGCCCGCGCCGCCGCACCCGGCTTTGCAGCGCCCACAGGACGGCCTCGTCCCGGCGCTGCTTGCACAGCAGCACGGACAGCTCGGCAAAGTAGAGCTGCCGCCGGTGCGCCGCCAGGATCGGGGCCAGCTGGTAGTCCCGCAGGCGCTTGAGGTCCGCGGCCAGCTTGGTCCGGAGCTCTTGCTGCAGCGCTTTCAGCTGCGCGATGCCCTTGCCGTGGCGGTTGACCGCGCGCGTCAGCGCGCGCCGCGCCTTCTCCAGCTGCGCCCGCGTGCTCTGCGAGCTGGGCAGGAGCCCCGCCGCGCTTGGCTTGGGCTCGGGGACCTCCGCCGTCTCCGTCGATGCCCGGCTGCTGGTCGTGGACGCGGACCGCGCGCGGGCCAGCGTCTCGGAGCTCGACGAGGCGGCCACCGACGCCGCGTCGGTGTTTTTGCGCACGCGGCTAGCTACGGCCTGCCGCAGCCGCGCCTGGAACGACGGGCGGGGCGCGGCCAGCCGCGCCGACGCCGCTGGCGGCGGCGGGGCGCTCGCATCGGCGGTAGTCGCGCCGTTGCCGTCGGGTACGGGCGTGAGGGATCCCGACGACTCGCCGCGGTCGAGCGCGCCCGGCGACGCCACCGTGTCCGGCTCGTCGTCGTCCGCCTCGTCCTCGTCCTCGCCGTCGTCCTGGCCCATTAGCGCGGCAAACTCGTCCGTGCTCCCGCTGCGGGAGAGGCCGCCGTCCAGCACGGTGAGCCGCCGCGCCGTCGACGGCGTCGGCGAGCCCACCGGCGTCGGCAGCGCCGTCCCGTTGGCGGCCGCCGCCCCGTTGATGTCCAGCAGCAGCTGGAAGCGCGGCGCTGGCAGCCCGCCCCGCCCGGGTCCCGCCTTGCCAACGTACAGGTCACTGCCGGCCTCGGACACGCCCGGGTCCGACGGCGGCAGGTCCGCCGACATGGCCTCGTCGTCCGAGGATGCCGGCGCGCTGGCGTCGGCCGCTTTGTACGCGGCCGCCGCCGCTCGCCGCTGCTCGCGGCGTGCCGCCTTGGCCGCCGCGGCTTCCAGCGTCGCGGGCAGGTCGGCCGCTGGGTCCGGCGCCGACGCTGCTGCTGGAGCCGCTGCAGTCGTAGCAGCTGCTGCGGGCCCATCGGCGGCCAACGAGGCCGCCACCGTCACCGTCGCGATAAGGGAGCGCCGCGACCGCGCGCGGGCAAAGAAGGCCTGCATGCTCTCGCTCATCGACGCCCCGCGCGTCGGCTTGGTCTCGCCCGTGGGGGTGGCGGCCGCCGCCACGCGCGTGGGCGACGGCGGCTGTGCCCCCGTGGCGTCGGTCACGGTGCTGCGGCGCCGCGCCAAGCTGAACCGCTTGCCGAGCCGTGCGGTCGCAGCCCCCGCGGCCGGCGCGGGGGTGGCGGCGCTTACCACGGCGCTGGAGGACGCCGCCTTGGCGATGCGGTCCCGCGCCGACTGGCCGTCGGCCGCGGCGGCCGCCGCGCTGCTGGTCAGCGACGCACGGCGCTCGGCGGCCGTGCCGGTGCCCACGCCGGCGACGGCCACGGCCATCTCGGTCGACACCGGTGCGACGGCGTCCGGCCGAAACGGCGGTGGCGTCGTCGCCATGCTGGTGCGTGGTGGGTGTGGGGAGGACGGCGCCCAACCGTGCGCCTCGCGCCCGCTACGACCGCGCCCGCGCGCTCATGGTCCGCCGCCTGCGCGGCCGTCGGGGAACGCGCCTGCTCGTCCGTTCCGCGAATCACCTTCACCCGCTGGATGCGTCGCACACCCCCTTGCGTCCCCGGCCTTCCGCTGCCCTGCGTGCGCGTCCTGCCACGCCGCCCGGAAGGCCCCGCGAAGGCCGCGCCCGCGGCCGCGCCCTCCACGTCGTCCGCTGCAACGGCCACCCAAACGCCTCGATGACGTCATCAAAGCCCGATGACGTCATCGGGCCTCCCGGCGGACGGCGGACGGCGGACGCAGGACGAGGGCGCGGACGAGGGCGCGGACGAGGGCGAGCCTAGTAGATCGCTGTGGACCTGCTAGGAGTCAAAGGCAGCGTCCTCTGTGGCATAACGCGCAGCGACGGCGGGCGCCGCCGGCCGCCGGATGCCGGACGGCACGGTGCATGCGGGTGGGGCGCCCAGCAGACGCTGCGAGGGCTCTTCGTAACCGTCCCTGTGCCTGCTTGCCATTGCTGGAACGTGGCGCCCTATCGGCTGTGCGTTTCCGATGGTGGATGGCACGATCGGGTGGTATTATTGAAGGCGACGGCACGGATGGCCGCGGGCGTCATGGCCCGGCACCGGGCGGCCAGAGTGGCGTGCAGGACGCGGCCGTTTGAACATTCGCCGCGGCGGCAGCAGCCGCCGCCGCGGCGATCGTAGCGAGAGGGACGACCAACAGGCTGGTGGGGCGGCTGCATCAGGTGGGCGCGGCGGCCTGCCGAATCAGCTGCGCGGCGCCGTCGCTCGTGGCGGCCGGGATGCGGGCGGCGAGCGCCTTCACGCGCAAGTTCTGGTCGTTGGAGACGAGCAGCACGCGGAGCGCGCCGTCCGCTCCGACCGCCGGCGCGCCGTCGGCCAGGTGGACGCAGCAGTTGCGGATGCGGTCGTCGTTGAGCATGCGGTCGTGCGGGGAGGCGACGGCCGCGGTCGGCGTCGGCGCGTCCTCCTCCCGAAAGGCGCGCGTCCGCAGCAGGCTGCCGCGGCTGGTCACGCACGCCAGGAACCTGGCCAGGGCAAGACATGGGAACGACCGGCAGCTCCTCAGTCGCTACGTCCGCGCTCACGCCAGGCGCTGCAGCGCTATCCCTACGGGTTGTGCTGCTCCTGCAGCGCGTCGTCTAGCAGCTGCAGCGCGGCGGCGGCGCACTGCGCCACCGCCGGGACGGGCGCTTGGCGCAGGCCCTCCAGCTCGCGCACCACTGCCACGCGCGACGGATGGCGACCGAAACGCAATCGCGTCAGAAAGAGGGTGTGAACTGCACGTCCCGCGTCGCGGCCGCGGTCTCTACCGATGAGCGGGATGCGCACGAAGAACCGCCGTGCGTCGAGGATCGCCGCGACGAGCGGGAGCGCGTCGATCAGCGCGTTGGTGTCAAAGACCAGCTGGCTTTGCATCGGCACCAGGCGCAGCGCAGGGCGCGTCGGCCGGGGAGCGCGCGGCGCGCTCGGCGAGCCGGCCCGCCGGGCCGCCTGGCGCTGCGCCGCGGCCTCCTGCAGCTGCAGCTTCATGGCTTCGCGCCGTTGCTGGGCGGACAACGCAACGGCGGTGCTGCAGCGGAATTACGTTTTTTTTCAGGACCACGCGGTTCCACGGTGCTACCCGTTGTCATGACATACCCGGAGCGCGTCGATGGCGGCGGCGTCGGGCGTGTCCACGTCGGCCAAGCTGACGAGGGCCTCGAGGTCGGCCGCCAATGCGGTCGTGGCCCCGGCGTCCGCCGTGTCTTCCACATCATCTACGGTGGTGCTGGCCGTCGGGGTGCTGGCCGCGGTAGACGCCAGCGCGGCCGGCAGCGCGGCGCTTGCGCAGAACCGGGGCGCCGCTCCAGCATCGCCGGTCGCCGATAGCTCCAGCGGGCTCGGCCGCTCGGCGGTGCCGAGGGCAGCCAGCTGCTGGGCCAGCAGGAGCACGCAGTCCCGACGGGCGGCACCCACCGATGCGGTGGCCGATTCCGTCGGAGGCGGCGGAACCGCCACCAACTCGGCGCCCGTGGCGACGTCGATCGCCTCCAGCCACGCCTGGCGCGAAACCACGTTGTGCGACGAGCCAGCATCGGTTGGGTACAGCCAGTCGCACGCGCGATACTCACCCGGCCTCCTCGCCGCACCTTGAGCGTCGCAGGCGCCAGGAGCGTGCCGGGCGCAGCGCGCACCGAGGCCACAGGGCCGAGCGACGCCCAGCCTTGCACGAGGCCCACTTCGGGCAGGCTCAGAAACATCGCGCCGCCGCCGGCCGTGCGCGCCGCAGCGCCGGCACCGTCCGCTCGCCCGAGTTCATTGAGCACGGCGGCCAGCGTCGTCCAGAGGGTGGCCCATCGGGCCGGAACCTGCCGCGCCGCCGCAGGGTGAGCGGGCGGGTCGGCCGTCGCGATGGCGTGCCACTGCGGTGCGTGGCCGACGGCCCACAACAGCAGCGTATGCACGGCCGCTGCAGCCGGATCGGCCCAAGGGGCTGCACCAACAGGGCTCAACCACACGGGATGCTGCATGTGCGCGCGTCAGCGAGTTGCCGGGAGTTGCCAAAGGCGGTGGGGTGACCGGCGTACCACCGGAGGCAGGATCGGCGTGGAGCAGCGCCAGCAGCCGCGCCGCCGCGGCGGCCGCGACGCCAATGGCGACGTGCCACCCGCACAGAACGTACGCCAACGTGTTGTCTGCAACGCGCCGACCAGGAAAAACAAAGTAGACGGCGACACGTCAAGCAACGGTCGGAGACCTCGTCACCAGCACAACCGCCACGCACCTTGGACGCGCCGCTCGTACAGCCACTCTACCAGGGCGAGCGACGCCACGAGCGGGGCCACCATCGCGTCCACGGTCGCAGCGCCCGCGGCCCATGCCGTACACGCATCCGGCCACCGGGCCGCGAGCGTGTCGAACCGGTCCATCCTGGTTGGGCACCGCGGCGAGACCAAGCCTGGAGCTGCGCCTCGGTTACATTCCTCAAGCGGCTTGGTAGCAGCCGATGTGCACGCCTTACCCGATCTTGGTTAGCAGGGCGCCGTGCAGCGCCGCCGCAAGCGGGCCAGTCTCGGCGGCATCGGCGGCCGCGTTGATGCTCGCGCTCGCCAGCTTGAGCAAGCCCTCCTTGGCGTCGAACGGTGTCGGGGCCGCCAGACTAACGGAGTCCTCGTTCACCGGCTCAGGTGTGGAGCCATCAGCGAGCGTCCTGCGTTTTCGTCTCCCCACGATCGAGCCCGTGCCCTACCTCCGGTAGAACCAGTAGAGGGCCATTGCGCGGTCGTGGCGGCCAGCCGCCACCGTGGCCAGCTGGTTGTACGGCTTGCCCTGCTGCGGCGCCCACCGCATGGCGGCGCGGTAGCACGCCTCGGCCGTGCGCACCGCGGCGGCGCGGTGGTCGGCCGACGCCACCTCCGCATAGTACCGTGCTGGTTGGAGCGACGCCGGGTGCAGGCACAATGCAGCAGCTGAGTACGGCGAACGCAAACATCCGTCATGCGGTATCCTGCACGCGCGTACCCACGTCGCCGGCGTGCACCAGCGCGGCACAGAGCAGGTCGTCGAAGCAGGCCCGCGCCGACTTGCTCACCTCGGCCTGGACCAGCTGGCTCGCCAGCTGCGCGGCCCAGGTGAGGTAGCGGCGCTGGGCGTCGGCCAGCAGGTGCTTCGCCGCATTGCCAAGCGCGCGACGCGCATCCTGCGCAGTATACCGACCAGCGCATTGGCGTGCATTTCGACCCAATGAGCAACCCGCACGCTTATGCCGATTTCGTTGAGTTCTGCGTGCGACTGCACGTACGGCGTCCACGGTCGCAGCCCGCAGGCGCCGGCGGCATTCGTCAATGGGGGCATGGACGGTGCGTTTGAACAGCCGCGAGTCAGCTGCGTCGGCTTCGCCTCGCTTGGGGGCCGCCAGCACCAGCCTGGTGAACGCGTCAAAGATGCTGCGCGAGGGCAACGCGGCGTCGGCGGCAGGAGGCGTGCATGGTCAACCGCAAGCCCCCGGCCGGACTGAACCACAGCTTGCCCCGCGCGTACGCAGATCGCCGTTCGGTGAGCTGAGCCAGGGCAGCGGCGTCCAAGGCCGTCAAGTCGGTCGGCCACGCGGCCTCCAGCCGAGCCAGCGTTCTGCCGCCCCACGCACCCGCGACGCCGTGGCTTGGCGGCAGCGCGGCTATCAGGCTGCCAGCCACACCAGGCACCATGCGGGCGGTCAGGCTGCACGTACACGCGAGCATCCTCGGCGCGAGCCGCCGCCGGCAGCCGGATCATGGCCGCGGCGACCGGGTAGAGCGACGACGAACAGCAGGCTGCTCAGCCGTGCTGGACGACCGACTTCCTCACGTCCCTTCGTCGTCAGCGTCGTCCAAGGTGTCCACCGAGTCCGCTGCGTCGTCCGGCTGCGTCGTGGTCCGCTGCGTCGTCCGCTGCGTCGTCCGCTCGCTGTGTCGTCCGCTGCCTCGTCCTCGTCCTCGTCGGCGTCCTCGTCTGTGTCCGCTGCGTCGTCGTCGGCTGCGTCGTCCGCTGCGGCGTCGTCGGCGGTGGCCACGTCGTTATGCGCCTTTGCGGCCACTTTGTTATGCGGCGGCGTCCGCTGCCTCGTGCCGCTGCGTCGTTCGCCGGCGTCGTCGTCCGCTAAAGCGTTCGCGCCCTTCCGCGCCGTCGGGGCCTGTGACTAATGCCGTCTGTGACTGTGGAAAGACCACCGAGACGCGTTCACAGCGTAGCAGCAGCAGCAAATGAAAGACTAGGCCGAGCTCGACCAGACTAGCGACTAACAAAGGCTACGTCTCTGCGCAGTGGAGAGCGCCCTACATGGTTGAGGGAGGCTAGCGAAATAGCCACGCCTATGAAGGAGGCATGGCCTATGCTCCTTCGCTCCGCTTTGTGCTGCATGCATTGCAATTATGGCAGGCAAGCATCGTGCAGGCATTCGCGCATGTGCACGCACGCGCGACACTGTAGCTATAGGTTGCCGACGCGCGGCTCCGCCGCATATCGGCGTACTGCTGGTTGCATCAAACGTATAGGACCAGCAAGCGTGCTAACTAACATTGGTTCATGCCGGTTCGGCGATATAGCGGCTGTGCACGTTCACAGTCGTCAAACAAGATCGATGTATCGGTACACTCCCTAGTAGGCACGCCATGAACACAAAAAGTACAGTGTACAGGCTCAGCGCGTATACACTCACGCTTACGCGTCCAGCTTGCGCCGCGCGTCGTTCAGCACAATCATGATCTTCTTGGCATTGCCAGCGACCAAGTCTGTCCAAAGGCGTGCCGTCCATGGCATACAATGATGGCACGAGGGGTTAGCAGGGCCATGCAGCATCGTCCACTCTCGCACCGTCGTGGCATTTGGTTCGAACCTTCTGCCAGAACGCCAAACGGCTTGACGCCCAATTGTCCCAGGAAGCGGAGCGCCACGTTGTTGTTCTCGATAAAGTGCACGGGCAGCGTCGCGCGCGTAAAATGCTTTGGGGCCGTGGTGCCCGAGATATGCTGCGGCCGCGTGTTAGGTCGCCACATGTACCTACGCGTGCCCGTGAGCCACCCACCCCCGCCGCCGATCGCATTGGCGTCGCCGAGCGGCCCGCACCTCCAAGGCATAAATCAGGGCCAGGCCTGTTTTGAAATCGCCAAAGTCTTGCACGGTGATGCCCCGCCCTTGCAGATGTCCGTTGATCCAATCAAACAGTTCCTGTATCCCAACACCGTCACCATCTAGCACAGCCCCCGGGGTTGTGAGCGCCCGCGGGCGCATTTCCCCTTCTGCCTGACTCGGCCACCGGCGCACCTGCTTGGTGTACGTGTCCAGGACACCACCCGCCGTGCGTGGACCCGCGTCGCGGCTCTGTGACGGCACGCAGACCACCCCCGTTATGCTGGTGTCGCATAAGCTTCCGGCTAACTCCCCACAAGCCGCTCCCCAGCGCGGCGGCGTACAGCCAGTTGTGCAGCAATGGCGTCGTCGTCCATGAGCTCGGCCATCCGGCTCAGTCGCCGCGCGTCGGCCTCGGCCTCGGCCTCCAGCGACAAGTCGCCAGCCAAGTCCGCGTCCACGTCCACGTCCGCCGCCGGCGGCGGCGGCGCCGCGCCACGCGGCGGCGCCAGCGGGGCTGCGCCAGCAGCCGGCGCGGCCGGCTTGGGTGCGCGCGGCGGCGGCGCCGGCTTGGGCGCCGCCGGGGGCGGCACCGGCTTGCGCGCCGGCGGCACCGGGGCCGAGGCAGTACCCACGACGTCGGTGGCGGACGGCGCCTTGCGCACGGGCGGCTGCGGTGGCGCGGGCTGTGGCGACGCCGGCGCCGGCTGCTCGCCGTCGGCGTTCTCCGCCGACACCGTTTTGCGCACCGCCGGCAGCGGCGTCGCCCCCGCGGGCGCGGGCTTGCGCAAGGGCACCGGCGGCGAGCCGCCTGCCGGGCCAGCCGCCGTCGTCGCGGGCTTGGGCGCCACGGGGGCCGGCGGCTTGGGCGGCACCGCTGGCGTTGTGGCCCCGGCTGCCGTGGCGGGAGCCGCGCCCGTCACAAGCGCAGTGGCGGACGGCTTGCGCGGCGGCGCCGGCGGCGGCGCACCGGCGGCCATGGCGGTCGTGGACGGCTTGCGCGCCACCACCGGCGGCGGGGCAGGTGCGGCGGAGGGCTTGCGCGGCGGGGCCGACGGCGGTTGCGCAGCAGGCGGCGCTTCCAGGCTCGACCCCGAATCGGCGCGGCGCGGTGGCGGCGCCGGCGCTTGGGCGGGCGGTGGGACGGCGGGCGCCTCCGGCTCGTCCGGCTCCTGCCTGGCCACGGGCGCGGACGCGGTTGTCGCAGCCTCCGCGGGGCTGGCTGCGGGCTCGGCCAGGCTAACCGGGCGGCCAAGCGCCTTGGCCAAGAGGACGTTGCTGGGAACGGGCTGGCCGTCGTCGGTATCGGTGTCGTTGGCGTCGCCCGTCTCCCAGTCGCTGTCAGTGTCGCTGTGGTGGCCGCTGCGACGCGCCGGCGGGACGGGCAGCGTCGCCGGCAGCGTCGCCGGCGCGGGTGCGGCCGCGGGCGCGGGTGCCGCCGCCGGCGCGGACGGCTCCGCGCTCTCGGTTGACCGGACCGACGCGGTCTCCTCCAGGTCGTCCGCCGTGATGGGCGGCTGCGACAGCAACGTGTTGCGCCGCGGCGACGTCTGCGGCGTGCTCGCGCCGGAGGTCACCGTCAGCGGCGGCAGGGTCGAAGTAGCCGGCTTGCCGCTGGCGCCGTCGTCTGTCTTCGGGGCAGGGGCAGCGTCAGGCTGGAGCGAGCGCCGCCGCGGCGGCGGCACCGGCTGCGGCGCCTCGGCGATTCCCGCCAGCGACGTCGGCCGCGGCGTGGGCACCGGCGGCGGCGCGTGCGACGAGTCCGCGTCGTCCCACGACGCCTCTCGCGAGTGCCGCGGCGACGGGCGTGGCGACGGCCGCGGCGACGTCGCTACGCTAGTCCGGCGCGGCGCCGGCACCGGCGCGGAAGCGTCGGAGGGGACCGTGTCGCCGCCGGCCGACGCCGCGCCGTCCGTCAGCGACGCCGCTTCCGCAGCGGGCGCAGCTGCCTCATCGGTGGTAGGCGCCTCGTCCGTCGCCGCCCCTGCCGCGGCGGCCTCGTCCGTGGTAGCCACGGGCCCCACCTCCGTGACGTCGGGTTCAGCCGGTGTCTCCTTGTCCTCCGTATCCTCTTTCGCGCGGGCCTCCTCGTCGCGCGCCTCGGTCTCGTGCCTTGTGTCGGCCTCGTGGCTCGGCTCGGCCGGTTCGTCGGCCTTAGGCTCTGGCTCCGCCGACGCCGCCGCCGACTTGGCCAGCAACCGCGAGCTGAAGTCGTCGTCGTCGTCGTCGCCGCCGCCGCCGCCGCCGCCCTCCCCGTCCTTGGTGGCCTCGCCTGCCACCTTGCTGGCAGCGGCGGCGGCCTGAAGCTCGGCCGTGCGGCGCTCGGCGATGGCGATCGATTCCATGATCATCGCGAGCATGTCCTGGCCAGCGACACCGCCCGCAGGGCAACCAACGCCCATGAGCTGATGCGGGCAGACGGATTTCGCGTGGGGGATGGCCCTCCAAACGGCATACGTCTTTCTTCTTGGCGGGCGCTGCGGCCGGCTCGCTGGGCTTGGGCTCCGGTTCCGGTTCGGGGACGGCGGGCTTGGCCTCCGGCGCGGGCTCGGCCAGTGGCGGCTCGGCCTTTTTGGCCAGGAGGCGCGCGCTAAAGTCGTCATCGTCTTCCTCGCCGTCGTCTTCCTTGCCGCTCGTTGCTGGTGGCGCTCTGCCAGCCGCCGCGGCCGCCTGCAGCTCGGCGATCCGACGCTCGGCGATCGCGATCGACTCGAGCGTCATTGCAACAACGTCCTAGAACGCAGACAGGATCGGAAGGAGCATGGGGGGTGATCAGCCTCGCCCATGCACGATGCCGGGAAGGGCGGCGCCCCAGCTCACCTCGCTCTTTGCCTTGGCGGGCGCGGGGGCCGGCGCGGGGGCCGGCGCTGGGGCCGCCGCGGGCGTCGGCTCGCTGGGCTTGGGGGCCTCCTCAGCCTTCACTTCGGTGGCCGTGGCCGCGGCGGCCACCGCGGCGGGCGCCGCCGGCGCCGCCTTGATCTTGATGGCCGACGCCGGGCGAGCACCCGCGGCGGCGGCCGCCGCCGCCGATGACGGCCCCGTCTGGAACACGCTGGGCAGCGGCTGTGCGGCGGCGGCGGGCAGCGCATCGCTGACGGCCACCCGCGGCGACTCCTTGGCCGCGTCAGAGGCCTTGTCCTCAGCGCGCGGCGGCGCGGCCGTGCTAGGCGCGACGTTCCGAGGGGCCGCCCGCGTCGGCGCAAGCTCCGCGGCGGACGCCGCTTGCGCCTGCAAGGACCCAGCCCGGGACCGCGGCTGGGTAGAGGACTGTGCGCTCGCGCCGGCGTCAATGGCCGCTTTGAGCGCGTCGGAAAGCGACTGCGCCAGCTCGGGCGATGCCATGCCGGCCGTCAGCTGCGTGAGCCCTGTCGGTGGGGCGAGACAGGCGCACCACGTTCACCTCGTGCCGGCTGCGTTAGTCGCGCCGCGGGGTACCCGATTGTCCAACCTCCGTGCATGCCGCTGCCCAGCCCGCACCGGTCAGCCGTTGCAGGAGAGTGTCGTACACCACGGCGCTGATGGACGCCGCTGCGGCGCCGTAACACCGCGCCGCACTGCGCTCCACATCGCCGCCAACCTCGTCCACAAACACGTGCAACAAGTGCGCCTCGTCCACATGCACGGTCGCCGACTGTGACGCAGCAGATAAAAGTGACAGGGGCGCGCTGTTGGTGAAATGGTTCGCGCTCGCCCGTCCTTCTTGTGCGCGTCGCCCACCTGAGCAGCGCGGTGCAGCTCGTCCGGCGCCGACGAGCCGAGCGTCTTGAACGACCGCAGCGCCTGGTCCACCAGCTGCGCAAGCCCGGCCTGTAGACATTGCTCACGCTTCATTCAGTGGTGTTGCGTCAGCGTCACCCCCCGACTGTGCAAATTGGGCGCGCCCCCCGGTTAATCGGGCGTACGTTTAGTTGCTGCGCGGTCAGGTTGTACGTATCGCTGGCGGCAGCGCTCAGCCGCGACGCCCGTTGGGGCGCCTGCGACCGCTGCAGCGCGGCGATTCTGTCGTTCAGCATCACGGTCAGCGACCTGGGTTCCCGCCACCGGCCTCCGCAGTCATCTCGGCTGAGGATCCTCAGCCAACTCCCACACCCCACGCCCCACCACGCGGCGCCGCCGCAGGCCTCGCGCGCACCGGAACGCCTCGACGTCGGCCAGGACGGCCTGGCCCTGTGCAACGATCCGCTTGCCGTCCTCGGAGCGCTTGGCACTGTCGGGGAGGTCCGCCTGGTAGCGCCGGAGCAGCGTGGCCAGGCGATCCAGCGCTGACCCCCGTGCGCCCCCGCGCGCGCCGTTCTCCGCGCATACATAGCACCGGCGCGGCCTTAGCAGTCGCGTCGCGAGACGCGTGCCTGTGCGCCGCACGATTTCGCACCGTCGCGCTGCGCTGCGATGGCGCTGCTGTCGCTCGCTGGGAAGGCAGCGCCGCCGTCGGCATCGTGGCTGCTGCGCTGGTTGCGCGCCATGATGGCGTCAATGCGTGCGAACACCGTGCGCGTCCGGGCCTCGTCGACTGTGTACACTTCGGGCCCACCCAGCGAGCAGTGGGGCGTTAGCGGTCAACCGACCTCCGTCAGGCCGGCCTAAGCGCCGCCGGACGTACGCTTGTAGCACGCGCTCAGGTCGTCCAGCGGCAGCGACAGGGATTGCAACGTGCGGTTGCGCGCCAACGCCAACGAGAACGCGTAAAAGGCAGCGGGGGTCGCCCCGCTCCGGTCAAAGGCGAGCGACGTGAGCGTCGTGTTGACTTGCAGGGCTGCGGCGCACTCGGCACGCATGCACCCAGACATCGACGGCACAAGGTTAGGGCGCGCGGGCAGCAACCCCCGCCCCCACGTGCACGGCGTGGCCGCACCCTTGGCGAGCGCGTAGACGCCCTTGTCACCGATGCCGTTGCCGGAAATGTCCAGATGTTCCAGCGACTTGTTCCCGCTCAGCGCGTCGATCACCTCGGCAGCGTCCTGCTTCAGGTTGCAGTTGGCCAGCGACAGCCGCGTGAGGCGGCACTCAGGGCCCAGCAGCGTCGCCAGCGCCTGCATGCCGCCGCCGCCCCCTGCATAGCATGCCCCCCCGGCAGTTAGATGCTTGATTCGACAGCGTTGCATAGGCAAGCCCGCACCGCGCACCTTGATCGCCTCCGGGCGCTGCTTGGACCGGGCTTGAAAGTGGTTGTTCAGCGTGAGACGTTTCAAGCCCGGCGCCTCCTGTGCCACGGCGGCGAGGGGAAATCCGCGAGCCACTCCATCAGCAGCTGCGCGGCCGCACCGAGGCGCCGGCGGCGGGTGCCCCCGCG
>Ga0180216_1002031_pt1 | contig 17331 bp, 18 predicted proteins | sample eDN3rd37CBELigMG_FD_128879 | JGI IMG/M metagenome (GOLD analysis project Ga0180216, IMG submission 128879) | Enriched Miracle-Growth compost microbial communities from Emeryville, California, USA - eDNA 3rd pass 37_C BE-Lig MG (version 2)... ... | reverse complement strand
CATGACGGTCGAGCCGTCGCCCTTGAGATCGTACTTGATCGCCTGGCGCTCAAGGTCTTTCACGATCGAGGACGAATCCTCGACCGTCAGATCGGTAAAGAGGGGCACCATCTGGGGCGCGGACATCCGCACGACCAGAAACGAGAAAAAGCCGATCAGGGCCAGCGTCACTGCGGCCATGGCCGCCATGCGGGCCGCACCCAACGACTTCACGAAATCGAAGAAACCTTGCACTGGCTTCCTTCCCACCGCACGGGCGCGAAGTGCGCGCCTCACCCGGCAAGATTTGCCCAGTTCATGGTTAGCGTCTGGTTAACGGTTCCGTTAACCGACCTAAAAGTCCTAACAATTTCGTACCTTTGGCAACGTGGAGTTGCGGAACGGCAGAGGGCGCGCGCAAAAAGAAATCGCCGGCCCCGAGGGACCGGCGATTTCTTCTAAGGCTTATTGGAAACGGTGCTGTCTCGGCTTACTGCCGGTATTGCTGAATGCGCGTGGTGCGAAGACCGGCGAGCCCATGCTGATCGATCGAGTACTGCCAGGAAAGAAACTCTTCCACGGTCAGTGTGTACCGGGCGCAGGCTTCTTCGAGAGAGAGCAAACCGCCGCGCACGGCGGCAACGACCTCAGCTTTGCGCCGGATGACCCAGCGCTTTGTGGTCGGCGGCGGCAGATCCGCGATGGTCAGCGGACTACCATCTGGCCCGATCACATACTTGACCCTCGGGCGGTGGGGCTCGGTCATTGGTATACTCACAAATACTCGACGACAATTTACTGGGCAAAAACTACAGCCCGTGACTTAACATTTGCCTAAGCTAAGGCCCTGCAAAGACAAATGATTGTCGCGATTCCGCTAACCTTTTGGTTACGGTTGGAGACGCCGCTGAGCACCTTTCGAGCGCGTCCGTCTCACTGCTCGATGACACAATAATATCGGAAAAATGGGCGTTTTTGGAGCGTCCCACGAAAAAATGTCCTGGAATATAGTACCAACGTGTACTTGCCGCCGAAAGTTCTCCATGCTGCGACGCAACATAAAAATTGCCTGAAGGCCAGACGGTATTCGCCGCGCCCCGGCAAAAAATAAATGGCCGGGACGAGCCCGGCCATGACCGTGCGATCGTGGCAGCGTCCGATCAGGTCGGACGCACGATGCGCTTGATCTTGTCGAACGTGTAATCGCTGCCGTTGATCGAGAGCGTCGGCGGATCGGTCGACAGGTCGGCGGAATCGACGACCGCCTGGACTTCCGTCGATACCGCGACTGTCTGGTTGCTGGCATCCACGGCGGTAACGGTGATCGAGTAGTTGCCGTCCGGCCACTGCGTGCCGTTCGAACTGCGGCCGTCCCACTTGAAGTCCTGCTGGCCGGGCGTGACCGAGAAGCTGCCCGAATAAGCCGTCTGACCGGTGGCGTCGCGGATCGTCACCGTCGCCGTCGCCGGCTTGTTGACGCTGAAGCTCCAGGTCGCCGAGCCGTTCTTGAGCGAAGCCGTGGAGCCGTCCACGGCGACCGTCGATCCGACATAAGCGAGCGCGGCCGTCGACGACGCGCTCTTTTCCAGCGCGATGATGCTGGCGAGCTGGTCGTTGGTCTTCATCTGCTGCTCGACCTGCGAGAACTGCACCAGCTGCTGGGTGAACTGGTTGGTGTCGAGCGGATCGAGCGGGTTCTGGTTCTTCAACTGCGTCGTCAGCAGCGTCAGAAAGGTCGCGAAGTTGTTGCCGAGCGATGCCGCATTGGTGGCGGTCGGTGAATTCGACGCGCTGTTGGCGGCGTTCGATGTGATCGGCGTAGATGTGATGGCCATGGGTGATCCTTAAACGCGAATATCGAGTCCGCCGGGGCGTCCTGCCAGGCGACCGTAGTTCTGTACGGGCACATCGACGACGGGGAGCGTCTCATCCTGCACGAAGAGCGTGTTGGACTTTCCGTTGCCGCCGTTCTGCTGTTGATCCTGCGCCAGCGATTGATCGCGCAGCGAGAACTGCATGCCGTTGTCGGACGTCTTCAGACCGGCATCCTGCAGCGCCCGCTCGAGGTGAGAGGAGTCGCGCTTGAGCAGATCGAGCGTGTCCTGGCGGTCGGCGATCAGGCGCGACGTGACGTTGCCGTCACGGTCGACATGCATGCGCACTTCGATGCGGCCGAGTTCCGGCGGATCGAGGCGGATTTCGAATTCGCGGGCGCCGGCGACAGCCTTGTTGGCGATCGCCACGGCCACGCCGGCAAGCGGCACGGCGGCGGCCTGCGCGGTCGCCTGGGGCTGGGTCGGGGCAGGGGTCGCGGCGACGTTCTGGGTCTGATGCGTGGACTGGGTCGCGTGCATCGGATGGGTCGGCACGTCCGCTTTCTGCGTCGTCACGGCGGCCTCGGTGGGCTCGTTCTGAGCCCGGCCGGACGTGGCGTCGGTCTTGTCGGGGCTTTCGCCGCGGGCGCGGGCGATATGCTCCAGATCCGTCTTGCTCGGCGCGGCGTGCGCCGCCTTGGGCTTATCGGACTCGGTGGCGGCCTGCTGTTCCGGCTGCGCCGCGGTTTCCTCGTCGCCGGCCTGGTCGGCCTTCAGCGGCTGATCCTTGCTGTCCTTGGCGGCCGCTTTATGGGGTTCGCCGGGCACGACGGGGGCGAATTCTTCTGTCTGAACCGTCTGTTGGACGGCCATCGCGCCGGCCGCGGGCGCGGCGGCGGCAATCTCTTCGACCGCCTGCGGCTGGGCCGGCGCGGCGTCGGCGGGTGTGAGCGTCGGGACGGTGGCGACGGGCATGGCCGGCACCGTGGGGACGGTCGGCACCGTCGGCACGACCGGCAGCGCATGCGCCGCATCCGCCGCGGCGGCGTCGGTGGCCGGCTTGTCGCTATCGGACTTGATTTCGGTGGCGGCGCCGGTTCCGACGGTCGCGGCGACCGCATCGGTCTCGGCCGCGACGACTATCGGGTCAACCGGCTTGCCGGCAGCTTGAGCCTGGGTCTGGTCCGGCGTGGCCGTCTTGGCCGCCGGCTCATCGGCGGACTTGCTGGCGTCAACCGTCTTGTTGTCGGATTTGGCCTTTGGCGCCGGCGTTGGCTGGCTGCGCGCGTCGGCCGCGCTCGGGTTCGCGTCCTTGGTCGCCGCCTTGGCGTCGTTCGCATGGTCGTCGAGCATGCTCTCGAAGGTGCCGCGCGCGCTGTCGACGGCCTTCGGCTGGGGGCTCGAAGGCGTGTAGGACACCTTCGGCGCATGACTCTTGGTGGTGGACTCAATATGCGGCACGGCGGACCTCCAATACTCCGCCAAACGCTTTGCAATCGCCGCGCCAGCCTTCGTAGCGACATATTCTAGAGCCAGATCAATGCATTAGAGCCGCCGGCGCGGGTGCTGCGGCGCTTTGACCCGGCAGCGGCTGCTGAGGAAGCGGCAAAAATTGCCTGGGCAACCTGCCGCCGGGCCGCAACACGCCCTACATTGCGTGCTGGCCTCCGCCACCTGTAGTAAGAAGAGCCATGACCAACTCCCTCGACCTTCCAGGCCGTCCGCAGGACACCCGTGTCGTCGTCGCCATGTCCGGCGGGGTCGACTCGTCGGTGACCGCCGCGCTGCTCAAGGCCGAGGGCTACGACGTCGTCGGCGTCACGCTCCAGCTCTACGACCATGGCGCCGCGGTCCACCGCAAGGGCGCCTGCTGCGCTGGGCAGGACATCTACGACGCCAAGGCGGTAGCCGAGCGCATCGGCATCCCCCATTACGTCCTCGACTACGAGAGCCGCTTCAAGGAGGCGGTGATCGATCGCTTCGCGCAGAGCTACATTCACGGCGAGACGCCGGTGCCCTGCGTCGAGTGCAACATGTCGATCAAGTTCCACGATCTGCTCAACACCGCGCGCGAACTCGGCGCCGAGGCGCTGGCGACCGGCCACTACATCGCCTCGCGGGCTTTGCCCGGCGGCGGCCGCGGCCTTTACCGCGCCAAGGAAGAAGAGCGCGACCAGAGCTATTTCCTGTTCGGCACCACGCGCGAACAGCTCGACATCCTGCGCTTCCCGCTGGGCGAGCGCACCAAGCCGGAAGTGCGCGAACTCGCGCGCGAGTTCGGCCTCGCGATCGCCGACAAGCATGACAGCCAGGACATCTGCTTCGTGCCGTCCGGCCATTACGCCGACATCATCGAACGCCTGAAGCCGGGCGCCGCGGAAGCCGGCGACATCGTCGATCTCGACGGCAAGGTGCTCGGCACGCATAACGGCATCATCCACTACACCGTCGGTCAGCGGCGCGGCCTCGGCCTTGCCACCGGTTCGCCGCTCTATGTGGTGCGGCTCGACGCCGAGCAGCGCCGCGTCATCGTCGGCCCGCGCGAGGCGTTGCGGATGAGCCGCATTCTGCTGCGCGACGTGAACTGGATCGGTGACGGTGAAATCGACGAAGCCTTGGCGGAGGACCGGCGCGAAGTGTTCGTAAAAGTACGCTCGACGCGTCCGCCGCAGGCGGGCTGGCTCACCGGCGGCAACGGCACGTACGAAGTCGAACTCGCCGACGGCGAGCACGGCGTTTCGCCAGGCCAGGCCTGCGTCTTCTACGACGCCGGCGAAGGCCAGGCGCGCGTGCTCGGCGGCGGCTTCATCAAGAGCGCCGCCGCGGCGGTGGACGCTGTGCCGCCCGTGCGCGAACGCGTCGCGGCCGCGATGCGCGGATAAGCGTTACACGCACATGGGGGCAGACATCGACAAATTGAGTGTCGAACGCGCTTATGCGCGCTGGGCGCCGATTTACGACGCCGTGTTCGGCAAGGTGTTCGCGCCGGGCCGCGCGGCGGCGATCGAGGCTGCGGAAAAGGCCTGCGGCGGGGGCGGCGGACGCATTCTCGAAGTGGGTGTCGGTACCGGCATTTCGCTTCCCGACTATGGCGCGCAGAACAAGATCGTCGGCGTCGACCTGTGCGAGCCGATGCTGCGGCAGGCTGTGCAGCGCGTCGCCGAGCACAAGCTCACGCATGTCGATATTCTTTCCGTCATGGATGCCGAGAGGCTGGCTTTGTCCGACGGCGCGTTCGATGTCGTGGTGGCGCAGTTCGTCATCACCGCGGTGCCGAACCCGGAAGCGACGCTCGACGAGTTCGCGCGCGTGACCAAGCCCGGCGGCGAGATCATCCTGGTCAATCACATCGGCGCCGAGAGCGGACCGCGTAAAGTGTTCGAGCTCTGCTTCGCGCCGGTGGCGCGCAAGCTCGGCTGGCGGCCGGAGTTTCCGTTCAAGCGACTGACCGATTGGGCCGCGCGCCACGGCGGCGTGCGCCTGATCGACCGGCAGCCGATGCCGCCGCTCGGCCATTTTTCCCTCATCCGCTTCGAGCGCTTGAGCGAGCCGGATCGTCGCAGCGCTTCCTGAGGCGGAACCCGCCGCGCCGCTGTCCCGTTGTCCCCTCTAGTCACGGCAGAGCAGGGGAGCGGACAATGAACCATCGCCATCGCATGCTCGCGGGCATCGTGTTCGCGCTGAGCGTTCCCGTCCTGGCGGGAGCCCAGACGCCGCCGGCCAGCAAAGCGCCCGTCGCCCCGAAGGAGGAGCGGCTCGATTCGGCCAAATGCGCGCCGAGCGATGTGCCCTCCGCGACCACGGGGCGCGCCGCGCCCAGCGAGCCGGGCCGCACCGGCAACGACAATCTGAGCGAAAAGCTGGCCCGGTCGGACGGGGTGATCTGCCCGCCGGTCCACGCCGACGAGGACATCAAGGCGCCGACCCCGCCGGGCGGGGCGATGCCGGTCATCCCGCCGCCGGGGAGCCCGGGCGGCGATCCGAACACGCAACCGAAATAATGGGGCGAATGACGGCGCGAACCTGTCGGCTTTGCTTGACAGGCTTCGCTCCGCCTCCCTATATCGCCCCCAATTCCGGCACGTTTCGGAATGGCGGGGTAGCTCAGCTGGTTAGAGCGGCGGAATCATAATCCGTAGGTCGGGGGTTCGAGTCCCTCCCCCGCTACCAAATCCAGACTAACCCCTTGAAAATCGACAAGACTTTGCCGTGAGGGCCGCGCCTCGCGGGCGCGCTAGTCCTGCGCGCCGCAGATCGCCTGCAGATGCTGGGCACTTCGCCCCATCCCTCGGTTCAGCCGCTGCCGTAGCGGAACTCGGCCCGATACAGCGTGAGAGTGGAGGCGGGCGTCAGCACCGCTTCGGCATCGACCGCCGTCAGCAGGACACTGTCGCCGTCGGCTAGGATCTCCAGTGCCATCCCGGCCTTGATGGTCGCGCCGCCGCCTTGCGTGAGGAGCAATAGGGCATCCGCCGGCGCGGCGATCCGCAGGGGTTGGCTAATCGTCGTCCGCGTCAAGGCATGCCGGAGCACGCCGCGGCGGCTCATGACATTGAGATCGGTGATCGGCCCGTCGATGAGGTCGGCGCTCGCCACAACATCCGCCGGAAAGGCGAACGGAGCCGCCGCCTGGGTCAGTGCGGTCTCGCCAAGGCCGTCGACGCGCAGTCTGATGCCGCTGCCGGACAAAACGGCCAACGTCCTGTCGATGCCCGGAAACAGCGAGAACGGACCGTCCGACGCCACATGCGCCATGCTGACGCGCCAGTCGAAGTTATCGAGCGCGGCGCCCTCGGGCGCGACGATGATCTCGGTCGTGACGCCGCCGCCGTTCTTCCATGGCATGCGGCGATAATCGCCGGCGCGCAGGATGCGCATCGCGGCTACGCGAGGCTCGGCAGCTTGAGGCCGAACTCATTTGCGCACGCGATCGCGTCATCGTAGCCGGCGTCGGCGTGACGCATGACGCCGCTGGCCGGATCGTTCCACAGCACGCGTTCCAGCCGGCGTGAGGCGTCCTCCGTGCCGTCGGCGACAATGACCATGCCCGCATGCTGCGAATAGCCGATGCCGACGCCGCCGCCATGATGCAGCGACACCCAGGTCGCGCCACTGGCGCAATTGATCAGCGCGTTGAGCAGCGGCCAGTCTGAGACGGCGTCCGAGCCGTCCTTCATCGCCTCGGTTTCGCGGTTGGGGCTGGCGACGCTGCCGGAGTCGAGATGATCGCGGCCGATGACGATCGGCGCCTTCAATTCCCCCTTCGCCACCATCTCGTTGAACGCCATGCCGATGCGATGACGATCGCCAAGGCCGACCCAGCAGATGCGCGCCGGCAGGCCCTGAAACTTGATGCGCTTCTGCGCCATGTCGAGCCAGTTGTGCAGGTGCTTGTTGTCCGGCAGCAGCTCTTTCACTTTGGCATCGGTCTTGAAGATGTCTTCCGGGTCGCCGGAAAGGGCGGCCCAGCGGAACGGGCCGATGCCGCGGCAGAACAGCGGACGGATATAGGCCGGCACGAAGCCGGGAAAGTCGAAGGCGTGCTCGAGGCCTTCTTCCTTCGCCATCTGGCGGATGTTGTTGCCGTAGTCGAGCGTCGGGATCCCCATCTTGTAGAAGTCGAGCATGGCCTGCACATGGGCGACCATCGACTTGCGCGCCGCCTGCGCGACCGCTTTGGGATCGTTGGCGCGTTTGTCTTCCCACTGCGCCAACGTCCAGCCCTTCGGCAGGTAGCCGTTGACGGGATCATGCGCCGAGGTCTGGTCGGTGACGACGTCGGGTTTGATGCCGCGGCGCACGAGCTCAGGGAAGATCTCCGCCGCATTGCCGACGACGCCGACCGAGATCGGCTTCTTGTCGCGGCACGAGGCCTCGATGAGGGCGAGCGCTTCGTCGAGGTCCTTCGCCTGCTTGTCGAGATAGCCGGTCTTGAGCCGCATTTCGATGCGGCTCGGCTGGCATTCGACCGCGAGCATCGATGCGCCGGCCATCGTGGCGGCGAGGGGCTGTGCGCCGCCCATGCCGCCGAGGCCGGCGGTCAGGATCCATTTGCCGGCAAGGCTGCCGTTGAAGTGTCGGCGGCCGACTTCGACGAAGGTTTCGTACGTGCCCTGAACGATGCCTTGCGAGCCGATATAGATCCACGAGCCGGCCGTCATCTGGCCGTACATCATCAGGCCTTTGCGATCGAGCTCGTTGAAATGGTCCCAAGTGCCCCAATGGGGCACGAGGTTGGAATTGGCGATCAGGACGCGGGGCGCGTCCTTGTGCGTCCTGAAAATGCCGACGGGCTTGCCGGATTGCACCAGCAGCGTCTCGTCCGCCTCGAGCGAGCGCAAGGACGCGACGATGCGGTCGAAGCTTTCCCAGTTGCGCGCGGCGCGCCCGATGCCGCCATAGACGACCAACTCGCCGGGCTTCTCGGCGACGTCGGCGTCGAGATTGTTCATCAGCATGCGCAGCGGCGCTTCCGTCAGCCAGCTCTTGGCCGACAGGGTTGTGCCGTGCGGGGCGCGGATCGCGCGGGCATTGTCGATACGCGACATGGTTCTGCTCCTTGAACGGTCAGGCGTAGGCGTGGTTGAGGCAGGCTTGCAGAATGCGGGTCAGCGCCGCCCGCATCGGCGCGGCGTAAACGGGATCGTAAGGCGTCGGCCAATCGGCCTCGGACACGGGGCCGAGCGGCTCATGCATGTAGCCGCGGCAGGCAAGCTCCATCTGCACGGCGTGAATGCCGTCGGCCGGCCTGCCGAATTGCCGCGTGATGTAGCCGCCCTTGAAGCGGCCGTTCACGACGTGCGTGTGCCCCGTCTCCGCGCAGATCGACTGGATGGTCGATGCCAGGGCAGGGTCGCAGCTCGCCCCTGAATTGGTGCCGATGTTGAACGTCGGCAGTTCCCCGTCGAACAGGCGAGGGATCACGGTGCGGATCGAATGGCAGTCGTAAAGCGTCACCTTTTTGTGGGAGGCGCGCAGGCGCTTGAGTTCGGCATCGAGCGCGGTGTGATAGGGATCGAAATAGCGCGCGCGCCGGTCGGCAATCTCGGCGGCGTCGGGGCCCTTGCCGTCCTTGTAGAGCGGCTCGCCATCGAAGGTCGTGGTCGGGCAAAGCTCGGTGGTCGCCTGGCCGGGATAGAGAGACACGCCCGACGGATCGCGGTTGACGTCGATGACGGTGCGCGAGATCGACGTATGAACGGTGGTCGCGCCCATGCCGCGCACGAGGTCGTAAAGCCTGTCGATCCACCAGTCGGCGTCCTTGCGCGACCGCCAGGGCGAGACGAGGCGGTGTTCGTACCCCGCGGGAATGTCCGTGCCGGTGTGCGGGAACGAGACGACGAGCGGCGCATCGCCACGGTGAACGGTCAGCCAGTCGGTCATCGGCCTCTCCACACGCGCTTCCACAACGGATTGAAGCCGATGCGATAGACGAGCTCCGCCGGCCGGTCGACGTCCCAGATGGCGAGATCGCAGTATTTGCCGGGCTCCAGCGTGCCGATGTCGTTGAGACGGCCGAGCGCGCGCGCCGCTTCGCGGGTCACGCCGGCCAGCGCCTCCTCGACGGTGAGACGGAACAGCGTCGACGCCATGTTCATGGTCAGCAGAAGCGACGTGATCGGCGAGGTGCCGGGATTGCAGTCGGTGGCGATGGCGATAGGCGTGCCGTTCTTGCGCAGGGCTTCGACCGGCGGCAACTGCTTCTCGCGCAAAACGTAAAACGCGCCGGGCAAGAGCACGCCGACCGTGCCGGCGCGGGCCATGGCGGCGGCGCCTTCCTCGTCGGTGTATTCCAGATGATCGGCCGATAGCGCACCGAAATCGGCGGCAAGTTTGGCGCCGTGCAAGTTGGAGAGTTGGTCGGCGTGCAGCTTCACCTTCAGGCCGGCCGCCTGCGCCGCCTTGAACACCCGCGCCGTCTGCTCGCCCGAGAATGCGATGTCCTCGCAGAACGCATCGACGGCGTCGGCGAGCTTCTCGTTCGCGATCGCCGGGATCGTGTCGCAGACCTCGGCGATATAGGCGTCCTTGTCCGTGGCGCCTGGCGGCATCGCATGCGCGCCGAGATACGTCGTCGTGATGTCGATGCTGCGTTCGTTGGCGAGTGCGCGGGCGGCGCGCAACATGCGCTTCTCGCTGTCGGGATCGAGACCGTATCCGGACTTGATCTCGACGGTCGTGACGCCTTCGCCGATCAGGCGGTCGAGCCGGGGCAGGGACTGCCGCACCAATTCGGCTTCGTCCGCGCCGCGCGTCGCCTTGACCGTCGAGACGATGCCGCCGCCGGCGCGTGCGATCTCCTCATAGGACGCGCCGTTGAGGCGCATTTCGAACTCGTTGGCGCGCGAGCCGCCGTAGACCAGATGCGTATGGCAGTCGATGAGGCCGGGCGTGACGAGGCGGCCTTCGAGATCCGTTTCTCCCGCGGCGGTCCAGCCGGAAGGGAGCCCGGCCGCCGGGCCGACATAGGCGATGCGGCCATCTTTCGCGGCCACGGCGCCGTCCTCGATCTGACCGAACGGCGCGCGCCCGGGCACGAGCGTCGCCACCCGTCCGCCACGCCACACGTGGTCGAAATTCATGCCGCCTCCCACCCTTTTTCCGTTTGGCTGGGGATCAATTGTATAGACATAATTGCGCGGGCCGATGCAATTGTCTTTACATATCGACCGGCTCCCACAGGCAATGCGCGATGCGCCAGACGCTCATTTTTGACCAGGCCTTGCTGCCCGACGGCTGGGCGCGGAACGTGCGCGTCGCGATCGCGGACGGCCGTATTGCCGAAATCATGCCGGACGCCGCCGCCGCTGGGGCCGAACACGTCGCCGGCATCGCCTTGCCCGGCCTGCCCAATCTGCACTGCCATGCCTTCCAACGCGGCATGGCGGGGCTTGCCGAACGGCGCGGTCCGGCGAACGACAGTTTCTGGACTTGGCGCGAGGTGATGTATCGCTTCCTCGACCGCCTGACGCCCGACGACACCGAGGCCATCGCCGCCTTCGCCTACATGGAGATGCTGGAGCGCGGCTTCACCGCCGTCGGGGAGTTTCACTATCTTCACCACGACAGCGACGGCGCTCCGTTTGCCGATATCGGCGAGATGGCGGCGCGCCATGCGGCGGCATCGCAGGCGACCGGCATCGGGCTGACGCTGCTGCCGGTCTTCTATGCCTATGGCGGCTTCGGTGGCGCGGCACCCTTGCCCGGCCAGCGCCGCTTTCTCAACGCGCCGGACCGTTTCGCCAAGCTGTGGGAGCGCAGCCGCGACATCGTATCGGCCGTGCCGCGCGCCACGATCGGAATTGCGCCGCACTCCTTGCGCGCGGTGACGCCGGAGACCTTGCGCGACGTGCTGTCGGGTGTGGCGGGGCCGATCCATATCCATGCCGCCGAGCAGATGAAGGAAGTGAGCGATTGCATCGCCTGGTCCGGCCAGCGTCCGATCGAGTGGCTCCTTGCCCATGCGCCGGTCGACGCGCGCTGGTGCATCATTCACGCCACGCATATGACCGCGGATGAAACGACGCGGCTGGCGCGCTCCGGTGCGGTTGCGGGGCTCTGTCCGATGACTGAGAGTTCGCTCGGCGATGGCATCTTCAACGGGCCTTCCTGGATCGAAGCAGGCGGGCGCTACGGCGTCGGCACGGATTCCAATATCGACATCGATGCGGCCGGCGAATTGCGTCAGCTCGAATACAGCCAGCGCCTCGGTCTGCGCGGCCGCAACCTGATGACGACCAAAGAAGGTGAATCGAGTGGCCGGCGGCTCTATGCCGATGCGCTGGCCGGCGGCGCGCAGGCCCTGCAGCGGCCGATGGGCGCGCTGGCCGCGGGCATGAGCGCGGACATTGTCGTGCTCGATCCGGATCATCCGGACTTTGCCGGGCGCTCGGGCGATCTCATGCTCGACACATATGTTTATGTCGCCGGACGCGGCGCCATACGCGAGGTCTTTGCCGGCGGCGACAAGGTCGTCGTGCAAGGACGCCATGTCAGGCGCGATGAAATCGCCGCATGTTATCGCCGCGCCTTGGTGCGGCTCATGAGCTGAACCGGCCATGACCGCACCCTTGCCACGTTACGCGGAGATAAGGCGGGCGCTGGAGCGCTCGATCCTGTCGGGAGACTGGCCGCCAGGACACCGCGTGCCGTCGGAACAGGAATTGGTGGAGCGCTTCGGTTGCTCGCGCATGACCGTGAACCGGGCCATGAGCGAACTGGCGGCATCCGGCATCGTGGTGCGCCGGCGACGCTCGGGCACGTTCGTCGCTTTGCCGGTGTCGCAGAAGAGCGTTCTGAAGATCCAGGATGTTCCCGAAGAGGTGGCGCGCGAGGGCCGGGTCTATCGTTACGCAATGCGTTCGCGCAGCTTGCGTCGCGCGACCAGGCGAGACGCCGAGCGCCTCAAGATCGCGCCGGGCGAAACCGTGCTCTCGGTGCGGTGCTTGCATTACGCCGACGACGTTCCGCTCCTCGCCGAGGATCGCCTGATCAATCTCACCGTTGTGCCGGCGGCGCGAGACGTCGACTTTTCGAAAATCGCGCCGGGCACCTGGCTGCTGGCGAAAATTCAATGGCGCGAAGCCGAACATCTCATTCGTTCGGTCAACGCATCACCCGACATGGCACGGCTGCTGGAAATAGAGGCAGATGATGCCTGTCTCGTAGTCGAACGGTCCACTTGGCTCGATGCCGGCACCGTTACTCATGTCGAATTGACCTATCCGGGCAATCGCTATCAGCTGACTGTGCGCTTCAATCCGTCGCGTGATGGAGAGCATGTTTGACAGCAAGCGAACGTCGTGGTGCCATGATCGAAGTTAATTGGGGCTAGGGAGAGTCACTTGAAAAAGCGTCATGCAATCGTATTGACCCTGCTGGCGACCTTGGCGGCGTCACCTGCTGCCGCGCAGACCAAAGTAGCGATCGGTTACTCGGGCTGGACCGGCTTCGCGCCGCTCTATCTGGCGAAAGAGGCCGGCATTTTCTCCAAGAACGGTCTCGACGTAACGCTCAAGAAGATCCCGCAGGCGAGCCGCCATCTCGCCATCGCGTCGGGTGACATCCAATGCGCGGCGACGACAGTTGAGACCTGGCTGGTGTGGAACGCCAACGGCGTCGCCACCACGCAGATATTTCAGATGGACAAGTCCTACGGTGCCGACGGCATGGTCGTGCGCAACAACATCGCATCGATCAAGGACCTGAAAGGCAAGACCGTCGCCGCCTCGGCGCCCGGAACCGCGCCCTACTTTACGCTCGCGTGGTTCCTCAAGAAGAACGGTCTGTCGGTGAAGGACGTCTCCGTCGTCAACATGGAGCCCGGTCCGGCGGCGCAGGCTTTCATCGCCGGCCAGAACGACGCCGCCATGACCTACGAACCGTATCTGTCGTCGGTGCGTAGCAAGCCCGATGCCGGCAAGATCGTCGCGACCACGCTCGATTACCCGATGATCATGGATACGTTCGGCTGCACGCCGAAATTCCTCGCCGACAGTCCCGATGCGGCGAAGGCCTTGGCCAAGAGCTACTTCGATGCCGTGAGCATGATCAAATCGGACCAGGCCAAGTCCTATGAGATCATGGGCGCCGACGTGAAACAGAGCGGCGCGCAGTTCGGTGAATCGGCGAAGTACCTGCGCTGGCAGGATCAGGAAGCCAACAAGAAGTTCTTCGCCGGCGAGCATGCCGCCTTCTCGAAGGAAGCGGCTGACCTGCTGCTCGAGATCGGCGTTATCAAGCAGATCCCCGATCTGTCGAAGCTCGCCGACACCAAGTTCATCCAATAGTCAGGACCCGGACGGACGCGGCTTTGAGGCCGCGTCCGTTCTCTTTGCCGATGAAACCTCTCGCGCCGGTATCCGGTCACGCGCGCGTCGCGCTCGGACTTCTGTTCTTCGTGCTGTTTTTCGGCGCGTGGGCTTTCGCAACTCTTGGCGGTTACGTCTCGCGGACGTTTCTGGCCGACCCGCTGACCATGCTCAACGATGGCTGGGAGCTGCTGACGAAGCACGGCTTTGCCTTCGACATCGGCGTCACGGTCTGGCGTGTCGTCGGCGGCTTCACGCTCGCGGCTCTCGTCGCGGTGCCGGTCGGCGTGCTGATGGGCGCCTACAAGCCGATCGAGGCGCTGCTCGAGCCCTTCGTGTCCTTCGCACGATATCTGCCGGCGTCGGCGTTCGTTCCGCTGCTGATCCTCTGGGCCGGCATCGGCGAACTGCAGAAGCTTCTGGTGATCTTCATCGGCTCGGTCTTTCAGCTCATTCTGATGATCGCGGTGACGGTCGCCGCGACACGGCGCGACCTGGTCGAGGCGGCGCTCACGCTCGGCGCCAAGGATCGCGGCATCCTCGGGCGCGTGCTCATTCCGTCGGCGGCGCCGACCATCGCCGAGACGCTGCGCCTCGTCCTCGGCTGGGCCTGGACCTATGTCATCGTCGCCGAACTGATCGGATCGTCCGCGGGCATCGGTCACATGATCATCGACAGCCAGGCGCTGCTGGCGACGGGGCAGATGATTTTCGGCATTATCGTGATTGGGATTATCGGATTGATTTCGGACTTCATGTTCAAGTCGGTCAATCGCTGGCTCTTTCCGTGGAGCCTGGCGTGAGCAAACTCGTTATCGACAGCGTCTCGCGCGTCTTCCCGGGCGTTCATGGCGGGGCGCCGACACGCGCCCTGGAGCCTACGACGCTCACGATCGCGGACAACGACTTCGTCACCATCCTCGGGCCGTCCGGATGCGGCAAGTCGACCTTGCTGCGCATGATCGCGGGGCTCGATACGCCGACCGCGGGTCGTATCCTGCTCGACGGCAGGCCGGTCACCGGGCCTGGTCCCGACCGCGGCATGGTGTTCCAGTCCTATACCCTGTTTCCGTGGCTGTCGGTGGCCGACAACGTCGCCTTCGGGCTGCGCGAAAAGGGCGTGGCGCCGGCAGAGCGCGCGAAGATCGTCGCCGACTGGCTGTCGCGCGTCGAACTCTCCGGCTTCGGCCGTCACTATCCCAAGCAGCTTTCGGGCGGCATGCAGCAGCGCACGGCGATTGCGCGCGCGCTCGCCAACGATCCGGCGATCCTGCTGCTCGACGAGCCGTTCGGTGCGCTCGACAACCAGACTCGCAGCCTGATGCAGGAATTGCTCCTCGGCATCTGGCAACGCGACCGCAAGACCGTGCTTTTCGTCACGCACGACATCGAGGAGGCGATCTTTCTCGCCTCGCGCGTTGTCGTGATGTCGGCGCGGCCCGGTCGCATCAAGAGCGATGTGCGCGTCGATCTGCCGTATCCGCGGCACTATACGATCAAGACCAGCCCGGAATTTTCGGCGCTGAAAGCCCAGCTCACGGAGGAAATCCGCGGCGAGGCCATGCGGGCCGCGGACGAGTATGCTCAGGCTTAGGGAGAAAGCGGCTTGGCTGCCGTCCAGGCCGTGAAGACATAGCCGCACGTGGCGGCTGTGGCGGTGAGGGCGACGCCCCACATCATGTCGACGACGCTGACGGCGACAGACCAGTTCTTCAGGGTCGCGAGGTTCGTCATGTCGTAGGTGCCGTAGGCGACGAGCCCGAGCAGCGCGCCGTTGATCAGCGCCGTCGTCCAACTCGCGCTATTCACCGCGGGTATCACGGCAAAATGCACGATGCCCGCGACATAGACGAGATAGAAAAGGCCCGCGACGCCGAGGTTCGGCTGGTCGAGAAGCAGCACGCCGATGCGGCTGCGATAGAAGCTTGTCGAGACGGTCGACAGCCAGATGAAATCAATGCCGAAGAAGACGGCGGCGCTGGCGGCATAGGCGGCGGCGTAGCTGGCGATCATAAGTGCTCTCGGGCTGCTTTGGCGTTGCGCGGCGATCAAATGCCGAGGAATGGCTGCATCGCGCGCACGATCCAGCTGCGGAATTTCAGCGGCGCGTCCGTGACCGCAAGGCAGATGCAGTCGGTATCGGGCGTTGCCACGGGCTGATGCGTCAGGCTTGCATCGACGTCTCCGATATCACCGCGTGCGAACACGACATCGCCATCGACGAAGCTGCCGCAGAGCACCAAGGTCAGTTCCCGCCCGCTATGGCCATGTTCCGGCACGGGCTTGCCCGCAGGGATGCGCAGCAGTCTGACCTTGGTCTCTGCGTCGGCAGTCTTGATCGGGATATGGTAGGCGCCCCGGCCGAGCGGACGCCATGCGAGGCTGTCGACGTCGCCGCCGACATAAGAGCGCAATGGCTCGGGCAGGCCGTCACGATGGCCGGCCGGCTTCGTTTTGCGGGGTGTAGGCTCCGCGCTCATTTTTTGCTGTTGCTGCTGCAGCCGGCTGCGCACGCTGGCCCAGGAATCCTCGAGCGGCGAATCCTCGGCTATCGTCTCCAGCAAATCGCCGCCAATGCACTCGGCCACGTTCAGGCGGCGGCGGCAAGAGGGGCAGAGGGCGAGGTGCGTGGCGACGGCAATGCTCCAGCCTTCGGCAAGGCTCCCGGCGGCATAGCTGACGAGCAGGTCGTCGCTGACATGGTGACGGACAGTCACGATACGTCTCCCGAATGGGCGAGCGTCGCCCTCAGTTTGTCGAAGGCAAGACGCAGACGCGACTTCACGGTTCCCAGAGGGATGTTCAGACGCGCGGCGATGGCGCTGTGCGATTGGTCCTCGAAGAAGGATAGCTTTAGCAGCGCCGCCTGTTCCTCCGGCAGCGCCGCGATGGCGTGGTGCAATTGCTCCGCCTCTCCCCGCGCGTCGAGTTCCGCGTCGGCAGGGGCGATGTCATCGGGCACGAAGGCGGGGTCGTTGGGGTCGAAGTCCGGGCGATTTTCGCGGCGGAACGCGTCGATGCGCAGATTGCGCGCGATGGTGAAGATCCACGTCGAGACCGTTCCCCTTGAGGGATCGAATTTGTCGGCCTTGTTCCAGACCGCGATCATGGTCTCCTGCATGAGCTCTTCCGCCAGATGACTGTCGCCGCCCCTGCGGGCCATATAGGCCTTCACGCGGGGGGCGAAGTGACGAAAGAGCGTCTCAAAGGCGACCAGGTCTTGCCGCGCGCCGACCGCGCGCAGAAGTGCGACCATGTCAGGAGTTTGGTCGGCCTCCGTCTTGCGACCCATACTCAGACTTCCCAGCTCGCGACGCCGTGGTGCGGAGGGCCTGCGCCCTATCACAGAGCGCTTTTGCCACGCCGGCGCGCTTATGGGAACGACCATGTACATGCGGTCGATACGTCATCGAACGCCGGTCGGATCACCCCTGTGACGAAATTTCTGCTGCGGTGATCCGCCACTCTCCGCCCTGCGTATCATCAAACAGTCCGGTGCAGGATCGGGAAGGGCAGAGCGTGCGAATGCATACCAGTAGGGAGTTGCCGGACGAGGCGCGCCGCGTCGCCGTGGTCGGATCGGGCATTGCCGGCCTTTCCGCGGCCTGGCTTCTCAGTCGCAAGCTCAGCGTCACTCTTTATGAGAGCGAGAAGCGCCTCGGCGGTCATTCCAACACGGTGATCGTCCCGACGAAACACGGGCTCCTACCCGTGGATACCGGCTTCAT
>Ga0180216_1002026_pt1 | contig 17345 bp, 17 predicted proteins | sample eDN3rd37CBELigMG_FD_128879 | JGI IMG/M metagenome (GOLD analysis project Ga0180216, IMG submission 128879) | Enriched Miracle-Growth compost microbial communities from Emeryville, California, USA - eDNA 3rd pass 37_C BE-Lig MG (version 2)... ... | reverse complement strand
CGTTCTCCTGCCCCTTGATGTCACGAAGGTCCGGCAGCACGCCAAGGCTGGCCTCGACGTTGGGTTTGGGCCGCGACAGCAGCTGCAGGCCCTTGAAATGATTGACGAGAGAAAGGAGGTGCGCAGGCGCCAGCAGATCGAAATCCTCCCCCGCCCAGGCTGCTTCCGCCCCGCATCCGGCCGGACAGATGAGCCCCTTGCCTAGAGCGTTCGCGCCGATTGCCGCCGGCAATCCGCCCGGCACATCGCGGATGGAACCGTCAAGAGCAAGTTCGCCAATAGCTGCAAAGCCTGCGATTGCATCGGGCGCAATCGCCCCCATGGCCGCCATCAGCGCCAGTGCGATCGGCAGGTCGAAATGACTGCCCTCTTTCGGCAGATCGGCAGGCGCGAGATTGATAGTCAGGTGCTTATACGGCAGTCCGAGGCCAACGGCGTGCAGCGCATTGCGGACGCGCTCGCGGCTTTCCGCAACCGCCTTATCCGGCAGTCCCACGATGGCAAAGGCCGGTGCGCCCGGAGTAATCCGGACCTGCACTTCAACCGCGCGCGCTTCTATGCCGACGAAAGCGAGCGTTGAAATCTGCGCGTACATGTTAGCCCCCGGCCCTTGCACATGACCGGCCAAGCCTAACTCACCGCATACGCCGCATCAAGAACATAATAGGAACAAGCGGCAGTTTATTTCCGCCCCGCCACCTTCTCTTCGATCGCGTCCCAGATCATCGCGGCAATATCCGGTCCGCCCAGCGCCTGGATATGCCGGATACCTGTGGGCGAGGTCACGTTGATTTCCGTCAGGAAAGGCCCGATGACGTCGATACCGGTGAACAGCAGGCCGCGCCGCTTCAGCTCCGGGCCAAGGCGCTCGCAGATTTCGAGATCGCGGTCCGAGAGCTCCACCGCCGCCGGCCGCCCGCCGACATGCAGGTTGGAGCGCGTCTCGCCTTCCGCCGGAATCCGGTTGACCACGCCAGCAGCAACCCCATCGACCAGAATGATGCGCTTGTCGCCTGCGCTCACCTCCGGACGGAATTCCTGCACCATGAACGGCTCGCGGAATACCGTCTGGAAAAGCTCGACAAGCGAACCGATGTTGGAATCGTCCGCCTTGAGCCGGAACACCGACGCACCGCCATTGCCGTAAAGCGGCTTGACGATGATATCGCCGTACTGGCGCCGGAACGCGAGCACGTCATCGAGCTGGCGCGTGATCATCGTCGGCGGCATCAGGTCGAGAAAGTCGAGAACGAAGATTTTTTCGGGCGCGTTGCGCACTTGCGCCGGATCGTTGACGACGAGAGTCCCTGGATGGATGCGTTCGAGCAGGTGCGTGGTCGTGATGTAAGCCATGTCGAAAGGCGGATCCTGCCGCAGCAGCACCACGTCCTGACCGGAGAGATCCTCGGTCCGTTCCGCTTCCAGCATGTAATGCGCACCAACCTTGTCGTGGACCTTCAGGCTGGCTCCGCGCGCAATCAGCCGGTTGCCGTGCAGCGAAAGATCCTGCGGCGTGTAATAGAACAGCTCGTGCCCGCGCCGCTGCGCCTCTATGAGGATCGCAAAGGTGGAATCCCCGGCGATGTCGATCCGCTCGATCGGATCCATCTGGCAGGCGACTTTCAGGGACATGGCGGGCTCCTTGACTGGATAGGTCTGCGCACGGGGACCTGCCCCGGCAGCGCGCCACAGGAAGGGCTGCTGCGGCGGGCTTGTCAATTGTCTCGTTCTGCTTCCTGAACCTTATCGGCTCTCATGATCCGACAGCCCGTTTTCGAGATGCACCGGCCACCGCCACGGCATCAGGAAGACGACGTCGAAGCCGATCTCGAACGCGTGGAACTCGTCTCGTTTCGAAAGCCACAACTGCGCTGCCTTGCGCACGCGATGGCGTTGTCGGGGAATGATGGCGGCTTCTGCTGCGGCCAGATACTGCCGCTGCTTGACCTCGATGAATGCTATGCGGCGGCGGCGCACCGCGATGAGATCAATCTCGCCCCCGGCCGTGCGAACCCGGCGCCCGATGATCCGGTAGCCTTTGAGAGCGAGCCAGCCCGCGGCGATCCACTCCGCCACAAGGCCGCCGAAGTGGCGCCGGCGGCGCGCACGCTTCCAGAGATCCGTGTCTTTCCCTTCACCGTCCATCCAGCTCTCGTTTGATGGCAAGGCCCAGATCATAGACCCGGGTTTTCGCAACACCCAGGTCCTCGGCAATCAGGCGTGCTGCATCCCGCAGGCTCAGTTCCACCAGCGCTTCGGCCAGGCGGCTCTTGATGTCCTCGTCCGTAATTTCGACGGGTGCCGGAGGACCAACGAGGATGACGATTTCGCCTTTCACGGTGCGCCCGCGGTAATGTGTGGCTAGCTCCGCCAGTTCGCCCCGAACGAATTCCTCGTTGATTTTCGTCAGTTCGCGCGCCACCGCGGCGGGGCGCTGCCCTAAAACAGCACTTAGGTCATCAAGGCTTTCGGCAAGCCGGGTTGGAGCCTCGAAGAAAATCAATGTTGCAGGTGTCTGGGCGAGTTCGGCAATGCGACCGCGCCGCGCTTCCTTGCGGGTCGGCAGGAAGCCTGCGAACAGGAACGTATCGGTAGGCAATCCGGCAGAGGTCAGTGCAGTGAGAGGCGCCGACGCGCCGGGGATGCTGATCACTGCGTGCCCTTCCGCCAGTACCGAACGCACCAGCTTGTAGCCCGGATCGGAAATCAGCGGGGTCCCGGCATCACTGATCAGGGCAACCCTTTCGCCCGTCTCAAGGGCGGCCAGAATGTTGGGGCGCTCCTTCTCGGCATTGTGCTCGTGATAGGATCTGAGCGGCGCCTTGATTGCGAAGTGGTTGAGCAGCGTTGCGCTATGCCGCTTGTCCTCGGCGTAGATGACGTCCGCCCTGGCGAGTACGGCCAATGCCCGCAAACTGATATCGCCGAGATTGCCAATGGGAGTGGCAACAAGATAGAGGCCAGCTTCCTGCGTTTGTGCGAATGCTCGCTCCAGCTCACATGAAACCCGTTGCACCACCAGTTCAATCCGGCCGGCGCTCCCGGACGCCACGGCGGACGAAGCATCAGAGTCCGGGGTAGCACCGCTCTTGTCTGTTTTCGCTGGTGATCGCGTCACGTCGGGTTCACTCTCTTGTTCTTCACTATGCGTCGCGAGGCATCATGATTCACCATGAATTGGTATCAACAGCTAATGCTACGCCAGTTAGCCGAAATTTCTGCATAGTGGCAGGAATGGCCTTCCGGCGCGTGCTGTCACCGGCTAACCAGTTGGTGTGACTGGCGGCATCGTAGTACCGAGAATGTCACCCTACCGCTTTCTGGCCAATCTGATTTGGCGCGGTTCCCGAGTTGACACTGCCACGCGCAAAGAACGAACACAGCATGATCAAGGCAGCAGCCGCGAAATTCAGAGCTTCCCTCCAATTGCAATGGATCCGCAGCCGGATGTGCCGAATGGCGACTGGGATCGGACTAGCTGCAGTGACATTGGCTTTGGCCGGCTGCGCCGCAAACCTTGGCGGCTCATCCATCGACACGGCTGGATCGGAAGCTGCTGCGTCCTCGTCAGCCCGGCAGGGCCAGCGGTCCGTAAAGATCGCCATGCTGTTGCCCTTGGGCGGCTTCAGCCAGACTGCGGTCATCGCCAAGAGCATGAAACAGGCCGGCGAAATGGCCTTGTTCGAGTTTGACGATCCTGCCATCCAGCTTATCGCGAAGGACGACAAAGGCACCGCGGAAGGCGCCCGCGCCGCCGCTCAGGAAGCAATCAATGAAGGTGCCGAAATTATTATCGGGCCGTTGTTTGCTGAAGCCGTTGCCGGCGCAGCGTCCGTCGCCCGTCCCGCCGGGATTCCGGTTGTTGCCTTTTCCAACGATCGGAAGGTGGCCGGTAACGGTGTCTATCTGCTGAGCTATCTGCCGGAAACCGAGGTCAACCGGATCGTCACCTACGCGGCGGCCAACGGTAAGCGCCGCTTCGCTGCGCTTATTCCTAACGGCACATATGGTGCTGCAATCGAGAATGCCTTCCGCGCCTCGGTCTCGCGTTCAGGCGGCACCATCGTGGCACTGGAACGCTATGAGCCTAGCGCCAACCAGATGCTGGAGCCCGCCCAGCGCGTATTCGACATCGTCAAGCAGGCGGGAGAGATGGGTGCGCCCGTCGATGCCCTGTTCCTGCCCGGCGGCCAGGAAACACTGCCGAGCCTTGGCCCACAGATCGCCTACGCAGGCATCGACACCTCGCAGTTGAAGATTATCGGTACCGGCGCCTGGGAATTTCCCAACATCGGCCGTGACCAGGTCTTCGTTGGCGGCTGGTACCCGAATCCCGATCCGCGGGGCTGGAGAGAATTCTCCGAGCGGTTCGCCCGCAACTTCGGGCAGGCCCCACCGCGCATGGCGAGCCTTGCCTATGACGCCGTGAGCATGGCCATCACCCTTTCTGCAAGCGGTTCCCCTGACCGCTATTCACAGGCAGCCATCACCCGCGCCAGCGGCTTCAGTGGTGTCGATGGTGTCGTGCGCTTCACGCCGGACGGGCTGTCGACCCGCGGCCTTGCGATCCTCGAGGTTCAGAAGTTCGGCTCGACCGTGATTGATCCGGCTCCAGGCGCCGCCCCCGTGGAAATGATGGCAACAGGCGGCATCAACCGCCCTGCTGCGGCAGCGGACTGGGTGATCCCCTCTACCGGAACCTTCTGACGAAGCCCGCCCAATTAACGCCCGCTTGACCAAGGCGTAACTCTGCGAGCCATTGTTGTCGGGAACCTTTGAGCGCGTCAACCGTACAAGGCGGTTGCCGTATGCGCCAGTTTGCCAATCGCTGACCGGAGGCGCTCCTGAGCCTCGGCATCCTTCAGGCTTCCATCGTCGGCGAACGCGGTCGCAGCACGGGGTACTGCGAACTGGTCGGGCAGAACGAGAGCACCAAGGCCCAGTTCAAGCACATGGCGTGCTGTTGTGAGCCCGCGCAAACCACCCATGCCGCCCGGCGAGGCAGAAGCAAGCAGGAACGCCCTGCCCTTGAATGCGCGGGCCACGCCGTCTTCGTCGCGTACCCGGCTGACCCAGTCGAGGGTGTTCTTCAGCAGCGCCGTTATCGTGCCGTTGTACTCGGGGCAGGCGATCATGATCCCGTTATGATGCTCCATCAGCGCCTTGAGCTTCCGGGCGTTATCGGGCGGACCCTGCTTCGCTTCAAGATCGCCGTTGTAGATCGGCATCTCGTAGTCCGCGAGGTCGATGAATGTTGCATCTGCCCCGTCGGCCCGGGCTAGTTCCGCTCCAAGCCGTGCCAGCTTCTTGTTGTAGGAGTCTCGCCGCGCCGATCCGGCGAAGAAAAGGAGGCTGGCAGGTTTCGTCATCAGGCCTTACCGTCGAAAAATTCCTTCACACGTGCGAAAAAGCCGTGGCTCTCCGGGCTCGTATCGTCGCCGCTTTGCGCCGCGAATTCCTCCAGGAGCTCGCGCTGTCGGCGCGTCAGGTTCTTCGGCGTTTCAACTTCAACCTGGATGTACATGTCGCCGGTCGCCTTGGAGCGCAGGATCGTCATGCCCTTGCCCTTCAGACGGAACTGCTTGCCGGCTTGCGTACCTTCGGGGATCCTGACCCGCGTAACGCCGCCATCGACGGTCGGCACTTCAATCTGACCGCCAAGCGCTGCAGTGGTCATCGAAATTGGCACGCGGCAGAAGATGTCCGCCCCATCCCGCTGGAAAAAGGCATGCGGCTTGATCGAGAGAAAAATATAAAGATCGCCCGGAGGCCCGCCACGCAGACCCGCCTCGCCCTCGCCTGACAGCCGGATGCGCGTGCCATCCTCGACGCCTGCCGGAATATTCACCGACAGAGTCCGCTCCTTGGAGGTCCGCCCGGCTCCGCCGCAGGACGTACACGGATCCTGGATGATTTCACCGCGCCCCTGACACGAGGGGCAGGTTCGCTCAATCGTGAAGTAACCTTGGCTCGCGCGCACCTTGCCAATGCCGCCACAGGTGGGGCATGAAACCGGAACCGTGTTCGGCTTGGCTCCGCTGCCCGAGCACGTCTCGCAGGCTACGCTGGTCGGCACACGGATCTCGGCAGTCTTGCCGGTATAGGCCTCGCTCAGGGTGATTTCCATGTTGTAGCGCAGATCCGCGCCACGCTCGCGGCTCGACGGACCCCGGCCACCGCCACGCCTGCCGCCCATGAATTCGCCAAACAGATCGTCAAATATGTCCGACATGGACGACGCGAAGTCGGGCCCGAAGCCACCACCTGCTCCGCCGCGATGTCCCATGCTGCCGTCAACGGCCGCATGGCCGAACTGATCGTAGGCCGCGCGCTTCTGAGGATCCTTGAGGACCTCGTAGGCAGTATTGACTTCCTTGAAGCGGATCTCGGCATCAGTATCATCCCTGTTCGCATCGGGATGATACTTCTTGGCCAACCGGCGAAAGGCTGACTTGATTTCCTGATCCGATGCATCGCGCCTGACGCCCAGGACGTCATAAAAATCGCGCTTGCTCATATCAGCGCGATTCCTTCTTCGCTGCGAGGCCAAATATCATTTGAGTCTCTCCCATTTCCATACGGCACGCGCCTCCCGCGCATCTGTTCCCCGCATGTACTTCATGACCGCCAGGTAAAAACCATTCCGACGCGGCGCAAACTCGCTCTGGCAACGTAGAAACGTAAATGAGTGTGTGGGGTCGAGGACGAAAGAATCGATCAGAAATGCCGACGTCTGCGTCGGGAAGACCCGGCGCGAATACCATGATCGGCGCCGGGTCATGCAGCTCAAGCCGACTTCTTGTCGTCCTTGACTTCTTCGAAGTCGGCATCGACGACGTCGTCGTCAGTTGCCGTGGAAGCCTGTGCTCCAGACTCCGCTCCGCCAGCCGAAGCCTCGGCCTGGCCGGAGTAGACCGCCTCTCCGATCTTCATCGAAGCCTGGGTCAAGGCAGTGACAGCGTTCCTGATGACCTCGATGTCGTCCTTGCCCATGGCCTCCTTGGCCGACGCGATAGCAGCCTCGACTTCGCCCTTGACGGCTGCAACCTTCGCGTTGTCCTTGTTGTCCTCAAGCGATTTCTCGACCTGATGGATCAGGGCTTCCGCCTGGTTGCGCGTCTCGACCAGCTCGCGCCGCTTCTTGTCTTCCGCCGCGTGAGCTTCAGCGTCCTTCACCATCTGCTCGATCTCGGCGTCCGTCAGACCACCCGAAGCCTGGATGCGGATCGACTGCTCCTTGTTCGTGGCCTTGTCCTTGGCGGACACGTGCACGATACCGTTGGCGTCGATATCGAAGGTGACTTCGATCTGCGGGACGCCACGCGGAGCCGGAGGAATACCGACGAGATCGAACTGGCCCAGCAGCTTGTTGTCAGCCGCCATCTCGCGTTCGCCCTGCGACACCCGGATCGTCACCGCGCTCTGGCCGTCCTCGGCAGTCGAGAAGATCTGGCTCTTCTTGGTCGGAATTGTCGTGTTGCGATCGATCAGACGCGTGAAGACACCGCCGAGCGTTTCGATGCCGAGCGAAAGCGGCGTCACGTCGAGCAGCAGCACGTCCTTGACATCGCCCTTGAGAACGCCGGCCTGGATCGCGGCACCAACAGCGACCACCTCGTCCGGGTTGACGCCCTTGTGCGGCTCCTTGCCGAACATCTCCTTAACGACCTGCTGCACCTTGGGCATACGGGTCATGCCGCCGACGAGAACGACCTCATCGATATCCGCGGCCTTGAGCCCGGCGTCGCGGAGAGCGGCTTCACAGGGCCCCTTGGTGCGCGCGATCAGGTCATCAACCAGGCTTTCGAGCTTGGCCCGCGTCAGCTTCATCGTCAGGTGCTTCGGTCCCGATTGATCCGCCGTGATGAACGGCAGGTTCACTTCGGTCTGCGATGCCGATGACAGCTCGATCTTGGCCTTTTCAGCAGCTTCCTTGAGGCGCTGCAAAGCGAGCTTGTCGTTGCGCAGGTCGATCCCGTTCTCTTTCTTGAACTCTTCGGCGAAATAGCTGACGAGCTTCATGTCGAAGTCTTCGCCGCCGAGGAACGTGTCGCCGTTTGTCGACTTCACCTCGAAAACGCCATCGCCGATCTCGAGGATCGAGATATCGAACGTACCGCCGCCAAGGTCATAGACAGCGATGGTGCTGGAATCTTTCGTCTTGTCGAGGCCGTAGGCGAGCGCCGCCGCAGTCGGCTCGTTGATGATCCGCAGGACTTCAAGACCCGCAATCTTGCCGGCATCCTTGGTGGCCTGGCGCTGAGCGTCATTGAAATACGCAGGAACAGTGATGACCGCCTGCTCGACCTTTTCACCGAGCTTGGCTTCCGCCGTTTCCTTCATCTTCTGCAGGATGAATGCGGAGATCTGCTGTGGTGAGTACTTCTGGCCGCCGGCCTCGACCCACGCATCGCCGTTTGGGCCTTCGACGATACGGTACGGCACCAGCTGCTTGTCCTTCTCGACGAGAGGATCATCGTAGCGCCGGCCGACAAGGCGCTTGATCGCAAAGAAAGTCTGCTCGGGGTTGGTCACTGCCTGGCGCTTGGCGGGCAGGCCGACCAGTCTCTCGCCATCCGCGGTGAAGGCCACGATGGATGGCGTTGTATTGGCGCCTTCCGCATTGTCCAGAACCCGCGGCTTGCCACCCTCCATAACGGCGACGCACGAGTTGGTCGTACCAAGATCAATGCCGATGACTTTAGCCATAATCTCACTTCCTTCTTATTTCGGCAAACCGTTGAGGCCCAGAAACTGGCGCCTTGCTGTCCAGCACTACAGATCGGGTGCTGAAGACCCTCCCCATACAGTCGGACGCGGTCCCCTGGAGTTCACGGATCAGCTTGGCGTTATATAAGCAGGGGTTTTACGGGTGCAACTGTGCGCGATAGCGCGATTGTGATCCAGTGGGTGGATTATTGCTCTGTTGAGCGTCAACTTGGCGCAAACGCGTTGCAGGGAATTATCATGCTGGAAGGTTTCCGCCATCTTCAAGGTTATTTCAAGCGCCCCCGGCAACTCGAATTGCTGACTGAGATCCGTCGCGTTCTCTCGGATGCCCCCTTCTTCCATCCCGCGATGCCACGCACGGGCAAGCCCTTCTCCGTCCAGATGAGCAACGCGGGCGAGCTTGGTTGGATATCAGATATCAACGGGTACCGATACCAGAAGTATCATCCAGTTACCCGCCGCCCTTGGCCACCGATTCCCTCCATGCTGATAGACCTTTGGCGTGACACCGCAGACTGGCCCGGCGAACCCGAAGCCTGCCTGATAAACTATTACGCCCCTGGGGCGAGAATGGGCAGCCACGTCGATTCCGACGAACTCGATTTTACCGCACCGGTAATCTCGGTTTCACTCGGAGATGATGCCGTATTCCATGTCGGCGGCCACCGCCGCTCTGATCCTAAAACCCGCCTTGTTCTGGCTTCGGGAGACGTTGCCATTCTTGGAGGCGAAGCGCGCAAGGCCTATCACGGCATCGATCGGATCGTGGCCGGATCGTCGGATCTTCTTGCCGAGGGTGGCCGCATCAATCTGACGCTCCGCCGTGTCACTCCCCGGCCGCCGGATTGAAGCCAGCCTGAGGAAATTCTTCCGTGGCAGCCTGAGCCAGTTTCGCCTTTTTCTCTCGCTAGGTGTATCCGCGCCCGATAACCAGCCCCGCAGACCAGATGCTCCGTCAATACCGGGATTATATTTCGATCGTCATCCTGGCGCTCGGCTTCGCTTTCCTGTTCCAGGCGACAGCCTTTGCGACATTTTTCATCCCATCTGAAAGCATGCTTCCGACGCTGCAGGTGGGAGACCGGCTCACCGTGTCCAAATACGCCTATGGCTGGAGCCGCTATTCGCTCCCCTACAATCTGGAGCTTCCGGTTAGCCTGAACGGGCGCATTCTCGGGCGCGAACCCCGACGTGGTGACATCGTTGTCTTCATGCATCCGCAGTCCGGAGAGCGCATGATCAAGCGACTGATTGGATTGCCGGGCGACACGATCGCTTTTCGCAGGGGCGAGCTTATCCTCAATGGCAACGCCCTGCCGCGTCGTTACGTCCGGACCTATCGCTACCGCGAATACCTCGGTCGCATTGTGGAGGTGGATGAGTTTGAAGAAACGGTGTCCCCGGGCCAGACCTATAAGGTTCTGCTGCGTTCGCGGCCGGTACCCGGGCGGAACATGGCGGAAACCAAGGTTCCGCCGGGCCACTACTTCATGGTCGGCGACAACCGTGACAATTCCGCTGATAGCCGGTTTGCCGGCATGGGTATGGTACCCGCTGAGAACCTGATCGGACGCGCCGAGGTCATCCTCTACAGCTTCTATTCGTGCACTGAGGAACAGGGCGTGACCTGCGCAGGCCGGCGTTTCGGCACGCTGCTCGAATAATTCGCATCTTCACACAGGAAGCCGCCGGCTCGGAACTTTCAGGAGGCCGGCGGTTTCCTGGTCAGACCGGAGCAATCATTTTGCTTCGCTGGAATCGATGTTCTGCGGGTCGTTCGCTGGCGACTCCTGATCGGCACCGTTTGCTTCGCCATCATCGGCCTTCGCCGGTTTGGCAGCTCTGGGCCCCCCCTTCGACACCACAACCATCGCCGGCCGCAAGACGCGATCCGCGATCATGTATCCCGGTTGATAGACCTGCAGGACCGTACCTGTCGGTACCGATGCATCTTCCTGCTCGGCCATCGCCTGATGCCGGTGTGGATCGAATGGTTCACCTTTGGGGGTAATGCGCACGACTCCGTGCTTCTCCAGCACGTTGAGGAACTCTCGCTCGGTCATCGTCACGCCGTCGAGCAGACTCTTGAGCATCGGATTATCCGCCAGTGCCTCTTCCGGCACCGCGTTGATCGCCCGCTCGAAGTTGTCGGCCACAGCGACAGTATCACGCGCGAACTTGGAGATAGCGTACTTCGCGGTTTCCTCTCGCTCGCGCTCCAGACGCTTGTGCAGATTCTGGATATCGGCATGAGCCCGCATCAGCCGTTCGGTCAGATCAGCCTTCTGGGCGTTCAACTCTTCGATCTGTGCAGCCAGCACGGCCGGATCCTCCTGCGAAGCAGTTTCAGCCTGCTGGTTGTCGGTTTCGAAGTCGGGTTGAGCCGCGGTCTTGCTCGCTTCAGCCGTTGATCCGTCCTGCGGTCCCCCACTCTCGAGCGATTCGTCTGTTGAACCGGGTATCTTGGTGTCGTCGGCCATCTTCTCTCCACTTCAAAACAGCACTCGGTGGCACGCCGCACTGCACGCGTCGCGTAAACCACCGGCACACATACCAGACTTCGATATCAGGGCGTTCGCCGCAAGATCAAGGGAGCAGCCGGCAATCAAGTGAGCAACCGGCTGACGAGCTTCGCAGTGTAATCGACCATCGGAATGATACGGGCGTAGTTCAGGCGCGTCGGCCCGATAATGCCGATAACCCCGACGATCCGGCGCTCATCGTCATGGAACGGTGCCACCACCAGCGACGACCCCGACAATGAAAACAGCTTGTTTTCGGAGCCGATGAAGATCTTCACGCCCTCCGCTGTTTCGGCAAGCCCGAGAAGCTGGAGGAGGTCCCGTTTTGCCTCAAGATCATCGAACAGCTGGCGAATCCGTTCGAGATCTTCCTCCGCGGTCAGATCCTTGAGGAGATTGGACTGACCACGCACGATAAGGCTCTTGCGGTCATCGGTTGCCCCGGACCATTCGGCAAGCCCCATCTTGATCACGCGCTTCGTCAGCGTGTCCAGCTGCGCCCGCGCCTGCTTGAGCTCCCGTTCGATGAAGTCCCGGGCCTCGGCGATCGACAGGCCGATGACGTTTGCATTGAGGTAGTTCGCCGCCTCGCTCAACGCCGAAGCGGGCAGCCCGGCAGGCAGCTCGATAATCCGGTTTTCAACGCGCCCGCCTTCATCGACCAGAATGACCAGGGCCTTGCGTGGATCCAGCGCCACAAATTCGATGTGCTTGAGGCGGATCGTCTGCTTGTCGGCAAGAACGACGCCCGCGCAGTGAGACAATCCGGAGATCATCTCACCGGCTTCCTGCAGGACCTGATCGAAGTTGCCCTGACGCTTGAGGCTGAGCTGGCCCTCTATCGCGCGCCGCTCCTCCGGGTCCAGATCGCCGACCTCCAGAAGACCGTCAACGAATAGCCGCAGACCGGAGTGGGTCGGCAGGCGCCCCGCCGAGGTATGCGGCGAGACGATCAGACCGAGATGCTCGAGATCGGACATGACATTGCGAATTGAGGCCGGCGACAGCGAGATCGGTAGCGTCCGCGACAGGTTGCGCGAGCCCACCGGTTCGCCCGTCGACAGATACGTCTCTACAATCTGGCGGAGAACGGTCCGCGATCGTTCATTTAACTCCGCGATTTCAGTAACTCGCTGCATGGCGCCGTCTGGCTTTCTGACTCAGTCCTATCTGATTTGGGTATCGCCGTATCATGGCGGTCTACCGGTTTATAAGTATTGGTAAACCAGTGCACGTCGTCAATTCTGGCCTGTCACAGTGGGGCAGAGCTGATTTGATATTGAACCGGGGACTGCCGTCTTCTAGGGTCCGGCAACGGACCAGCCTGGAGTTGTGCATGGCTGGTCTTTCTACGTAGCGTCCTTCATAGCATCCTGAACATCGATAAAACAGCAGGCACAAGCCTCCATGCGCCCATCAAAACGCCAGCCCGACGAGCTGCGCCGCGTCTCCATAGAGCGCGCAGTTTCCCTGCATGCCGAAGGCTCCTGCCTTATCAAATTCGGCAACACTCACGTCCTGTGCACCGCCTCGGTGGAGGAGCGCGTCCCGCCCTGGCTCAAAGGCCAGCAGCGCGGCTGGATCACGGCCGAATATGCGATGTTGCCGCGCGCCACGCACGAGCGGACGCGCCGCGAGGTCACCCAGGGGCATCCTTCCGGCCGCACGCAGGAAATCCAGCGCTTGATCGGTCGTGCTCTACGTGCGGTTGTGGATTTGCAACGCCTCGGCGAACGTCAGATCACTGTCGACTGCGACGTCATCCAGGCCGATGGCGGCACCCGCACCGCAGCAATCACCGGAGCCTGGGTTGCACTCCACGACTGCATCGAGTGGTTGAAACTGCGCGACATGGTGAAGGAGGGTGTTCTACGCGATCAGGTCGCTGCCGTATCCTGCGGCATCTATGAGGGAACCCCGGTTCTCGACCTCGATTATGCGGAAGACTCCAATGCCGCCGCGGACGCCAATTTCGTCATGACCGGCAGCGGTGGTATCGTCGAAGTACAAGGCACTGCCGAAACAGTGCCCTTCAGTCAGGAGAGTTTCGACGAGTTGATGGGACTTGCCCGGAAAGGCATCGGCGAACTCCTGCAATTGCAGAAACTGACCGTAAGTTGATGGCGGCAAACCTTGACCAGCGATAAGGAACCCGGGTTGATCGTCGAAGGCATTCTTGAAACGGTGCTCTATGCGCCCGATCTTGAAGCGGCCGAGGCGTTCTACAGGGAGGTCCTTGGTCTGGAATTGCACGCAAAGGTTGAAGGTCGGCACGTATTCTTCCGCTGCGGCAATCAGATGCTGCTGATTTTCAATCCCGAAGCGACGTCGCTGCCCGCTCCGGCAACGAGCCTCCCGATCCCCACACATGGCACAACCGGCCCGGGCCACGCCTGTTTTCGCGCCAACCGTGAAGACATCTCCGCCTGGAGGCAACGCCTCAGGGCGGCAGGCATCGAAATCGAATCCGAGTTCGAGTGGCCGCAGGGTGGTATCTCCATTTATTTTCGCGATCCCGCTGGCAACTGCCTGGAGTTCGCCGAACCGAGGATCTGGAATCTGAAATGACCCACAAGCTGGAACCTGGCTCGAAAATTGTCGTTGCGAGCCACAACCCTGGAAAAGTATGGGAAATCAAACAGCTTATTGCTCCTTACGGCCTCGACGCGGTTTCCGCCGCCGACCTTGACCTGCCTGAACCCGAGGAAACCGAAACGACATTCATCGGCAACGCCGAGCTGAAGGCGCGCCACGCCGCCCGGGCTGCGAACCTGCCCGCGCTTGCGGACGATTCCGGCCTTGAGATCGATATCCTCGACGGTGCGCCCGGCATTTATTCTGCTCGCTGGGCAGGTCCTTCGAAGGACTTCTCTGTTGCGATGAAGAAGGTTGCCAACGAGATTTCGGCGCGCAAGGGCTGGCCAGACCCCCGCGCCAATTTCACGTGTGCATTGAGCCTTGTCTGGCCCGATGGGTCGGCGCAGAACTTCGAGGGCAAGGTCTACGGCACCCTCGTATGGCCCCCGCGCGGCGGCAATGGCTTCGGCTATGATCCCATGTTCGTCGCCGACGGAATGGACCAGACCTTCGGCGAGATCGAGCCGGAGCGCAAACATGCCATCTCCCACCGCAGCCGCGCCTTCGCGATGTTCAAGGCCGCCTGTCTCGACGGTCTGCCAAAGGTCGAGCCCAAAACCCAGTCGGGCCGCGATGCCGAAGGCTTCATGGCCGCAGCGCGCAATCTCTCGTCACGCGAAGAACTTGTGAGCTTCATTGCCAACCTGCGCAAGGATCACGCGATGCACGGCAGAGCGTGGGGCCCGCAGTCCCTTTCGGAATTTCTGACTGCGCTGGAAACAGAACTGGCCGCGGTCGAAATCGAGGAGAAAGAGCCGCACTGGCGGGTCGTGGCGAAAGCCCTCTTCGCCGCAAGCCGATGACAGCCATGACATCTGTAGACACAGGAACTGCGACGCTCCGGACGGCGGGACCGGAACCGGGCTTCGGCGTCTACGTTCATTGGCCGTTCTGCGCCCAGAAATGTCCCTACTGCGACTTCAACAGCCACGTCCGCGACCAAGGCTGGGACGAAGGTCGCTTCCTCAGTGCATATCTGCGGGAAATCGATCACATAGCCGCGCAGACCGGACCGCGAACGGTCGCCAGCATCTTCTTTGGCGGCGGCACGCCCTCCCTCATGCAGCCGGCAACTCTCGCCGCGATCATCGACCATATCGGCAAGGCCTGGACCCTTGCCGCGGATGCAGAAATCACGCTTGAGGCCAATCCCGGCTCCGTTGAGGCCGGCCGTTTCAGCGGCTATCGCGCTGGTGGCGTCAATCGGGTTTCGCTCGGTGTGCAATCTCTCCGCGACGCCGACCTCAAGCGGCTTGGCCGCATTCACAGTGCCAGTGAAGCCCTGGCAGCTCTCGACATTGCCCGCGCCAACTTCGAGCGCATCTCGTTCGATCTGATCTACGCACGGCCGCATCAGACCGTTGAGGACTGGCGCGCCGAACTCGGGGAAGCACTGGCGCTCGGTCCTTCGCACCTTTCGCTTTATCAACTCACCATCGAACCCGGCACGGCCTACCACAGGCTTTACAATGCGGGAAAGCTCTCGATCCCGTCCGCCGAAGCCGCTTCCGATCTGTTTGATGTGACGCAGGAACTGACCGCGGCATCTGGCTTGCGCGCCTACGAGACCTCCAATCATGCCCTGCCCGGTCAGGAAAGCCGCCATAATCTCGTTTACTGGCGCTACGGCGAATACGCAGGCATCGGTCCCGGCGCCCATGGCCGCATTCTCAGCGATGGCGTCCGCTGGGCAACGGCGACGGAGCGGCATCCGGAAACCTGGCTCGCCAGCGTCGAGGCAAATCAGCATGGACTGGTTGCGCGTGAACCGATCAGCGCTGCCGAAGCCGCCGACGAGATGCTGATGATGGGCCTCAGACTGGAAGAAGGCCTGGACCTTGCGAGGCTGGAGAAGATCGGCGGAGTGAGACCTGCCCTGGATCTCATCGCGGAACTCGTTGACCTTGGCGTGCTGTGGTTTGATAGAGCTGGGGAGCGTATCCGCGCCGTCAATCACGGCCGCTTCATTCTTAATGAAATCGTTCTACAGCTATCGAGCAGTTTCGAGCCGGTCAGAAGCTAGCCCGGCCTCCCCTTGTTGCCCGCCGATGGCACAATCGTAACCACTCGTCCGGACTTGCCATGATCAGACGCTTTTACGATTGGACCATGCGGTCCGCCTCTCACAAGCGTGCACCCGAAGCGCTCTTCGCTGTCTCATTCATCGAAAGCTCGTTCTTCCCGATCCCTCCCGATGTCATGCTGATTCCCATGGTCCTTGCCAACCGCGCAAAGGCCTGGTGGTTTGCCTTTCTGACGACGGTGGGATCCGTTCTGGGCGGCCTGTTCGGTTACTTCATAGGCTTTGCACTATTTGACATCGTCGGCAGACCGCTGCTCGAACTCTATGGCGCCCTGGACCAGTTCCACGCCTTCGCCAATCAGTACAACGAGTACGGTGCCTGGATTGTCTTCATCTTTGGTGTCACGCCCTTTCCCTATAAAGTCATCACCATAGCCAGCGGCGCGACCGCCCTGAACATCGGCGTCTTCCTGCTTGCCAGCATTGCCTCACGCGGGCTGCGTTTCTTCGTCGTCGCCGCGTTGCTCTACTGGTGCGGCCCGGCTATTCGTGACTTTATCGAAAAGCGGCTCGGCCTTCTTTTCACATTGTTTGTCATATGCTTGATCGGCGGGTTCGCCGCGGTCAGATTCCTGGCCTGATACGAAGCTGGAGCGCCACATGGGGCTTGAGAACGCCAACTCAGTCAGATCGCAGAGCTACTTCTTCGGCAGTGTCGTGCTGTTCGGCGCTTCCGCGATAATCCTGACCGCCTTGATGTTCGAGCACCTGGGTGGCTACGCGCCGTGCCCGCTTTGCCTTCAGCAGCGCTACGCCTATTACGCCGGCATTCCTTTGGCCTTCATCGCCCTGGTTGCTTTAAGTGCCGATTACAGACGCCTTGCCGCGGTGATCTTTTTCGTTATCGCGCTTGCATTCCTGTTCAACGCAGGCCTTGGCGTCTACCAGTCGGGTGCCGAATGGGGCTGGTGGCCAGGCCCCGACACCTGCGCAGGCGGCTCGGGCGTCGTGTCAAACGCCGAAGACCTGCTTTCCAGCCTGGAGACAACAAATGTCGTCCGCTGCGATCAGGCTTCCTGGCGTTTTGCCCAGCTTTCCTTCGCCGGGTGGAATGCCGTCGCATCACTGATTCTTTCCATTTCCGCGCTCAAGGCAGCCTTTTCTGCCGTAGAAAAAAATTAAAATTATCAAAGGCTTGAGCTGTGCATCACGCTGCGCGAGCGGGTTTTCGTCACCCTTGCGCCGGCGCCAAAGTGGTTTGTTCATCACTTGTCTAGTGAATTAACACCAGCCAGCCAGATTGCTGTCTTTTTGTCGCCGGAATGTCACGGTTAATTTTTCTCATCGACGGAACACAAAGCGAACTGTTGGTGAGTTGAGAGGTTGTGAGTGTCCGAGTTTGGTGAAGTCAGGCAACTGAAACTGGCCCGGCG
>Ga0180216_1002025_pt1 | contig 17350 bp, 15 predicted proteins | sample eDN3rd37CBELigMG_FD_128879 | JGI IMG/M metagenome (GOLD analysis project Ga0180216, IMG submission 128879) | Enriched Miracle-Growth compost microbial communities from Emeryville, California, USA - eDNA 3rd pass 37_C BE-Lig MG (version 2)... ... | reverse complement strand
TCGGGCGGGCGGCGCCGCCCGGGCCGCCCGCCCCTCCCCGCCCCCCCCCCCCCCCCCCCCCCCCCCCCCCGGCGGGGGGCGTTCCAGTCCTCCCGGCCGTAGCGATCCCAAGTGGAAGCGGCTCGTGTGCGTCCACCCCTGGTCGCCCTTTCTCGGCAGTCTTCGCACTCGCCCCTCGCGTTCCTCTTGTCGGCGCCTACTGGCCCCTGCGACGCGTCCTCTGCGAGCCCGCAAGCGTGCCTCTCCACGTCCTCGCGCCGCCGGCGTTCTCGTCGTCGTCGTCGCGTCGTCGTCGGCGCGCGGCCGCGTTCGGTTTGGCGCGTCTTCTCATGCCCCGCAAGCACGAGTCAGAAGACGAGTCAGAACCCCGATAAAATGACGTCATCAATGACGTCACCTATGAAGGACGAGGCGCGGCCGGCGATCAGCGGTCCGCCGCGTCGATGCGACGGCGGGGTGGTGGTGCGGCGGGCGCGGCCGCGGGCTCGTGGCCCGGCCGAGGCGTACCGAGGCATGCAAGGGACGAGTGAGGACCGCGGCATGCGGTTCCATGCAAAGATGGCGGCCATGGGCTCGGATGTACGCGGCCGATCACCGAGGCCGGCCTCGCCGACGTCATGGCCGCCACCGCCACACCGAACAACAGTGCTGGCGAGCTGACACGGTGGCTCCACAGACCCTGCGACCCGGGCTGCGCTGCGGCCGGGTCCCGGCCGCTAGGCTCGCACGATGCGACCATGGCGCGAGCGGCTCAAAGGCCTCTTTGCCCGGCTTCACGGGACACCGCCCAAGCCGGCCGCAACGGACGTGCAGCTCGAGGCGGTCGGTACGGACGGCGGCGCGGCAGCCGCCGCGGCGGCGACGTCGCCGGCGCTCCCGCCCACGGGCACCCAGGGCCTCAGCGACGAGGAGGTGGCCGCGCGCCGCGCCGTCTACGGCTACAACGAGGTCACTACCAAGGAGGAGCCCCTGTGGCGGCAGGTGCGCGGCTGGCACACTGGATACAGGGTACGCCGTGGCGCTAATGGTTGGTATGTGGGTTCCGCCTCTACGGCGCGCGGGGCGCAGATTCTGCGGCGCTACTTGGGCCTGCTGCCGCTCATCATGCTGGTCACGGCCATCATCTCGGTCGCCATCGTGGACAGCACCGGCACACGTGGCTGGCTCACGTTTGGCCTGCTGCTCTTTGAGCTCAACGTCGTCGTGTTTGTCGACTGGTACAGCGAGCGCAACGCCGGCAACGCTGTGGCGGAGCTCAAGGCCATGTCGATGCCCCACTGCACCGGTAGGCGGCGCGCCGTGCGCGGTGACGCCGGCACGACAGCAGCGCCGGTTGGTTGCTTACATTTAGGCCGTGCGCCCGCGTCATCGAATCGGCGGAAACACCATCAGTGCGGCGCAACAACCAGTGGGTGTCCCTGCCCGTGCGCGAGCTGGTGCCCGGCGACGTCCTCCTGCTCCAGATCGGCAACGTCCTCCCCGCCGACGCTCAGGTGCGGCTTCCTGCGCTCCACGCTATGCGGGCGGTCCGGATACCCTCGGCCTCACGCACCGCTGCTGCTGCTGCCGCTGCGCTTTACGTGGGTGCCGCAAGGTGCTCGAATGCGACGTGCCGCTGTCGCTGGACGAGTCGTCGCTGACCGGCGAGTCGATGCCCGTGCCCAAGGACCGCGGCGACGACCTGCTGTCGGGCTCGGTGATCCGCCAGGGCGAAGGCACCGCCGTCGTGCTGCGCACGGGCGAGAAGACGTTCTTTGGCAAGACGGTGGCGCTGCTCGCCTCGGTCAACCAAGTCGGCCACCTGACGCGCGTGCTACAGACCAACGTGTACGTGCTGACCGTGGTCGGCGCCGTGCTGGAGCTGGTGATCCTCTTCGTCGTCGTCTTTCGCGACCACCTGCCCTTTGGCGAGACGCTCGTGCTCGTGCTCGCCATCCTCATCGGCGTCCTGCCGGTCACCGTGCCCGTCGTGACGACCACCACGCTCGCCGTCGGCGCGCGCGAGCTCACCGCCGAAAAGGCCATCGTCATGCGGCTCTCCGCCATCGAAGAGATCGCGAGCATGCGTGCGTCGCATGCTCCCAGAAGCGCGCACGACGCGGCGGCACGTACTGACCCTTCGCGCCTTGGTTTGTCCCTGTTCCCGTGGGGCCGCGGCGCCTCCCGCAGAGGTCCTGTGCAGCGACAAGACGGGGACGCTGACGCTGAACCAGCTGGCGCTGGACGACCCGTGGATCGCCGATCCGGACTACACCCGCTCCGACATGCTCCTCTACGCCGCGCTCGCGTCGAAACACGTGCGTGCGCCCAGCAGCACCGCCAGCACCACGGCTCCGCGGGGCGGGCTAACAAGCGTGGCGCCCCCCCACTCACCGCCCCGCGATCGCCGCCGTGCGCGCGCTGCCGGCCCCAGGAGCAACCGGACGCGATCGACCGCGCAATCGTGGACGCGGCCAAGCAAGAGGTCGCCGACCGCCTGGCCGAGTACCGCGTGGACCGCTTTGTGCCGTTCAACCCGGTCGACAAAAAGACCATCGCGCACGTCACGGAGCTCGCCACCGGCCGCCGCTTCAAGGTGTCCAAGGGTGCGCCGACCGTGATTCGGAACATGTCCGAGCTGAGCGACGAGCTGGAGGCGGAGATTAACGAGCAGGTCGAGGAGCTCGCCAGCCGCGGCCTCCGCGCGCTCGGCCTGGCCATCTCCGAGGACATGACCACGTGGAACTTTATCGGTGTGCCTCGCCGGCCGCCGCCCGCGCGCCTTCTGCGGTGGCGGTGCGGAGCGCGCCGCTCACCGGTGCCGCAGGGTCCGGCCTGTTTTTTCCCTTTTGCGCGGTTCGCGCCGGCAGGCCTGTTCTCCATCTTTGACCCGCCGCGGCACGACTCGGGCGCGACGATTGCCAAGGCGCGCAAGATGGGCATCGACGTCAAGATGATCACCGGGGACCAGCGCGCCATCGCCATCGAGACGGCGCGCCGGCTCGGCATGGGCACCAACATCCTCGGCAACGAGATTTGGAACGGCCCGAACGCGCAGGCCGACGTGGCCGCCATCGTGGAGGAGGTCAACGGCTTTGCGGGCGTGTACCCGTCGCACAAGTTTCAGATCATCGAGGCGCTGCGCGCCAAAAAGTACGTCGTGGGCATGACCGGCGACGGCGTCAACGACGCGCCGGCGCTCAAGCGTGCCGACATCGGCATCGCCGTGGCCGGCGCCACCGACGCGGCCAAGGCTGCCTCCGACATTGTCCTGCTGGAGCCCGGCCTGTCGACGATCATCACCGCCATCGTGCGCTCCCGCAAGATCTTCCAGCGGCTCGAGGGCTTCATCACGTACCGCATCGCCTCGTCCGTGTTCATCCAGGCCTTCTTCTTCCTGTCGATCGTCGCGCTCCAGTTCTTCATGCCCATCTGGATCCTCATCCTCCTGTCGCTCATCAACGACTTTGCCGCCATGGCCACCGCCAAGGACTACGTCGTGGCGTCGCCGTACCCGGAGCGGCTCAACCTGGTGCGCACCATGTGCCTCGCCGCGGTCATCGGCATCGTCGGCGTCGCCGCGGCGTTCCTGTATCTGTACCTCTCGCTGCCGCAGTTCATCAACTGGTGGTCCGGCTTTGGCCTCGGGCCGCTCAACCAGGACCAGGTCGTCGCGACGCAGTTCCTCTGCCTCGCGCTCCTCATCCAGAGCAACCTCTTCATCACGCGCACGACCGGCTTCTTCTTCTCGCGGCGGCCCTCCGTCATCCTGGTGGTCGCGGTCGGCCTGTCGTTTGTCGTCGCGACGATCCTGGCCGTGTACTGGCCGCGCACGACCGCCCTCGGCGGCGGGCCGTCCATCATGGAGGGCGCGCCGTGGGCGTACATCGGCCTCACGTGGTTCTACTGTACCATTGTGTTCTTCGTCACCGACGTCGTCAAGTACCTCTTTGTCAACTACCTCTGGCCCGTCGCCACCCCAGAGGGCACGGCGCGCCGCCTGCTGCCGCACCTCGGCCCCCGCCGCAAGGCGACCAAGTGGCCCGCGCCGGTGGGCGCGGGGCCCGGGCCGGCCGCCACCGCCGCCGCCTCGGCGGCTGCCGCCACCGCCGAGGCCACCGCGGCCCGGACGAGCCCACGGCGGCGGTCGCCCGCGCCGTCGCTCGTGCCGCCGCCGGAGCTGCCCGAGCTGTCGGAGGCGCCCGACCTGCCGGCCCTCGTGCAGCAGCTGCGTGTGCTGGCCGCACAGCAGGCACACACCGCCGCCAAGGTGGACCACCTGCAGCGGCAGCTCGAGACGATGGCGCACTGGCTGGTCGGCGACGTTGCGCGCGAGGACATCCGCGCCGCGCTGCACGACGAATCCGTCGCGCCCGAGCTCGGCAGCCGCAGCATGGGCACGCTGGCAGCGCGCCGGCGGCACACGCCCGTCGGCGCCGGCGGCGTGGGGCCACCCACCGCGCCGCCGTACGCGCCCGTTGCCGTCGGCCTGCCGGCGCACGTGCCGTCCGTGACCGCGCTGGCGTCGCGCTCGGCCGGCGTGCTCGCGCAGCGGCGGCCCTCGGCCACGGTGCCGCCCGCCGCGCCACCAGCACCGCCAGCACCCCCGCCGCCACTGGGGGAGCCGTCGCCACCGCCGCCGCCGCCGCCACCGACGACGACGGCGACAACGATGGATCCAGCCGCGTCCCCCGACCGATCGTCGCAGTAACTTTGTCTTGCCAACCTGTACACTAGCTGCTAACGTACAGTTTAGTGTATACACGGTCTACGTGGCTTGCGCTTGGTCCGTGGCGGCGACCTGGAAGAGGTCGAGGAGCTGGTGCGTGTTCATCGTGCGCAGCGCGGCGTTGTCCTGCTGGATGACGGTACCGGCGATGTGCAGCTTGAACCGTTGCAGGCTGGGCGTGTCCGGCTACACATCCCTTGGGGGGGGGACGGCGGCGTGTGAGCGTCGCCAGGGGTTCAGTGACCGCGCGCGCCCAGCGGCGCACGTACCCCATGATCTTTTCTTCGAGCGTGCCGCGGGTGATGAGCCGGTAGACGGTCACGACGCGCCGCTGGCCCAGCCGATGCGCGCGGTCCATGGCCTGCAGGTCGCGCGACGGGTTCCAGTCGTGCTCGACAAAGATGACGGTGTCGGCGCCCGTCAGGTTCAGGCCCAGCCCGCCGATGTGCGTCGTCAGCAGGAGCTGGGAGAAGGCGGCGCAGGCGAGCACGTGAATCGGATGCGTCACAGTCGGCAACGGCAGCGCGCGCATGCGGTCCCGAAAACGAGGGCGCCCGGCGTACCACGTCAATGGACGGGTCGCTGTTGAACTTGGTCACGATATCTTGCCGCGCGTGCGCGGGCACGCTCCCGTCCAGGCGCAAGTACGTCACCGCGCCGTTGAACGCCTGCACGGGAGACGTCTCCGGCATTGCAACCGGGCGTGTGTTAACCCGCACGCGTGACCGTGGCACCAATCCTGGCGGGTACCGCACCTGGAGGACGTCTTTCTCGACCAGGTCGAGCATCGACTTCCACTGGCAGAAGATCAAGGCGCGGTGCTGCCCCGCCCCCGCCGTGTCCGCCGTGGCCAGCACCGAGGCCTCGTCGTCCCGCACCGGCACCCGCGTGCCGATGTTGCAGTCCAGAAGCAGTTGCCTGTGTGCCCATGCAGACGCAGCTGCCGCGGAGGTCGTGAGTGGCGGGGTCCACCCTATGCGCATGTCGACCCCGCCTGGCCCGTACCGCAGGGCCTGCAGCTTGGGGCACTGCTCGAGGGTGTGCAGGCGCGCGATGCGCTCGGCGGGCGTCGTCGGCGCAGCCCGGCCCGCCGTCCCGTCGCCCGCGGCGTGCCATACGGCGGGCGGGGCCGCGCCGCGCACGACGACGGCGTCGTGGAGCGGCTGGCCGGGGGTGAGCGCCAGCAGCGGGTGGCTGCAGACTTTGCGGAGGTACTGCAGCGCCTGGAAGATGTGTAGCTTGCCGGGCGCGGCGGCGGCGGCGGCGTCGGCGGCAGCGGCGGCGGCGGCGGCAGGCTGCGACGGCCATGCCCGTGCACGAACGGGGCACAGTCAGCTTCCATCAGGTCGCGCGTGCAGGAGCCAAGCCGCCCGCTTACCGGGCCGTCCGCCATGTCGTCGTCGCTCTGAGCCGGTGGCAGCGCGGCGTCGACATCGACGCTCACGGCGTCGTCCGTCGCGGCCGCGGTGCCGCTGTACGACTTGCCAAACTCGTTGTAGAGGAAGCGCTGTAAGCCTTTCCCTCCAAGCGAACGCGCGGCCCCGGGTTAGCCCCGTGGTTTACCTTGCCAGGCGCGCCGCAGCCGGTGCCTACCTGCATGGGGCCCAGCTCGCAGTAGTAGTCCTGGATGATCTTGGGCGGCAGGTCGGCCAGCACGTCCTCCTTCATGCGGCGCAGCAGGAACGGCATCACTTGCCGGTGGAGCGCCTCGAGCGCGAGCGCGCCGGCCTCCTGCTCGCGGGCGGTGCTCTTTGGGTCGCGCGACGCCAGGATGGGCTTGCCGTAGCGCTCGTTGAAGTGGCGCTGGGTGCCCAGGAAGCCGGGCATCAAAAAGTCGAACAGCGACCACAAATCGGTCACCGAGTTCTGGCGCGCAGCCGGGCGAGCGGCGTGGCCGGCGGCGTCAGAGTTAAACTGGTTGCTGCGCGCCCACTGCCGCAGGCGGTGGTCGGCGCCCTACCTGGATCGGCGTGCCGGTGAGGATGAGCCGGTGGTCGGCGCGCAGCGCCTTGGCGGCCAGGGTCAGCTTGGCGCGCGGGTTCTTGATGACGTGGCCTTCGTCGAGCACGCAGTACAGGTACGGCCGCACCCGCAGGGCCTCGAGGTCGTTGCGCAGCACGTCGTACGAGGTGATGACCACGTTGTGCTCATCGAACCGCGGGAGCAGCCTGCGCGACGCAGCGACACGGCGTTCCAGGTAGGGCCACGTGAGGCCATCGCCGTGCGGGTCCATCCGCGAGCGTCCGGCCCCGGCGCCGTACCGCTTGCGTTCGGGCGCGGTGCCCATGTAGAGCAGCGGCTTCAGCGTCGACGAGGCGTACGCCTTGATCTCGTGCAGCCAGTGGCCCGTCACCGTCGGGGGGCACACCACGAGCGAGAGCAGCGGGCGGACGCCTGTGCCGCGTTGCTTCCAGCCGCGCGATGCCCGAGCCGCCAACTCAGCACGCCATGCTCTCGGGCGTCGCCCGGCGCACACGAGGCGAACGCACCGGCGACGCCGGCCGCACGCTGCCGCGCCACCTCCTGGTGGTGTTCGTGGGTGGCGCTGGCGAGGATGCAGATGGTCTGCAGGGTCTTGCCGAGGCCCATGTCGTCGCAGAGGACGCCGTGCAGGTGGTAGCGCGCCAGGAACGCGAGCCAGTTCACGCCGTCCTGCTGGTACGGCCGCAGCTGCGCGTCGATGCGCACGGGCAGCGCGAACGGGTCGGCCTTGGACGGGTCCAGCAGCTGCTCCACGAAGCGGCGCTCCTCGACGCGCTGCCGCGCGAGCGCGGGGTCCATGCCGGGCGGGTCCGGCAAGTCCGCCTCCAGCGGCAGGAGCTTGACCAGCTCGGCGAACGCTAGCGACGCCAGGCGGCGCACATCCTCCTCGACGTCGGTGGTGCGCGACATTAGGGGCACCACCAGAAACACGGCGTACGGCACCACGCGCGTGTCCAGCGTGTGCACGAGCTCTGCGGTCGCGCGTCGTCAGCCCAGCAGGCGGTGGCGGGCGCCTTGGTGAGCTGCGCCCATCGTGCGCGCGGAAAAAGCGCAGGCGTCGAGGGCGCACCGTAGAGCGCTTCGATGGCGCCGCGGCGGTGGGTGGCGCTGCCGGCGTCGCCCAGCAGCGGCAGCGTGTGGTCCAGCACAAACGCCATCGTGGGCGCCACCGCCATCGACGCCAGCGCGGCCACCGCTCGGGCGGCCGCGAAGCGGACGCGCGCCGGCGGCGTCTGCAGCAGCCGGTGCAGCTCCGGCAGGAGCGCCAGCAGCTTGCCCTGCACGGCCGGCACCGCCGCCGTGGCCGCCGCGGCCAGCTGCTCGACCGCACGCAGCGCGACGTCGGCGGGCAGACGCGTGGCGTCGGTGGCTAGGAGGGCCCCCGCGAGCTCCGCCCACAGCGCGGGAAGCCCGTCGACCAGCCGGTCGCCGAGCTGCTCCACCAGCTGCGCCAGCGCCATCTCGGCGCCTCGAGCGGCCGCTGGCCAGGAGGGGCGTGGGTGTCGGACACGGACCAGAGCCATGCGAGTCAGCAGCCGCTCGGCTCGCACGCATGCGGTAGGACGCAGGCGGCCAACCTTGGCGAGCGAGGGTATCGGCGTCGACGGCGGTCGCGTCGGCGTCCCCCGTGGCGGCCGCGACGCGGCGGGCGCGCTTGACGGAGGCAGCGGCTCCGTGGCCGCGCTCGGCGTCTTCCTCCAGCACGGCGGTGGCGCCCACGTCGCCGGCCTCCTCCCGGTCCGCCTCGGCCGCGCCTGCTCGCTTCGCCTCCGGGTCGGCCTGCAAGCGCAGGGTCCAGATGCCTCCTGCAGGTTGGAAGCCACCAGCCGACATGGCCGCCGGTCAGCGGGACAGACAGCGCGCTCGACGTTTTTCGCCACGGGCAGTACCATCGCTAGCCGCCGATGCCGCCGCGGCGCCGACGCTGCCGGGAATGCCGCCTTCGAGGGCGAGCAGCATGTTGCACAGCCACGGGCGGTGGCGCTGGACCGGGCTGGCAATGCACACGCGGGCCCACGCGGCCGCGGCGTGCGCCTGGATCGCGCGCCACGGCGCCGCCTGGGGGCGACCACGGCAAACCTTGCGGCTCCGCGACCATAAGCATTCGTGCCACGCATTCGCGACGCGTAGCGCGCTGCCGTGGCACGCACCGATACGCCGTGGACGATGGCGGCCATGAGCAGCTCGGCGTCCTCATCGGAGAGGCTGGCCGCGGCGACCGCGGCGACCGCCGTCGCCGCGGCCGTGCGCACGTCGTCGGCCAGCCGTGCCACCTGCTCCGTGCAGATCCTAAAGGGCGGCCGGGCAACGGCGGCGCGGCGGCGGCGTCGCGTGTTAGCAAGAGACCGCGTCCTCCTGCGGAGCATGGCGGTCGTACGTGGCAGCGGCTTCGATGCGGTGCTGCCGCGTGGTGCAGTCGTGTGCGGCGGCCGTCCGCACTTGGGCGGCCGACAGGCCCATGCTCCGGGCCGGGTTCAAGTAGGGCAGCAGCTCCGGCACCATCCCCGCCTGGGATTTAACCGCAATGCGAGGGACGCGCCGCCCCTTAGGTGCGCAACGAAAGCAATGTGCCACTCGGCGCGGCCGGCGGCGTACGAGGGCCGTGGCGGTTTCCGGCACAAAGTCCTCCAGCGGCGGGATCTCGGGGACGCTCGCAGCCGGCAGGCCGTAGCCAAGCAAGGTGTTCACCAACGCGACGCACTCGCCCCGCACGGCGCCCAGCGCGCCCTGCGCCTCCTGGTAGATGACCGGCGCCGCGTCTTCGGCCAGCAGCTCCCAGAGGCGGTCCAGCACGGCCGCGGCGGCTCGGGCCGTCGTCTGTCGTGGCAGCGACCGCAGCGAGAGCGAGTGTTAGACGTTGTCAGTGCGGTGCGAGTATGCTGTGCCCGCGGCGCGCGGCAGGGGCATACGCAGTAGGTGAGGAAGACGCAGGCCATCTGCTGATGGAACGCGCAGTCCGACGCGAGCGCGGCCGCGACATTGCCCGCCACCGACACTGGGGCGAGCTGTGGTTCACCACTCCGGGACGGATACTTTCCGTGCGTCAGCGGCCGTGCCACATTCACAAGGCCTTGGGTAGCCACGCACGCCGTCGGCTGCCGTTGCGTCCACCAGGTGCGCGAGCGCGTTGGCGGCCATCAACCGGTGGTGGACGACGTCCTGCGGATCTGCGCATGGCCAAGTCACCCCCACCCCAGGCCAGGCAAGTCGCCGCCTTAGTGCCCATGGCGGACACGCTCCCACGGCAGGGAGAAGAACGCACCGCGCACGGCAGGGTCGGCGGCGCGGCGGAGCTCGTTCTCGGCGTAGCTGACGCCGTCCGCTGTGGCGCCTGCGCGCCGCTTCGCAGCCGGCGCCGCGCGGTTGTAGGCGTGCAGGCGCACCAGCGCCGGATCAAAGGGCACGCCGGCGAGTGTCGGCGTCAGCAGCAGCGGCCACCACCGCGCCAGCTCGGCGGCGGCGACCGCGCGCGCGGTGGCGGGCGGCAGCGCGGCCACCACGTTGCTCCAGTTGGCGTCGGCGAGGCGTACAATGTCCTGCAAACGCATGCGCATACTATAATCATCGCTAGCAGGAGAGGGGAACCGATAAGGCACACCGAGACGGACCGGCCAACGCAGCGAGGCGGCCGCGGCGTACCGCGTGTTCCTCGACCAGGTAGGTCTGAAAGAGGAGCGCCAGCAGCTCCGCGACAACGGCGGGGCTGCTCAGCAGCGCTGCGCCGCCGGCGCGCACGAGCGCGGGCACGATCTGCAGCACCGACCGCCGCACCGCGGCGATCGGGTGCCGGAAGAATGGCCACAGCCGCTCCAGGAAGGCCACCGGCCTGCGGCGCCAGGCAGTGGCGCCGTGGCGCGGACTGTGTCAGCCGATGCTTTCGGTGTGACGCGCGGCCATGCGCGTGCCGCCTACCCCGCGGCGTCCTTCCGATCCTCCTGCACCCACAGCTGCACAGGCGGCACCACGGCGTCGGCAGTGTCCAGCAGCTTGGCTACCGGTTCAGAACGGGGGGCGGGTGGCACCCTCTCGATGCGCGACGGCGTCTGCGGTCAGCGTGACCAACTGCGCGCCGCGCCGGCGCGGCGCGCGCGCGGACGGACCCAGCAAGCCCAGGACCACGGCGGTCGAGGCAGTCAGGTCGTCCAGCAAGCCCAGCGACGCGGTGAGCGCGGCCATGAGCGGCTGGACTTGCGCGGGGCACAGCGTGAGCAGCTCGCCCACGATCGGCGTCAGCGTATCGGCCGCGACAGCGCGAACGTCGTCGTCGGGGTCCGCCAGCCTGACCGACACCGTCCACGTGGAAGGGCGCGCGGGCCGCGGGGTTAGACCGGGCTGGCGGGCTGGCTACGCTCGCGTGCGCAGCTGCGTTCTGCAGCGTACCCTTGCACGATCGTGGGCGCGAGCACCGGCAGGCGGTCGGCCACGAGGTCCGAGCGGCTGGCCAGGTAGGCGCGCAGGCCCAGGAAGCCGCCCTGGCGGACCTCCCATCCGTTGAACTGGCAGTACGTGCGCAGCACGGCCTCGACCTGGAGCGCGCCCGGGCGGTCGAGCCACCGCACCGTGGCGCCGAGCGCGGCCGCCGCGGCGTCCCGCACCGGCGCCGTGGCCTGCTCGCGCCGGCACGATAGAGAAACCGTGCGGGCTGGCTTAGCGCCGGGCCAAGGGGGAGTTTGGGCATCGCGGGTAGCGCCCGACGCACGTGGTCCGCGCCAAAGTCGGCAAACCGATCGAGGGCGAGCACGCAGAGCAGCCGCACGGCGAGGTCGACCAGGTAGCGCTGGTGGGCCGCGGCATCGTCTACGGGCATCGTTGGGGGAGACGCGTGCGCGCGGGCACGCAGTGAGGCGGGGCCGGCAGCGGCGCGGCGCAGACGGGCGCACCGTCGTACCGCCTCGGCGCACGCCAGCGGTTTTGCCGTGAAGGCGCAGCACCGGGGCCAGCGCGAGCGCCGCGCCGTGGCGCTCGCCCCAGGACGCCCTGTGTGGCGTGGGCGGCAGTCGTTGGTGCCAGCGCACGCCGTGTTAGAGCTAGGGCGCGACAGCAGTCGGATAAACAGAGTTCGCATCGTACGAGAAGAGCGCCTCGCAGAGGTCGTCGCAAAAGGCCGCAAAGGGCCATTCGTCCTTGGCACGACCCCGCCGCACACACGCGATGCAAGGTACTGCAGGGCGCCGTCAATCGCCGCGTCGCGGCACCGTCGCCTGTTACGCAACGCGGAACCCTACCGGCGGCTCGATCAGGGCGGCGGGCGTTGACCCCGGCGCGCCGGTCGGCGGCGGGGTCGTCGACGCAGTGGCGCGGGCGACCGGCCGCGCGGCCGTCGCGGCAGGGCCGCGCCCGCCGCTGGCCTTCTCCTCCTGGCGCCGTTTGCGTTTCAGCTGGTTCAGCTCGCGCGCGCTGAGGCCGCCGCCTGGCTGCTGCAGCAGGGATGCCACGGCCTCGCCGGCGGGCGCCGTGCTCGCGGGCGCGGACACGTCCACATCCTGCTCCGTGAGGAGCTGGTCCGCCGTGCCGCCTGCCACGCCTGGTTGATGGCGGCCCTCGGCGCCAGGGACACCGCGTGAGCGCCACGCGCCTCGACCGACCCATTTTCAGACGCCGACACACGGCGTACCGAGGTCCTCCAGGCCGAGCTGGGCGCGCATGCGGCGGCGCTGGTGCGCCATGCGCTCCCGGGCCGGCAGGCTGCTCACAGCGGGGTCAAACTCCTGTTTCGAGCGCCGGCGCGCGGGCGCGGCCCCAGCAGGGCTTGCGTTATGAGGTAGCAGCGTGGACGCGTCAAGCTGGGCGATGGCCGTACCATGCCCGACGAAGCGAGCAGCGGCTGGCCGCGCGCCAGGACGCGGTCAAAGTCCACGGCGTCAAAGGCGAGCCAGGCGCCGGCCGCTTCCGCGGCGGGCGCAGCCAGATCGCCGCCTGCCGCAGGTGGGGGCGGCGTCCATTCGGGCGTGTGGGTGGCCACCGCCTCTACGGCGGCGGCGGCCGCCGCCCGCGTCTCCGCCTGCGGCCGTCGCAGGTACTCTCGCAGCTGCAGCCGCCGGGGCCTCCGGGCGGAGGGAACGGCGCCGGCTCGATCAGCGCCCCCGGCCAGCCGTCGGACTTGGTGAATGCGCTTCCCGTACGCGGCCTAGGAGGACGGCGAGGTCGTGCGGGTGGTGCCGCTGGAGCTGGCCGATCTGGGCGGCGGCGAGGCGGCGCACCGCGGGCGTCGACCCGGTCTCCAGCAGCAGGAGGAGCCGGTCCAGCCTGTGGGCGACGTCGTGAAGGGCACCGTCCCGCCGCCAGGCTTAGCACCCGCGCCCGCGCGCCCGCACAGAAGCAAAAGGTCCGTTACCGCGTCGTGGCCGCCATGTCGGCCAGGCGCCCGCTGCGCGGCGCCCGAGCAAGCGAGCGGGACGGGGCGCCCGGCCAGCGGCGTCCTCTGCGGCGCTGGGCGTACGGCAGAATGGCGGCAGAGGCGCCTATTGACCGTGGCAGAACAGTGGCAGAAGCGACGGAAGAGTCGCGCCAAAAATCCGTGGTGGATGTGGGCTTGCGGCAGGTGGATTCGTGCAGCTGCGCCTTCAACGTGCGGGGCCACTGCATGCGGCACGATACATAGCTGCAAGGACAGACAATGGATGGATGGAAGCCGACGAATATACAGACGACCAGCTGTTACAAAAATCGACCACGTATAGACATCGCGGACAATAAGAGCACAACCTGTAACTGCGGCACAGGATTGCGCATATAGACAACGCCGGACCGGTAGGAAGCGGTCGCAGCAGTGGCCGGCGTACGTTGTCGGCGCGCGCCCGTCGAGGTCCGTTTCATCGGGACGCCCGATCGAACAATTAACGCTTCGCTTTGATTGACCAGGTGATTGCGAGTACGGCAGAGGTGCCGTCGGCCAACATCGTCCTCCTGGTTCCCTCGCACGACCAGGGCGTGGACCTCATCCGTCACAACTGGTATCGCATTGCTCGCCACGTACTGGTGGGACCTGGCGCCACCGCAGCTGATCGAGTGTCATCCGGGCAGTGCGCACCAGCGCGCGCCAAGGCCCACCAAACAAACTGCCAACGCGCACGTTTCGCATGCATCGCATGTGGCAAGTGGAGTTGCTGTAGAACAAGATACAATGTCATATTATCATACATCGTCCTCACAATGCACACATGAATGGTCTTGCTCGAGGTGGTAGTGCAGATCGATTGTATTGCGGCAGAATGGTAGAAGGGCTGGCAGAATCATGTACCGCAATGCGAGGTCAACCTAGCAGACATAGCAAAGAGCCGACAGCGGCGAACTGTTGACAGGGAACTTGAGCGCCATGCGCCACAGAATAGGGTATTCCATCTGCATGTATTGGTATTGGTAGTGGCATATTGATGCTAAAAGGAAACTCGAGCGCCATGCGCCACAGAATACAGGGTATTCCATCGACCGTCTGACATACAGTCCCTTACGGGGCTGCAGTATGCTGGCAGATGCTGCATGGATAGCATACGAACCATCCTGAGGGCACGCACGGTTGTTTACGCTCCTCAGTCATGTGCACAACGGCACAATGTCATCCGTCTGGGGCAGCCCCGCGCCCTGCGTGTTCCAGAACGGCCGTGCCAACACGTGTTCAGTGTGACACCGCTGACGCAACACGGCCGCGGCGGGGTTTCAGCAACACACAGGCCGCCGGCCGTATACATGCAGCTGGAGGGTGCGTGCAGCACTGTACGTGAGACCGCGAGCGAGCTTCGTCACATGTAGCCGATAGCTGCGCAGTCGATGGTGCTCGTTGTAATCAAAGTGCGCTGATGTGGAGGCAGCACATATCGGTAAGTTTGTCGTTTGTTGTTTGTCGTCGCAGGACCAGCTCACGTGGCACCGATCCGAACAACACGTGGCCTGACCCGTTTTCCCCCAGATTTGCCCTCCTTTTCCGAGTAGCGCCGGCAGCACGGCGCGTGCACCGCCTTCCGCGCGCACAGATATCTTTCTCTTCATCGTCAGCCGCAGCACGCCCTGACAAGGTACGGCGCCGTTGGATGGCGCGTGGCAGTCTCGCCTAACTGTGGTGCGAGCACGGTCGCGGACGCTGTTGACCGGTGGTCAGCGTCCGTTTCGCTGGGGCACAATCCGTTTGCAGCGCCATCTGGGCAGTTCTTTCGTACTCCGCGCCGACCGCACGCGGCGTGCGTTCGAGCACCTTCAGCGGCTTCACGCAGGTACGGCCGCGGTCGCAGCTGCGGGCGGGCACTGCCGCAGGCCATAAACTGACAGCTTTGGCGCCTTCAGCATACTTCAACCGCGACGACTCGCGCGGCGCCAGCCTGACAGCCTGAGCGCTGCCGCCAACAGGCCAAGATGGCGGTGTCCAAGCTCCTCGTCGGCCTGATCCTCACCGTCGTGGTGGTGGTGGCGACGGTGATCACGGCCGTGCTCGTGGCGGCCAACAACAAGCCATGCAACCCCAACCCGTGCCTCAACGGCGGCTCGTGCGCCGTCCTGAACAACAAGGCCGTGTGCACGTGTGCGGCGGGCTTCAACGGCGCCACCTGCGAGAACAACATCAACGAGTGCGCGTCCAGCCCGTGCCAGAACGGCGGCACCTGCGTCGACGGTGTCAACAGCTTCACCTGCGTCTGCCCCGACGGCTACTCGGGCGCCACCTGCAATGTCCTGCCCCAGCCCGCGATGTGCGGCGCCGCCAGCGCGCGCAACGCGTTTGCGCAGGCCGTGAAGACCAAGCTGACGGCGTCGGGCGAGTACCTCGCTACCGAGGGCGAGTTCGCCTTCTACGACATTTCCCTCTGCGAGGCCTTTGGCAACTGCTTCTTCCAGAACGCCCGCGGTGCGTTGGGACGGCCCTCACCTACTGTGCGAGCCAAGCATTGGGCGACGGCTAACACGGTGGCGGTGACCAACACGTGAGCGCGGAGGGGCGCGCCAGAGCCCTACGGCTTTTTCCGGGTCCCGGCGGGCCCGTACGAGCCCGAGCACGACCCGGCGCTCGAGCCGCAAAAGATTCTGCCTGACGTCGCGTGGCGCCTGTCGAGCGACGAGGCCATCGTCGTCTTTGGCTGCACCCCGCCCGAGGCGCGCTACTTTGCCCTGACGCACTACGTCGTCGGTACGTGCGCATCGTGCGAGCGATTGCCCGGCCGGCCCGCACCTTGCCGGGATCGCGCTCATTCAGTGTCTCGCTGCGTGCACGCACGTTTGGCCCGGGTCGGTGCAATGCATGCATGCAGACACGTTCCATCCGCAGACCAACGCGTGGGTCAAGGTGTTTGGCAGCATGGGCGACTCGATCAACCAGCACCGCTACAAGGTCATTGACGACGACGGCAGCGCCGCCGCCTCGCCGTTCAACAGCAACCACGTTACCATCCTGTCGGCGGACCCCAACACCGTCCAGGACATCGCCGCCGTCTTTGCGAGCTTTGGCGTGAGCCACGTCAACGTCCTCGAGATTCCCGCCTCCGGCTGGAACCAGCTGCTCCCGTCGCCGCCGGCGCCCGCCGGCGCCATGGCGCCGCCGCTGCGCATGGGCCTGGCCCAGTTCCAGGACACCTTCTCGCTGCTGCTGCGCATCATCCAGCCGGCCAGCCAGAGCGCGTTCCAGGCGTACGCCGCCGAGCACCCGATGGCCGTCTTGCGCGTCACCCGCTCTAGCGCGGCGCCCGCGCGCACGTCGCCCCTGCCGCTGTACGGCCCGCCCACGCTCATCTCGCGCGCCACGCCATCGGGCACCACAGCGGTGAACGAGCTCTCCTTGGTCGCCGCGCGCGACTACCTCGTCAACAAGATCCTGTCGCTCCACGCCGTCGGCTACAACGTCCAAACGATCCCGTACGCGCAGAATCTGCTCGGCGCTGAGGTCGACTACGGCGCCATCTGCTACGGCCTGCGCGTCCAGTGCAACGGCGACAACCGCGACTCGCGCTACATGGCCACCGGCGGCACGCACCTCTTCACGCCGGCGCCGACCGTCAACTTTGTCGTGGGCGCCAACCACAAGGCGACGGGCACGGCCGAGTTCTCCAACGTCGTCGCGTACAACGTCGACGGCCAGGTGGGCGTTGCCGGCCTCGACGACACCCAGTACGCCGGCAGCGCCGCCTCGTGGCTCGCCGGCAGCCCCTACGCATCGCTGGCGCCCTACCTGTTTGTCGCGCGGTTTGCGCGCACGTGCGGCGGCGACCCGTACTGCGCCGAGATCCCCGCGACGGGCTTCCCGGCGCTGCCGGACAACACGCCCGGCCTGTTTGTCACGCGCGCCTACGTGCGCCCCGACACCGGCGTCGGCTCGGCCATCCAGCCGCCGACGCTCCTGCCGCCCGTGCACGTCCGCGTGGTCACGTTGCCGCCTGCGTAATGTCCGCTTTTGTTTATGCCCTGTGCGTGCTGCGTGTGTGCATGGCTCCGGTAACACTCTTTGTTTGTGACGTTCAAGTGGGCGGATACGTAAAGACGGGCCCCGCTACATGTTATCCCGAAACAGCAGACCAGATACATCGAGCGCTTCTTGACTACGGCACAGCGCACTCAAAGGACGCGGTGTACTCGGTGCACATGGCGTCGGTGTAGGCCTCCTAGGGTTAGGGTTAGGGTTAGGGTTAGGGTTAGGGTTAGGGTTAGGGTTAGGGTTAGGGTTAGGGTTAGGGTTAGGGTTAG
>Ga0180216_1002024_pt1 | contig 17351 bp, 16 predicted proteins | sample eDN3rd37CBELigMG_FD_128879 | JGI IMG/M metagenome (GOLD analysis project Ga0180216, IMG submission 128879) | Enriched Miracle-Growth compost microbial communities from Emeryville, California, USA - eDNA 3rd pass 37_C BE-Lig MG (version 2)... ... | reverse complement strand
GCCCACGCCCCTTCCGACGTCTTCAGCGCGGCCGCCCCCCGACAGAAGAGGCCCGGCCGCGCCGAATATCATGCACCCATCAGAGCGGGTTCTTGAACAGGCCGACGATGGAGCTCGTCGCCTTGACGCGGCCGCTGAGCTTTTCGACCAGTTCGGCGCGGCTCAGACCTGGCGGCAGCGCCTTGGGATCGAGATCGGTCGCGAACAGCACGAACACATACTGATGCGGGGTCGTGTTAGGCGGCGTGCAAGGGCCGACATAGACGTCCTTGCCGGCCGTTCCCTTGCCACCGACGAACTTGTCCGACGGCTTGCTGGTTTCGCCCTCGGCGAAGGACGTCACGGAAGCCGGAATGCCGTAGGCATGCCAGTGGTCGACGCCGAGGCCGGCGCGCCCTTCGGGGTCCGTCATGATGATCGCGTAGCTGAGCGTGCCGGCCGGCGGGTTCTTCCAGCTCAGCTGCGGCGAGACGTTCTCACCGACGCAATTCGGATTGGTCTTGATGTCGCCCGCCATCTTCTTCGGCATCAACTTGCCGCTCTCGAAGGACGTGGACGACAGCGCGAAGGGTTCGGCGGCTTGAACTTGCCCGGCGAGCATCATTGCGCCGGCGGCCATGAGGAGAGCGATCGCTTTCATTGATTTCCTCCCTGTTTAGGTTCTGGTTTTACGCTAGGAACGACAACAACACGGCGACGACAAAATTCCAATCTCACGCCCCCTCCGTCTGCGCATAGCCTTTGACCACTTCGGCCTTCAGCTTGTGCCAGATGTCGCGATGCAGCTCGTGGAAGGCGGGATCGAGCTTCACTTCGGAGATGTCGCGCGGCCGCGGCAGCGTCACGCGCCAATCGCCGATGATGCGCGCGGCCGGACCCGCCGACATGATGACCACGCGATCCGACAGCGCGATCGCCTCCTCCAGATCGTGCGTGACGAACAGCACCGCCTTGCGGTCGGCGCTCCACAGATCGAGCAGCAGGTTGCCCATGATCTGCCGGGTCTGCGCATCGAGCGGACCGAAAGGCTCGTCCATCAGCAAGATCTTGGGATCGCGGATGAGCACCTGCGCGAGGCCGACGCGCTTACGTTGCCCACCCGACAGCATGTGCGGATAGCGGTCGGCGAAGGCGCCCAACCCGACGCGCTTGAGCCATTCGCGCGCGCGCGGCCGCGCCTCCGCGGCCGGCATGCCGGCCGTCTCCGGGCCGATGGCGACGTTCTCGAGCGCGGTCTTCCAGGGAAACAGCGCATCGGCCTGGAAGAGATAGCCGGCCTGACGGTTGAGCCCGGTAAGCGGCGCGCCGAACACCTCCACGCGCCCGGCGAAGGGCGTCAGCAGCCCGGCGGCGATGTTGAGCAGGGTGGACTTGCCGCAGCCTGTCGGACCGACGATGGCGACGAACTCGCCGTCCGCCACCGTGAGCGTCGCGCGTTCGACCGCGCGATAGGTGCCGCCTTGCACCAGGCGAAAAGCGACGTCGACTTCGTTCAACGCGACAGCCGCGGCGCCGCTTGTCGTCCCGCTCACCATCCCCGGTCGTACTCCTGTGCCGCGCGCAACGTAGCGGCTTGCTAGCGCATTGCAAACCCGGCGATGATCGGCGCAATGACCCTCGATCCACGCTTCGCGGAGGCGCTGGCGCGGCTCCCGGATTATCTGGGCGGCCACGTGCTGGTGAGCGTCTCAGCGCTCGCCCTCGGCCTCGCCGTCAGCCTGCCGCTGGCCTTTGCCTCGGTTCATCGCCCGCTGCTGCGCGGCGGCCTGCTCGCCGCGGCCAGCGTCGTGCAGACCATTCCGGGGCTGGCGCTGCTCGCGCTGTTCTATCCGCTGCTGCTGGCGCTTGCCGCGCTGGCCGAACGCGCCTTCGGCCACGGCTTCTCGGCGCTCGGCTTCCTGCCCTCGGTGCTGGCGCTGGCGCTCTATGCGATGCTGCCGGTTCTGCGCAACACGGTGACCGGCCTGCAAGGGCTCGACCGGCGCTACCGCGAGGCGGCGCGCGTCATCGGCATGAGCGAGCGGCAGAGCTTGCGCGAGATCGAACTGCCGCTGGCGCTGCCGGTGATCATGGCCGGCATCCGCACCGCGGCCGTGTGGGTGATCGGCACCGCGACGCTGTCGACGCCGATCGGCCAGACGAGCCTCGGCAATTACATCTTCACCGGCCTGCAGACGCAGAACTGGGTGTTCGTGGTGTTCGGCTGCGTCGCCGCCGCGGCGCTGGCACTGCTCGTCGATCAGCTACTGGCGCTGATGCAAGCGGGTGCGGCGCTGCGCGACCGTCGGCACATTGGCTTCGGCGCGTTCGGTCTTGTCGCGCTCACGGCGGCGGCACTGCTGCCGAGCCTGGCCCGGCCGCAGGCAACCTACGTCGTCGGCGCCAAGACCTTCACCGAGCAATATGTGCTCGCCGCCTTGATCCAGGATCGGCTTGCGGATGCCGGGCTGTCCGCGGCGCGGCGCCAGGGCCTCGGCTCCAATGTGCTGTTCGACGCGCTCGCCGCGGGCGAGGTCGATGTCGCCGTCGATTATTCCGGAACGCTCTGGGTCAACCGGATGCAGCGCCGGGACGTGCCGCCGCGCGAGACTTTATTGGCGGAGCTGTCGCAATGGCTGACGCAACAGCACGGCATCCGTCTTGTGGGTTCGCTCGGTTTCGAGAACGCCTATACGCTGGCGATGAAACGCACGCGGGCCCAGGCGCTCGGTATCCGCACCGTCGCCGATCTCGCGGCCCATGCCGGCAGCCTCACCATCGCCAGCGATTACGAATTCTTCGCGCGGCCGGAATGGCAGGCCTTGCGCACGGCCTATGGCCTGACCTTCCGCACGCAACGCACCTTGCAGCCTGAGTTCATGTACGCGGCGCTCACGACCGGCGAGGCCGATGTCGTCTCCGCCTATACCAGCGACGGGCCGATTGCCACGAACGATCTCGTCGTGCTCGCGGACGTCAAACACGTGATCCCGCCTTACGATGCGATCGTCCTGCTGTCGCCCAAGCGCGCCAACGACCGGGCACTGACTGAGGCGCTGACGCCGCTCATCGGCGCGATCGATGTCGCGGCGATGCGCAAGGCCAATGCCGCGGCCTCGACCGGCGCGTCGACGCCGGAGCAAGCGGCCGCCTTCTTGCGCGCGCGCCTACGGGCGCGGTGATAGCCGAACGAAGCGAACGAAGCCGCCAAAAAGAAACGGCCGCCCCGATGGGACGGCCGTCACTAACGTTGCACATGCGCGGGGGTCTCTGCCGGCCTCATGGTGAGGAGCCCGCGCGGCGGGCGTCTCGAACCATGGGGCCACCTCATCCTGCGAGACGCGGCCTGCGGCCGCTCCTCGGGACGAGGCCGCGAGAGCCCCGAGCAGGATCAGTTCTTCGACTTGTCGACCAGCGCGCCCTGCTTGATCCAGGGCATCATCTCGCGGAGCTTGGCGCCGACCTGCTCGACCGAGTGCTCGGCGAGCTTGGCGCGCGTCGCCTTGAACGAGGTCTGGTTGACCTTGTTCTCGAGCATCCAATCGCGGGTGAAGCGGCCGGACTGGATGTCCTCGAGGACGCGCTTCATCTCCGCCTTGGTCTCCGGCGTGATGATGCGCGGGCCGGTGACGTACTCGCCGTATTCGGCGGTGTTCGACACCGAGTAGTTCATGTTGGCGATGCCGCCCTGGTAGATCAGGTCGACGATGAGCTTCATCTCGTGGATGCACTCGAAGTAGGCCATCTCCGGCGCGTAGCCGGCTTCGCACAGCGTCTCGTAGCCCGCCTTCATCAGCTCGACCACGCCGCCGCACAGCACGGCCTGCTCGCCGAACAGGTCGGTCTCGCACTCTTCCTTGAAGGTGGTCTCGATGATGCCGGCGCGGCCGCCGCCGATCGCCGACGCATAAGACAGGCCGAGGTCATGGGCGTTGCCCGAGGCGTCCTTGTGGATCGCGATCAGGCAGGGCACGCCCGCGCCGCGCTGATATTCGCCGCGCACGGTGTGGCCCGGGCCCTTCGGCGCGACCATCAGCACGTCGAGGTCGGCGCGCGGCTCGATCAGGTTGAAGTGCACGTTGAGGCCGTGCGCGAACAGGAGGGCCGCGCCGTTCTTCATGTTGTCGTGCAGGTGGTCGCGATAGATGTCGCCCTGGAGCTCGTCCGGCGTCAGCATCATCACCACGTCGGCCCACTTCGCGGCCTCGGCGACTTCCATCACCTTGAATTTCTCGCCTTCGGCCTTCTTCGCGGAGGCCGAGCCCTTACGCAGCGCGATCGCGACATCCTTGACGCCGGAGTCGCGCATGTTCAGCGCATGGGCGTGGCCCTGGCTGCCGTAGCCGACGACGGCGACCTTCTTGCCCTTGATCAGGTTCAGGTCGGCGTCGCGATCGTAATAGACTCGCATGGTACTTTAATCCCTCGTTCGGCCCATGTTTGCTTGATTTCCGCAGGCGTGCGGTGCTTCTAAGTTGCTCCGGCGGCGGGGGCAAGCCCCAGCCCCCCTCCTACTCCCCGCGCGCCTGCTTGATTTGCCGCCTGCCGGCATAGATCAGCGCGATGCCGATCGCCATGCAGCCGTATTTCACGATTTCCGGCATGTACGAGGCGTGCTCGAAGCAATAGGCCGCCTTGCTCAGGACCTCGACCTTGAAGCAGCGCTCGGCGCCCACCTCGTAAGGCCGGATGAAGACCCCGAGAATGATGAACGGGATCGCGAGAATTGTCAGGCCCATAGGCTGTCCTCAGGTCACCATCGGCACGATGCTGGCGACCAGCAAAAGGCCCATGACGATGTTGAAAATGCGCGCATGGCGCGGATTGGCGAGCAGCTTTCGCAGCGCAACACCAAAGCCCGTCCAGACCAGGACGGAGGCCAAGGTGGCGGCTCCGTAGACCGCCGCCATGACGGCGAAATCGCTCAAGGCGTGGTCGGGCCGCATGAACAGGGCGATGCCGCTGAGCGCCGCCAGGAGGCCCTTCGGGTTCACCCATTGGAAGGCGGCCGCCTGCAGGAAGGTCAAGGGCTCGCCCCGGGCGCCATCGTCGCCGTCGGCGGGCCTTGCGTTCGCGACCTTCCAGGCGAGCCAGAGCATGTAGGCCGCGCCCGCCACCTTGAGCGCGATCTGCAGCATCGGCACCGCCGTGAAGACGAGGCCGAGCCCCGCCGCGCAGGCCGCCACCATCACCACGAACCCGATGGTCACGCCGCTCATGTGCGGCACGGAGCGCGCGAAACCGAAGTTCACGCCCGATGCCGTCAGCATGATGTTGTTCGGCCCCGGCGTCATGGCCATGACGAAGGCGAACACAACCAGCGCGACGAACAGATCATAGGGCATTTACAACCCTTCCGGGCCCCGCATGATCGCGGCGATGCCGGTGCGCGCGACCTCGACGAGGCCGAGCGGCAGCATGAGATCGATGAACTGCTCGATCTTGTCGCTCTTGCCGGTGATCTCGAACACGAAGCTCTCGGTCGTCGCGTCGATGACGCGCGCGCGGAACGCATCGGCAAGGCGCAGCGCCTCGACGCGGTTCTCGCCCTTGCCGCGCACCTTGACCATCGCGAGCTCGCGCTCGATCGACACGCCGGACACCGTCATGTCGACGACCCGGTGGATCGGCACCAGCCGCTCGAGCTGGTTCTTGATCTGCTCGATCACCATCGGCGTGCCCGTGGTGACGATGGTAATAAGCGACAAGTGCTTGCGGTGCTCGGTCTCCGACACCGTAAGCGACTCGATATTGTAGCCGCGGCCCGAGAACAGGCCGATCACGCGCGCGAGCACGCCCGGCTCGTTATCGACCAGCACCGAGAGCGTATGGCTCTCCGGCTTCTGCGCCGTCGGCGCGGTGGGGTAGTGAGAGGTCGTCGTCGGAGCGTTCACGGCCTTAGTCCTTATTTGCTGCTGTCATCGCCCGCGCAAGCGGGCGATCCAGTAATCACATTCCATCAGTGGGTACTGGGTCCCCGCTTTCGCGGAGACGACGGCCCACTACACCAGCATCTTGCCTTCTTCGGTGATGGCGTCTTCGAGCGCGACGCCAGCGTCACCGAGCAGCATCTCGTTGTGCGCGCGGCCCGACGGAATCATCGGGAAGCAGTTCTCGGCCGGATCGACCACGCAATCGAACAGCACGGGGCGGTCGACATCGATCATCTCCTTGATCGCGTGGTCGAGATCGCCCGGCTTCTCGCAGCGGATGCCGACCGCGTGCATGGCTTCCGCCAGCTTCACGAAGTCCGGCAGCGCCTCCGAATAGCTTTCCGAATAACGCCCGCCGTGCAGCAGTTCCTGCCACTGGCGCACCATGCCCATGTAGCCGTTGTTCAGGATGAAGATCTTGATCGGCAGGCGATACTGCACCGCCGTCGACAATTCCTGCATCGTCATCTGCACCGAGGCCTCGCCGGCGATGTCGATCACCAGCGACTTCGGATGCGCGAGTTGCACGCCGACCGAGGCCGGCAGGCCGTAGCCCATGGTGCCGAGGCCGCCGGAGGTCATCCAGCGGTTCGGCTCCTGGAAGTGATAGAACTGCGCCGCCCACATCTGATGCTGACCGACTTCGGTCGTGATGTAGGTGTCGCGGTCCTTGGTCAGTTCGAACAGACGCTGGATGGCGTATTGCGGCTTGATGACCTCGTTCGACCCGCGATAGGCGAGCGACTTGCGCCCGCGCCACTTGTCGATCTGGGTCCACCACGCCGACAGCGCCTTCTTGTCGGCCTGCTTGGAGCCGGTGCGCCACAGACGCACCATGTCTTCCAGGACGTGCGCGCAGTCGCCGACGATCGGGATATCGACCTTGACGTTCTTGTTGATCGAGGACGGATCGATGTCGATGTGGATCTTCTTCGAGCCCGGCGAGAAGGCGTCGAGCCGGCCGGTGATGCGGTCGTCGAAGCGCGCGCCGACGCAGATCATCACGTCGCAATCGTGCATCGTCATGTTGGCTTCGAGCGTGCCGTGCATGCCGAGCATGCCGAGCCACTGCGGATCGGCCGCCGGATAAGCGCCGAGGCCCATCAGCGTCGAGGTGATCGGGAAGCCCGTCAGCCGCACCAGCTCGCGCAGCAATTCGCTCGCGTGCTTACCGGAATTGACGACACCGCCGCCGGTGTAGAACACCGGACGCTTGGCGCTGGCCATCAGCTCGACGGCTTCCTTGATGCGGTTGAGATCGCCCTTCACCGGCGGCTTGTAGCCGGTGTGCGGGAAATCCTTGGGCTTGGAATAGATGCCCTTGGCGAACTGCACGTCCTTCGGGATGTCGATGACGACCGGACCCGGACGGCCGCTCGCGGCGATGTGGAAGGCCTCGTGCAGGATGCGCGGCAGGTCTTCGATGCGCTTGACCAGGTAATTGTGCTTGGTGCACGGGCGCGTGATGCCGACGGTATCGGCTTCCTGGAAGGCGTCGTTGCCGATGAGATGCGTCGGCACCTGGCCGGTGATGCAAACGAGCGGTATCGAATCCATCAGCGCGTCGGTGAGGCCGGTCACGGCGTTCGTTGCGCCGGGGCCGGAGGTGACGAGGACGCAGCCGACCTTGCCGGTCGAGCGCGCATAACCTTCGGCGGCGTGCACCGCGCCCTGCTCGTGACGCACGAGGATGTGCTTGACCTTGTCCTGCGCGAACAGCGCGTCGTAGATCGGCAGCACCGCGCCGCCCGGATAACCGAACAGGTGCTGCACGCCCTGATCGGCCATCGCCTGGATGACCATCTCGGCGCCGGTCATTTCCTTCGTCATCGTCCTCGTCCTTCCGTCATTCCCATGTCGCAGCGGCAATAAAAAAGGCCCGTAAAGGGCCATGTCCGGACGCTTCCCTGTCGGCCTGCTCAGGCCATTGCCAGGGGCGTCCGAACCGCTACTACGATAAGAATATTGCGCAACATAGTTCCCCGCCGCACTTTCCTTGCGCGTTATAGAGAGGCGGTTTCGCCCGGTCAAGTGACACTTTGCCCGAAACTGCCCCTGCCGGGCCAGCTTTCCGAGCCATATCTCTAGGGTGTTTCAATCACATCTCGGATACCGCCATGCCTACTTTGCCGAGCCCTCCCATCGCCCCGGCCGCCGCCCCCGGGACCACGCGGCTGACGGCGCGCGCCCTCGTGCTCGGCGAGCGGCTGGACACGGCGAACCTCGAGCGGAGCGACGTCATCTCCACGGCGCCCCTCGCCTTCCGGGCCCATGGCGGCTACGTCGTGCTCTTCCGCTACGGCATCGTGGTTCTGATCGGGCTCACGCCCGTGCAGGAGGACGAGCTGGTGCGGGGCCTCCAGCCCCGGGTCGTCGGCCCCCTGCCGCGCCCGGACAGCGAGAGCGCGGTCATCGAGATCAATCCCGAGCTGGAAGAGCAGATCACCCCCGGCGGGCCGATCAGCGTGCGCGACCTGTCGGCCCCGCGTCTGCTGGTGATCGCCGATGTGCTGGCCAAGAACGTCGCCCTCGCCCGCGACGAACGCGAGGTGAGCCGGGTGTTCGAGGTCACCGAGCCTTTCGCCGCCGACCTTGCCCGCCGCGGCCGCTTTCCCTCGAACCGGCGCCAGATGCTGCGCACGATCGGCCAGGGGCTGCTGGTGCATCACCGCATGTCCGGCCGGATCGAGATCGAGGAAAAGCCGGACGTGCTGTGGGACCATCCGCAGTTCGAGCGCCTGCATGCTCGCCTCGTCGACGAATACGAGATCAAGGAGCGCGCGCTCAACCTGTCGCGCAAGCTGCGCGTCATCGACGAGACCGGGCGCGCGCTGACCGACATCATCGACACCGAGCGCAGCGTGCGGCTCGAAGCCACGATCATTCTGCTGATCGTGGTCGAGGTGTTCTTCGGCTTCTACGAGCTGTTCATCCGCCACGTCGGCTGAACGGCCACGCTGATCGAGCGCATAAAGAAACGGCGCCCCAAGGGCGCCGTTTCGCTTTCCACATGTGCGGGAGGTCAGGCCGCCGCCGCGGTCCGCTCCAGCTCAGGCTTTTCCGCCGCCGCCGCGCGTGACGGCGAGGCGGTCCGAACGGCGGGCGCGTCGGCAATTTCCTCGGTGCGGAAGTAAGCGACCTGCTCATCCATGGCCTTGGCCTGCTCTTCCAGCGTTTGCGCGGTCGCGGCGTTCTCTTCCACCAGGGCCGAGTTGCGCTGCGTCACCTCGTCCATCTGCGCCAGCGCCTTGCCGACTTCCTCGAGCCCCTGCGCCTGTTCGGCGCTGGCGACGGCGATGTCGGAGACGAGCGCCGCCACTTCGCGGATCGACTCGACGACCTCGTTGAGCGCATTGCCGGCTTCGTTCACGAGCCCGACGCCCTCCTTCACCTGGCTGCCGCTGTTGGTGATGAGCTCGGCGATGTCCTTGGCCGCTTGCGACGAGCGCTGCGCCAGACTCCGCACTTCCGTCGCGACGACCGCGAAACCGCGGCCCGCCTCGCCCGCGCGCGCGGCTTCGACCGCCGCGTTCAGGGCCAGCAGGTTGGTCTGTCGCGCGATCTCGTCGATGACGCCGATGATGTCGGCGATCTTGCCCGAGGATTCCTCGATGCGCGCCATCGCCTGGACGGCCTGACCCGCCACGGCCCCGCCCTTGTCGGCGACCTTCTGCGTGCTCAGGGCCGACTGCTGCGCGCGCTGCGCATTCTCGGCATTCTTGCGCACGGTCGCGGAGATTTCCTCCATCGAGGCCGTGGTCTCTTCCAGGCTCGCGGCCTGCTCTTCCGTACGCTGCGACAGGTCGGTGGTCGCGAGCGCGATCTCGCTCGAGGCGTTGGTCACCTCGCGCGCCGAAGCCTTGATGTTGCTGATGGTCGCGCTCACCTGCCCGACCATCTCGCCGGCCGCGGAGATGATCTGGCCGATCTCGTCCTTGCGGTCGGTCTTGGGCACCGCGACGTTGAAGTTGCCGCCCGCGATCTGCATCATCACCTGCTGCACCATGACCAGCGGATTGGTGATGCGGCGCGTGATCATCAGCATCATCGTCACGCTGATGGCGATGGCGAGCGCGAGCACGCCGAGCTGCAGGAAGAGATTGCGCTGCGCCCGCGCGTTCTGTTCGATCGCGTATTCCTTCGCCGCCTGCAGCGAGATTTCCGCGACGCGAAGAAGAGACGAAAGCTTCTTGACCGATTCAGGCACCCAGGTCGCCGGATCGACATTCGGCTTCTGGCCGGCGCTCACCGCCTTCAGGATCTCGATCTGACGGCCGGCAAATTCCGGCGCGAGGTAGTCGGCCTTCGCCTTCTGCAGCGTGTCGTTGAACAGCTTCGGCAGCGGCAGACCCGCGGCGAACTCCTCGAGGGCCGCCAGGGCGACCTTCGATTTGGCGATGCTCGTGTGATACTGGGTCAGAACCTCCGGCGAGAAACGGCCGACCAAGGCATTGGTCACGAGCACGGCGGCGTCGCCGGCATTGTCGCGCGCCGTCCAGGCCAGTTGCTTGAGCTGCATCACCTGATCGATGAAGGCGTCCTGCAGCTTGATGCTCTGCACCATCTGCGACGACATGCGATCGAGCTGATCGACGGTCGTGTTGGCGACGTTGTAGAATTCCTCGGTCAGTCCGGGCCGGCGCTGCGCCTTCGGCAGCGACAAGGCCTGTTCCGTTTCCTTGTGCAGCTCGAGCATCTTGCGCATGGAGCGTTCGAGATCGGCGACGGCCGTGCTGCCGCGCGGGAACTCGACCGCCTCCAGCGCCTTGAGGCTGGCTTCATAAGCGGCCGCTTCGCCCGCGCGCGCGCTGCGCAGCGGGGGGCTCAGTCCGATCGGCCTCTCGTTGTTGAGATCGCGGTACGTGGTCGAGCGGTCGACGCGCAGATTATGCAGCGCCGCGAACAGATGCGTCGACGCCTCGGCATTGTTGACGATCTTGGTCGTGATCTTCAGCCGGTCCCAGGAATTCCAGGCCCCCGAGGCCAGCAGCACCGCGACAACCGCGGCCGCCACGCCAAACGAGGACTTCAAAAGCGCACTAACTGAAAGCCGGTTGATCATGTCACGTTCGTCCCTTGCCCCCCAAGCGCACTCCGTCGCCGTCGGCCCCGACAACCGACAACGCACGCTTTTCCCACGGGCTTTGGGCGAACTTGCAGGCAAGAGTTGAACGTCAGTTTAATACCACACGGCCGCCTAGGGCCGAATGGTTGTCGTATCTTCTTATCCTAGATTAACAAGAAGGCTGCCCGGCGCCGGCGCTAGCCGAGCAGACCCAGGGCGCGATCGAAGGCGTCTTCCGCCGGCACGGACGTCCAATCGTCCATCTGATTGCGGAACCAGGTGACCTGACGCTTGGCATAGCGGCGCGTATCCATGATGCCCCCTTCGGCCGCTTCCTCGAGCGAAATCTCGCCGCTCAGATGACGGATGAGCCAGGGCACGCCGTGCGCCTTCATCGCCGGCAAGAGAGGATCGAGCTTGCGCGCCGCGAGCGCGCGCACCTCGTCGAGCGCGCCGGCCGCCAGCATCGCGTGAAAGCGCGTCTCGATGCGGCGGACGAGTTCCTTGCGCTCGCAGGTGATGAACAGCTTCACCGCCTTGTTCGGCTGAACGAGCGGCGGCAGCGCGTCGTGATGCCAGTCCGACAACGCACGGCCGGTCGCCAGAACGACCTCCAGGGCGCGCGAGATGCGCGAGCGGTCGTTGACCATCAGCCGGGCGGCCGTCGCAGGGTCGCGCTGCATCAGCTCGGCATGGAGGGCCGGCGCGCCTTCGTTGAGGATACGCGCGCGCACGGCGGCGCGCACCTCCTGCGGGATCTCCGGCACCGCCGCGAGCCCGCTCGTCACCGCCTTGAAATAGAGCCCGGTGCCGCCGACCAGGATCGGCATGCGGCCGGCGGCGCGAACTTCGTCCAGCACGACGGCAACGTCGCGGCACCAGCGTCCGACCGAATAATTCTCCGCCGCGTCGACATGGCCGAACAGCCGATGCGGAACATGCGCCTCTTCCGCAAGCGACGGCCGCGCGGTGATGATGCGCAGGTCGCGATAAACCTGCATGGAATCGGCGTTGATGACGGTACCGCCCAAGCGCTCGGCCAACGCCAGCGCCAAGGCCGACTTGCCGCTGGCAGTCGGACCGGCGATGAGGATGGCAGTGGGCATGATCACGTCAGTCGCTTAGACAACGCGCGGCGTCAAGGCAAACGCTAGTGCGGCGCGGCGCGTCGCAGTTCTTCCTGAACCTGACGAAATGTCGGCAATCGCGGATCGGCCGCCAGCGGCTTGAAGCTCGCGTCGAGCGGTATATTGCGCCGGGCGGCCTCGCGGATGGCCGCGTACATGCGCGGCTCCGCGTCCCCGCCCAAGACCATGTGCGTGCGCTCAAGCGTGGGATGATGGAGGTCGCGTGGATTGACGCGCTCACCCTTCCACTGTCCCCAACGCGCCGCCTCGGCCGCGTCTTGCGGCACGCCGAGACCACCGCTGTAGATCAGCGCGAGATTGATCGCGCCGAACGGGTTGCCAGCCTGACCAGCGCGCAGCAGCCATTGCGCGCCTTCGCCGCGACGGGCCACGCCGAACACGCCGCTGACATACATCGCACCGAGATTGTTCATCGCGGGCGCGAAATTGCGCTCGGCCGCCTGACGATAAGCCGCTTCGGCGAGATCGTAGTCTTCATGCAAATTCGGCTCACGCACCTCCTGCACGGCAGGTGCTTCAGCAGCCTGGCGGCCAGGTCTAACCTCACCGAGCACAAGCTGGCGCTCGAACCTTCTCTCCAGCGCCGCCTGCGCTTCCGCGGCGGCCGCGTCCTGCTCGCGCGCGTGAACCTGGGCTTTGGGCACGATGTCACGAAAGCCGCGTTGCTCGTAGGCCCAGCCGAGATAGAAATACGAGGCCGCATCGTCGCCCTCCGTCGCCGCGCGGCCGTACCACATGATCGCGCGGTCGAGCCAGCCGAGCTGCGCCCAAACGTCGCCCATGGCGCGCATGCGTATGACGCACTTGGGCGTCAGGGGCGTGTCGCGACAGGTCAGATGGAGGATGAATTCGCTGGTCGGCGGCGCGAGGACGATAGCGGGGACGACAACGGCGGCCCCGGCGATCCACAGGACAATCTGCCAACGGCGGCGCATTCCGGCTTCCCTCGGCTTGGCCGATACGCTAGCGCAGAGCGGCTAACGCAGGATAAATGTCGTCGCGGAAATCCGGATTATTCGATGAATCTCGTCGCCACCTTGATCGCCGGCCGCGCCGGCACCTTGCCGGCCGCGGCGCTCGAAACCGCGCGCGATGCGCTGCCGACGGCTGCCGCGCCGGTCTGGCTCGCCGACGCGACCGCCGCGGACATTCCCTTTAGCGCGGAAGCGGGCGCCGACCAACGTGCGCTCGCCGAGCGCCTGCGAACGCTTCTGCCCGGCGTCGACGTCGTCGTGCAGCCATCGGCCAACCGGAAGAAGAAGCTGTTCCTGGCCGACATGGACTCCACCATGATCGGCCAGGAGTGCATCGACGAGCTCGCCGACTATGCCGGCATGAAGGCCTATGTCGCCGGCATCACCGAGCGCGCGATGCGCGGCGAGATCGCCTTCGAGCCGGCACTGCGCGAGCGTGTCGCTCTGCTGAAGGACATTCCTCTGTCGGTGATCGACGAGGTGATTAAAGAGCGCATTACGCTCACGCCCGGCGCCCGCGCGCTGGTGATGACCATGCGCGCCAACGGCGCCTATACATGCCTCGTCTCCGGCGGCTTCACGCTGTTCACCAGCCGCGTCGCCGCCATGATCGGCTTCGACGAGACGCGCGCCAATACCTTGGAAATGGCCGGCGAGAAGCTCGCGGGCACCGTCGTCGAGCCGATCTTCGGCCGCGATTCAAAACGCGCGGCGCTGCTCGAACTGCGCGGCGCACGTGGCCTGTCCAAGGACGACACGCTGGTCACGGGCGACGGCGCCAACGATCTCGACATGATCGTCGAGGCCGGTCTCGGCGTTGCCTATCACGCCAAGCCGAAGGTGGCGGAAGCCGCGCAAGCGCGTATCGACCACGCCGACCTCACGGCGCTTCTCTATGCGCAGGGCTATCGCAAAGACGAGTTCGTCGAGCGGTAGACCTCGCAGGCTCGCGACCTTAGTCCCGTCATCCTGAGGTGCGAGCGTGCCAATCGGCACGCGAGCCTCGAAGGATGCACGGCCCACGCTCGCAACACGACCGGCGCTTCGGCCGTCGCTCTCCGAGGCCCGGCGCTTCGCGCCGAGCACCTCAGGGTGACGGGTCAGAAACAGCGCGCCTCGTTACAATCCAATAAGCAAAATGGCCGGGACAAGCCCGGCCATTTGCGTCCGTCAGTACTTCAATGCCTCAGTCATGGCGCGGCGCGCTCACGGGTGCGCCGCTCTAGCCCTGGATTCCGGATCGCGACCTGCGGTCGCGTCCGGAATGACAGGAGAGCTACTGCAGCCCGAGCGCCACGAAGGTCGGATCGCCGTCCGGCGACACGACGAGCAGCACCACGGACTTCTTGCCGTCCTTCTTGAGCTGATCGAGGCGCTTCTGAAGATCGGCGGCGTTGTTCACCGGCTGCTGCTGCACCTCGGCGATCACCATGCCGGGCGCCAGACGCTTTTCCGCCGCCGGCGAATTGGCGTCGATGCCGGTGATGATCACGCCGGTCTTCACCTTGTCCTTGATCTTGTACTTCTTGCGCGTGTCGGCATTCAGGTTGGTCAGGTCGAGGCCGAGCGCCTTCTTCACCGACGATTTGTCTTCGGCGGGCGCGGCCTCGTCCTTCTTGGCAGCGAGCGCGGCCTGCTTCTCACCGTCCTCGAGACGGCCGAGCTTGACCGTCTTCTTCTCTTCCTGACCCTTGCGGATGACGACGACCTCGACATCCTTGCCGACGGGCGTTTCGGCCACGATCTTCGGCAGATCGCGCATCTCCTTGATGTCCTTGCCGTCGAACTTGATGACGACGTCACCCGGCTCGATGCCGGCGGGCTTGGCCGGGCCCTTCTCGTCGATGCCGGCGATCAGCGCGCCGCGCGCCGGCTTGATCGACAGGCTTTCCGCGATCTCGTCGGTCACCTGCTGGATGCGCACGCCGAGCCAGCCGCGGCGGGTCTCGCCGAACTCGCGCAACTGATCGATCACCGCCACCACGGTCTTCGACGGCACGGCGAAGCCGATGCCGATCGAGCCGCCCGACGGCGAGATGATCGCGGTGTTCACGCCGATGACGTCGCCGTTGAGATTGAACAGCGGGCCGCCCGAGTTGCCGCGGTTGATGGCGGCGTCGGTCTGAATGTAGTTGTCGTAAGGCCCCGAATTGATGTCGCGGTTGCGCGCCGAGACGATGCCGGCGGTGACGGTGCCGCCGAGGCTGAACGGGTTGCCGATGGCCACCACCCATTCGCCGAGACGCAGCTTGTCGGAGTCGCCGAACTTCACCGCCTTGAGCGGCTTGTCGCTCTTCACGCGCAGCAACGCGAGATCGGTCTTGGTGTCGCGGCCGACGACCTCGGCCTTCAAGGTCGTGCCGTCGTTGAGGATGACGTTCACCTCGTCGGCGTCGGCGATGACGTGGTTGTTGGTCACCACGAGGCCCGCCGAGTCGATGACGAAGCCGGAGCCGAGCGAGTTCACGCGGCGGGGCGACGGCTTCGGGCCGTTCTGCCCCTGCTGCCCCTGCTGACCCTGACCGCCAGGTCCGCCCGGACCGCGGCGGTTCTTGAAGAACTCCTCGAAGAATTCCTCGAAGGGCGATCCCGGCGGCAGTTGCGGCATCGCGTTGCCGCTCATGTCGACCGACTGCTTGGTCGAGATGTTGACCACCGCGTCGATGACCTGCTCGGCCACGTCGGCGATGCCCTCGGGGCCACGCGCCTGCGCGACGCCGGCGGTTGCCTGCCAGGCGATAGCGGCGGCAGCGAAAAGAGCGAGGCCAGCGCGAACCGCGGGCTTCGACGAAGGAACGAAATGGGCGCCCATGGGCGTCGATTCTCCTGGGGAAAAGATCTTTGACAAGGTGGCCCTGTCGGCGCGGCGATTCAAGGGCACAGGCGCGCGCAGGCGATCAATACCGCGAGAGACCCACGGCCTGTCGCGGCATACGCGTCAAAGCGCGGCTTTTCAGCTCCGCACCAGCCAGACCAGAATGAGCCCGACCACCGCCGAGGCGATCCCGACGACGCGCAACTGCGCCTCCGGGGTCTCGACGACGCTGGTCATAGCTCGCTTGGCTGGGCCCGGCAGGGCGGCGAAGAGCAGGCCCTCGATAACGAAGACCAGCCCCACCGCCGCCAGGAAGTCCGTCATGCAGGCTGCTTATCGGGCCGGCTGGGCCGGCTGGGCCGGCTGCGCAGCCGGGGCCTGGGCGCCGTTCGTACGCCCCTTCCCGCTCGGGTCACCGAAGTACCGGAAGAAGCTCGAATCCGGCTTGATGACCAGCCGGGTATCGGCCGGCTTCAGGCCGTTCTCGTAGGCCTGCATCGAACGGTAGAAGGTGAAGAAGTCCGGATCCTGACCATAGCCGTCGGCGAAGATCTGGTTACGGCGAGCGTCGCCTTCACCGCGGATCTGTTCGGCCTGCGACTGGGCGTCCGCCACCAGCACCGTGACCTCACGGTCGGCACGCGAGCGGATCTCCTGCGAGCGCTGCGCACCGGTCGCGCGGAATTCCGCGGCCTCACGCTGACGTTCGGTCTGCATGCGCTGATAGACCGCCTGGCTGTTCTGCTCCGGCAGGTCCGCGCGGCGGATACGCACGTCCACCACCTGGATGCCATAGGCAGCCGCTTCACGATCGACGAGCTGCTGGATGCGGGCCATCAGGTCGGCGCGCTGGTCGCGCACCACATGGGTGAACGTGACCTCGCCGAGCACGCGGCGCAGCGCCGAGTTGAGCAGGATCGAGAGCTGCGAGTTGGCGCCCGAGATCGAGCCGAGCGTCTGATAGAAGCGCAGCGGATCCTGGATGCGATAACGCGCGAAGGCGTCGACCACGAGGCGCTTCTGGTCGGAGGCGATGACCTCCTGCGGCGGCGCTTCGAGGTCGAGGATGCGCTTGTCGATGGCGATCACGCTATCGATGAACGGCACCTTCACGTGCAGACCGGGATCGCTGACGACGCGCACGGGCTGACCGAGGCGGACGACCAGCGCCTGCGGCGTCTGATAGACGGTGAACAGCGACGAATAGCCGACGATCAACGCGACGACGACGAGGACGGCGACGACGCCACCGATGACGTTGCTCCTCATTGGCGGGCTCCCGTCTGGGCCTGGTTGTTGCGCGGCTGCGGCGCGCGCTGCAGCTCGTTAAGCGGCAGATAAGGCACCACGCCACCGCCATTCGCACCGGCCTGGCCGGCATCGAGGATGATCTTGTCGGTCGAACCCAGAACGCGTTCCATGGTTTCGAGATACATG
>Ga0180216_1002023_pt1 | contig 17358 bp, 16 predicted proteins | sample eDN3rd37CBELigMG_FD_128879 | JGI IMG/M metagenome (GOLD analysis project Ga0180216, IMG submission 128879) | Enriched Miracle-Growth compost microbial communities from Emeryville, California, USA - eDNA 3rd pass 37_C BE-Lig MG (version 2)... ... | reverse complement strand
TCGGAAAGCCGTATGAGGGAGAACCTCACGTACGGTTTGATGAGGGGGAACTGATAGGAGTAAGGCGACCAAACGGTCGCCAGAAAGCGTCAGTTCTCTACTCTACACCCTGAACCACTTCTTGGAAATGGCTGCTTTTGGCCGCGGTTCCGCCTTTGGAATGGAGCCGACCAGGGATGTCCCCCAGCAAAGATCCCAACCCGCCTCGAGCGTTCTCCCCTTTTTCCTCTCCACCACTACAGCCGGACGATCACTAATAAAGGACACGGGGAACTTCGGACAACCTTGTAAACCACGGCTCATACTTGATCAAGGAAAATGCCTCCCCCATGTCGAAATACCTGGGAACACGAGAATAGGCAAGCAGACGAATGGAGGCATGGTCATGAATTGGCAACAGGCGATTGATGAGGTTTTGCGGGAAGCGCGAGGAGAGTTCGGGGTGGCTGTTACGCACCTGGAGAGCGGGATGACAGCGGGCCACCAGGCTGATCAGCTGTTTCAGATGGCCAGCGTCTTCAAGATTCCGATAATTGCGACATTGATGCGTGATGTGGAAGCGGGGAAAATCAGACTGGATCAGCGCATTCCCTTGCGATATGAAGAGCGGGTACCGGGTTCGGGTGTTTTGCAGGAGTTGGATTCCGGTGCTGAGCTGACCGTTAAGGACCTGGCGATGCTGATGACGATCGTCAGCGACAACTACGCCACCGACATGGTGATCAATCTCGTCGGGCTGGAAAATATAGAAGCGCATATGCGCGAATTGGGCCTGGAAAGCATCCATCTCCCGCAAACCTGCTGGCAGCTGTTGAATCGCTGTGTGGGGATGGAGGAACCGTCGCCTTCGCCAGCCGGCTTCGCCGAATATGAGCGGAGGGAAGAGACGGGAGATTATGAATTGCTGTTCGATGTCGCGGCACCGACGACAGAAAACAACGTCGCGACACCAGCCGATTTGAACCGTCTGCTGACGATGGTGGCGAAAAAAGAGATTTTGAGCGCTGCCTCCTGCGATCTGATCCTGGACATCCTGCGCCGCCAACAGTACAACAGCCGCCTGCCGCTTCTCCTGCCGCCGGGAACCAAGGTTGCGCACAAGACAGGCACCGTGAACGGGGTTGTGAATGACGCAGGCATTATCTATCTGCCAGAGGGAAAAGGATCAATAGCCATTTCCGTCCTGTCGCGAAAAGTGGAAGAAAAGCAGGAGGCAGAGCGTACGATAGCAAAAGTGGCGAGAGCCGTCTACGATCAGGCCATGGGAGGGATGTAAGCATGCAGCAATGGACAGAAGCATTTGAGGATTTTGCGAAAAAACTGATGGAAGAATCCGAGGTTCCTGGTGCGGTTATCGCAGTAGCCCGCGATGGGGAATGGATCTACCAGAAAAGCTTCGGCGTACGTGATCAGGAGCAGCAACTGCCGCTATCGATGGATACCGTTTTCGGGATTGCTTCGGTGACCAAATCCTTTACCTGTGCGGCCATCATGCAGTTGCAGGAGGCAGGCAAGCTGTCCGTCACCGATCCGGTGGTACGCTATTTGCCCGAGTTTCGCTTTCTGGATGATGAGATGACAAACGCCATTACGATTGAGCATTTTATGGCGCATACTCCTGGCATGCCTCCCTTGCCCTACCTGGACGGGGCGATGAAGCGCAGTCTGGAGCAAGACCCGGCGATTTTGGGGACAGAGGCCGAAGAGGAGCTCAAGACGGTTCCCTACCTCGATACATACGAAGAGGTGTTGGATGCAATCGGCAAGTGGGAGGGGACGGCTTTAGGAGCGCCCGGCACAGCGTTTAGCTACAACAACGATGGCTATGGTCTGCTCGGAGCCATTATCGAGCGAGTCAGCAATATGAGCTATGAGCAGTACCTGACGGAGCATATCCTGGATCCGCTGGGAATGACGAGAACGGTATTTGCGGTGGAGGATTTGGCAGATTCAGAAGATGTCACCACCTTGTATACCCGAAAAAAAATAGATGGCAATGAACAGGTGATTGCGGCTCCGCTCTGGCATGATGCGCCGGCGATGCGCGCATGCGGGTTCCTGAAGTCGACAGCGCGTGATCTCATGGCCTATCTGGAGATGTTCCGTACAGGCGGCGAGGCTCCTGCCGGTGTATTGTCCCGTGCAAGCATTCAACAGATGACCGCACCCCATGCCAGATGCGACGGGTATCGCTCCTACGCCTACGGGCTGATGATCTCGCCTGCCTTTCCGGGCGGAGCATTGATCGAGCATGGCGGCTCGCTGAAAGGAATCAGCTCGCACGTATTTGTTCAGCCGCAGACGGGACTGAGCGGCGTCGTGCTGTGCAATGTGGATGGCGTCCCTGTACGCGATCTGGTGCTGGGCGTCCTGAACACGATCTCGAACAGACCTGCAGATGCCCTCATCTACCCGATCGAGAAAATGGAGTTGCCGGGTGAGAGGCTAGGGGAGTATGTCGGGCTGTACAAGTCGCAGGAATGGATGAAGGCCGAGATCGTGAGCAGAGAAAATGAGCTGTACCTGGAAGAGGACGGTAAGTCCTATCCGCTGATCCCTGTCGGAGCAGACAGCTTTGTCTTCCGTCGCGGCCGTTCTGCTAGCTGGATTGACTTCTTCCGCTCGGATGAGGGAATAGTAGAGAGGATGAGTTATTCCTTGCGCCAATTGACCAAGGTCGGATAGGCTTTGATTTTCTCCCCCGTCTGGGGTCATAATAGAAGTATTACGCTCAGGATGTGATCACCCATGCAAATCATCGTATTTGATCTGGAAACGACCCTCACCTTTCAGAAAAACAAGATTCCCGAGATCATCGAGATCGGTGCAGCCAAGGTCGTACCAGGCAAAGACGGAGTCGAAGTAGACACCTTTCAACGCTACACCTTTCCTGCCATCGAACGCCGCATATCCGAGCGGACTTGTGATTTCATCGGATTGGACAAGGATAATCTGCCCGATTTTATCCCGTTTCCCAAAGCTTTTGCCGACTTTCTGGAGTGGATCGGGCATGATGAGGACTACTATCTATGTACCTGGGGAAAAGACGATAAACGCTTGATGATCGAACATTGCGCACGCTTCGGACTGCCTTTTTCCTGGTTGAAAAACTACAATGACATCCAGCCTCCTATCAGCATGCAGCTTGCCCAGCGCAAGCAAATGGGGTTAAAAGACGCCATTGACGAAGCGGGAATCGTACAGGAAGGAAGGCTTCATTCGGCACTGGTCGACTCGATCCACACGGCCCATCTGCTCGTCAAATACAACAAGATCATTCCGCTGGTGAAGAATACGCCGGAAGAAAATTACGCGATGTCCAGCTCGCTGTACATGACCTGCCGCTCGTGCAAAAAGTCCAAATACTACACGGCTTTCGGACGCAAGAGCAAAAAGTGCATCTCTTGCTTGCAGCATCGTAAAAAAATGGAGCAGGCTGCTGCCGAAGCGGCCGCTCTAATCGAGCAAAAATAACGTGTAGAATATAAAAAATGCCGCCGGGCGATGGTCCCGGACGGCATTTTTTGTACGGTCATACTCCCAGAAGGAGCAGAATGATAGACGTCAAGCTGAAACAAACACTGATCAGACAAAGGAAGGCGACGACCTGCTTGGGATTTAATCCGGACTTCAGCAGGCGGTAATGAACCTGTGTGGCATCTGCCTGGTAGATCGGCTTTCCTTGCAGCAGGCGCTTGGTCACGACAAAAAGATTGTCAAAAATCGGGACGCCGAGGGCCAGTATCGGGATGAACAAGGAGAGGACAGTCGCTTGCTTGAAGGCCCCATCCAGCGCGATCACGGCCAGGATAAAGCCAAGAAACGTCGCTCCAGCATCACCCATGAAAATTTTCGCCGGCGGCTTGTTGTAGCGCAGATAGGCGAGAGACACCCCGATGAGGCTGATTGCCATCACAGCAGACGTGCTTTGCCCTTTTGCCAGGGCGACGACGAACAGCGTTCCGGCAGAAATCGCCGTCAGCCCGCCAGCCAGCCCGTCCATCCCGTCCGAAAAGTTGATCACGGTCGTCACGCCGAAAATCCAGAGGATCGTCAGAATGAATTGCAGCCAGACGGGGAGCAGAATGTACTCTCCGCTCAGCGGGTTGTAAAAGCCGGAAAAGGTGATGCCCGAAAGATAGACGATCACGGCGGCAGACACCTGTACGATCAGCTTTGGAAGAGCGGAAAAGTCTTTTCCCTGTGTCTTGTACCAGTCATCGATGGTGCCGATAACCAATAGCAGCACCGAGCCGCAGAGGACGGCAATCGTCTGAATGGCGGACTCTTTTGAAAACAGCAGGAAAGAAGCAGCGAAGCCGATGAAAATCGCATAGCTGGCAGTCAGCGGTATCGGCTCGCGGTGTATTTTACGTTCGACGTCCTTTCTGGGCTTGTCCACAAAATCAAGCTTGAAAGCCAATTTGCGCAAGGGAGGAATCAGGATCATCACGATACAAAACGATAGCAAAAAGGAAAGTGCGTACGAAATCGGAATCATCTCCTACAACCTGAGAACGGTTTTTCTCAATCCCCACCATTATAGAAAGAATAGCGGCAATTGTCGACAATGCCTTGTCAATTCTTCTGGGAAAGTTTCTCGTACTTCGTTCCCAGCCGCGTGCGCAACGCATCTACCAATAAATAGAAGATCGGGATTGCCTGGGCAAACAGCAGAAAAGAGGAGCCGCCGTGCAACAATATATAGGAAAGCTCCGTGTGAGATCTGACCATAAACAACGCTTGACCAATCATGACAGCCGTTACAGAAAATGAAAAGGGTTTATGATCCGCCAAAGAAAAGGTATGCGTAAGCAAGATGACGGCTATATAGGTAAGCATGCTGATTTTAATAAAAACGCTGGTCAGCCAGACCGCCAATAACACAGGGTCCAGGTTCTCCAGGAAAGCTCCGGCACGGATAAAACGAATGAGCTCCAGCTCGGGGTAGTTGAGATTGCCGCTTACGTACGGGCCGAAAATGAACAGAACAGGGATCAGGCTGGAGAAAATAATGATCAGTGAGGTGATGGTGGCCCAGCTGATGCTTCTCATCGTTCGTTGTCCATTTGCAAAGTACGGAAAAAGAAAAATGATAAACCCCATTTCTCCGTAGAGAGCAGTCGTAAGATACGTTCCATTCCAGATCCCAGGTGCGTCAAAATGGTTGAACAGGGCAGGGAACATGTCCCACTTCATTTCACTGGATACAAATAGAGGAACGATGATAATGCTGAGAATACTGAAAAAAAAGATGCCTTGGGCGCAGCGGAATATCGTCTGAACGCCCGAGCGGACCGCATAGGCGATGCAGATGCCAAATACGAGAGCAACGGCCCATTCAGGTGTTTCCGGCAGGTAGACTTCTACGATGAAATCCTGAATTTCGCGCAGGATGTAGGAAGCAGAAAAGAGGGTCGAAAAAATGATGATGAGAACGAGAGGATAGTGCAGCCAGCTGCCCACTATCCTTTTTCCGTAAAAGCCAAAAAACTCTTGTGGACGCTTCACTGCCAAACGAAAACACAGGTAGGTGATGATCAATCCGATCAGGGATCCGCATAGCAATGATACCCAGGCAGAAAATCGGGCCTCTGCTACCAGGGTGCTCATTCGGAATCCAAGTATGGTAGTAAAAAGATACAAGGTGAACAACATGTAGATCTGCAGCTGTGTAATTTTATCTGTCTGATTGCCCATTATTTTACCTTCTCCACACAATCAATTGATCTATCGGCGAGAAAATCGCTTCCAGCGAAAGCCCAATCGAAAATTGATCACGATACAAATACAAGGCTTCAAAGTACAGAAATGAGAATACGATAGTTCCGATCACACAGTAGAAAGTGCGCCGCTTTCGTCGATAGAGCTGCAAATACCTGAACTCGATCCCCAATATAATGCCGTATAAAAGAGCAATCATGATCATTTGTCTCCCTCCGTTTCCATAGAATGAATTCTCACGGGCTGCTTGATGGCACCCACCCGCTTTATTGAAATTTCAGCTTGGGGGAAAAATTTGATTTGATTGCGATAGATTTCTCTCCATCTCGGAGCTTTCTCTTTCCATAGTTTCGGATGCGTCCAATCCAGATGGGAGCTGATTTGGTAGGCGTCCGAGTCAGCCTTTCTTGCCAGTTCGATTGCCTGCATAATGCCCTCATTTACTTTGGCTTTCAGCTTTTTTTCCATTCGCTTCTGTTCGTGGGGATCTAGGGGATCCACTTCAGCATCACTGGAAATGAGAGAGGCAGTAGCTTTGGTGCGAATAACGACTGCAATTTGATCGCCATGGACGACTGGTTCAATTCGAGTGTTCAAGCGTTTGACCATGTAGTTTACATATCTGTTGGCTTTTTCAGATTTCACGGTAATGACGGCGGTATCCAATTGGCCCAAAATCCACAATGCACCGCGCATTTGATGAATGTCCAGCAAGCCTGCCAACCTTCCTTGCTTAAAAAAAGCGCCACCTGCCGTTTGCAGCCAGAGATTCTCCCCTTTTTCACTAGGTATCGACTTCCTCTCCATTTTGAGGAGGGGCAGGATCATGTCTCCCCCGTAGTGAGTAGCCATCAGCGCATCATTGGTGTTGGTTTTGACGATGATCGCTTCTTTCATGTAGTTTAGAAGGATTTCAGTAGGGAAGCGTTCCAGTATGGTAGGCGCCCGCGTTATATCAATAGCCTTTCCTTGGATGACAAAAAGGTTCGAGTTGATATGGAATCGCGGTTCTCGGGCAATAAATTCGAGGATCGGCAGTATTCCTTCCTTGGCCAGGTTGCTGCCAATGACAACCGCGCTTGTCTGACCGAAAGTAATTTTTCTGGAAAGGTCGGATTGGATCAAGCGAAAAGCTTCACCGATCGTACGCCCTGTCCTGGTTACAAAGGTGTATGGTTTTCCGTTTTGATTCCCAGTACCACCTGATTGTCCGGGTATCAAGCGACTGGGAAGAGGGAGTGAGAGAGTAAGCTCGATGCCCTCTTCCGACTTGTCCAGGACCATCATGCGGACAAATGCTCGATCGTTGATTTCAACTGAAGACCAGCACCCGCCGAGGAACAGCAGAGGAAGAACGACCAGGAAGGCCAAACTGGACTTGTTCAATCTCCATCCTCCTTTGGAATCCGTGCCCGGTAATATTGCTGTCTGACACGATTGGGCCCAAACTGGACCGGCCTTTTGAGCATGAGCCACCAGGGTGCCCGGATCAGTGTGTCTTTAAAGTCACTCCATACAAAAGGTGTCATGGGCGTCAGGTAAGGGACGCCAAAAGGGCGCAAATTGATCAGGTGAATATAGAGAAAGATCATCGTGCAAATGATCCCGAAAAGGCCAAATAAACCAGCGAAGATCATGATTGGAAAACGCAGCAAGCGAAATGCCAGTCCCAGGTCGAAGTGAGGGATAATGAACGAGGCGATTCCGGTAAACGAGACGATAATCACCATCGCAGCCGAAACGATTCCCGCTTGCACAGCAGCAGTTCCGATGACCAATGCGCCGATAATGGACACTGCCTGACCGATCGGTTTGGGGATGCGAATGGCCGCTTCGCGCAAAGCCTCGAAGGAAATCTCCATGATCATGGCTTCGATGAGAGCGGGAAACGGGACCACTTCGCGAGAACCGGCAATCGTGATCAACAGCTTTTGCGGAATCATTTCCGGGTGGAACGTCGTGATGGCGATGTAGAAGGAAGGCAGGACCAGAGAACTGAAGGCGAAGAGATAGCGAATCCAGCGGATCCAGGTGCTCGCTACATGGCGTTGAAAGTAATCCTCTGCGGATTGGAGCAGCATCGGCAGCGTAACCGGGACGATTAGCGAAATAGGTGAGCCATCGACGATGATGCCGACCCTTCCCTCCAAAAGTCCGGCGCTCATCACATCAGGACGTTCCGTATATTGCACCTGGGGAAAGGGAGAGAAAGGAGCGCTGTCCAGAAATTCCTCCAAATAGCTGCTTCCGAGAACGCTGTCGATTTCGATCTTTTCCAGGACGCCTTTGATATCCTGTACCAGCTCCTCCTTGCAGACGCCCTTGATGTAGAGTATCAATACCTTTGTTTGCGTTTTGGTCCCGATGCGCATGGTTTCCGTCTTGAAGTCAGAGGTTTTTAACCGCTTGCGCAGCAGGGTCAGATTGTCCTCCGCGCTCTCGATAAAGGCTTCTCGCGGTCCTCTCACCGTCAATTCATTGGGAGGCTCGGTGATCTGACGCTTTTTTACTGAAGATATAGGGAACTCGAGCGCTTGGCTTTCTCCATCTATAAGTAGCAGAACATTGCCCTCGAGGATCGAGGAGACGCCTTCCGTGACGGGGATTGCCTGATAGTCGCTGACGGGAAGTTGTTTGTTGACAAAAATGGCCTGGGTAAATGAAGAGGCTTTTTTTGCATGAAAAGACAACATGGACTGTAAAATGTCCTTCTGCAGCATCTTCACATCTACCATGCCATGCAGATAGATCAAGGCACACTTCAGTTGGGGTCCAGCCAAAAAATTATGGGTGACGACGTCCGAACAATCAGCCAGCTGCTGCTGGAGGAAGTCCAGGCGAGCCTCGATGTCAGGACTCGATGGATCGAACCGGATCGAGGCTTCCTCCCCGGACGATGTGCCGCACTCCATCTGCACCATTTGATTGTTTCGGTTTTTGAGCCTGAAGGTCCGCTTCATGGTGAACACCCTGCTTATGATTTACTATACTTTGGTTAGGGTAACACAAACTTCCTGGAGTTATTCTTGACTGGACCGGATCACACGCGGTATAGTGAGGATATCCTCGTCTAAGGAGAGATTTTGATGTCGGTGGTCGTTCTTAACTAATCAAATTCCATACAGAGGTTGGGAGTAAGTCCATGAAAATTTTGCAGCTCTTGCAAGGTTTATTTAGTCATGGATTACGAGCGGCCTTGGGAATTAGTTAAGAACAGCGGATATCATACAATGCCTTAGGTATATGACCTATACATTGCGCCCACAATCCGTGCTGTCTTCAGCACGGTTTTCTTTTTGGCGGGCACTTTTATAGGACCCATAAGGGCGGAGAATGACACTCGTTCATTCTTCGTCCTTTTTTATTTTCCATGAAAAGGAGCGAAACAAGATGAATCCACAAACTTTGCAGCGACTGGAGTACGGCAAAATCAAAGAAAAGCTCAGGGGATACGCCCTCTCTTACCTCGGACAAAGACATGTCGAGAAGATGGTTCCTATGACAGGTGCAAAAGAATTGCGGAAAATGCTGGACGAGGTAGCGGAGGCCAAAGCTTTGCTGGAGCATGGCGCCAGTGTGCCGATTCCTTCCCTGGAAGGGATCGAGCGCATCCTGGACTTATTGGGCAAGGATCATGTCTTCAATGTCAAGGATTTGGGGCATATACACCAATTCCTGACGAGTTGCGCGCAACTGATCAAGTACATGGCTGCAAAAGCAAGCGCAGCCCCGCATGTGACGAGTTTTGCGTCCGCGATGTCCCCGCTTGCCAAGCTGAAAGGAGAGATCGAGAACAGCATCTGGCGTGGGCAGGTACTTGATACAGCCAGCAAGGACCTTGCGAAGGTGCGAAAGCGGATCGTCGTCTGCGAAGAACGTCTGAAAAGCAAGCTGGCTTCGTTGATGGGCAGGTACCGATCCATCCTCCAGGAGCATGTTATCAGCACGCGTAATGGACGCTACGTCATTCCGATCAAGAAAGAATACCGCAAGCAGGTGGCAGGGAACGTCCTGGACGAATCCGCCAGTGGCCAAACCGTGTATGTAGAGCCGAGTGATATCAGCCAGCTCCAATATGAGCTTGAAGCACTTAGGGGAGAGGAGGAGCGCGAGGTGACGAAAGTGCTGATGGCGCTATCCGCTCTCGCAGATGAGTACAGCCGCGAGCTTCACGTAAACGTGGAGACCGTAGGCATCTACGATTTTCTCTTTGCCAAAGCGAAGTACGCGCTGGCGATCGGGGGCTCCAATGTGCAGATCAATGAACAAGGGTTTATCCGGCTGCGGGAAGCCCGGCATCCCTTGCTTGGTGAAGGGATGGTTCCTCTAAACTTCGAGACGGGGTATCGCTACAAATCCCTGATCATTACAGGTCCCAATACGGGCGGCAAGACGTTGACGCTCAAAACGGTGGGCCTGCTCACCCTCATGGTTCAGTCGGGCCTGTTGGTTCCGGTTCAAGAGGGAAGCCTGTTTTCGATCTTCCGCCATATCGCAGTAGAGATCGGCGATGGGCAAAGCCTGGAGCATGCCTTGAGCACGTTTTCCGCCCACATTCATAACGTAATCGACATCCTGAGAACCACAGATTCCTCCACTCTCGTCCTGATCGATGAAATGGCCTCCGGCACCGACCCGGGTGAAGGTGTCGGCTTGTCGATCGCCATCCTGGAGGAACTGCACAAACGAGGGGCGACGGTTGTAGCGACAACGCATTTTAATGAAATCAAAAATTTCGCCGCGGCAACGCCCGGCTTTGAAAATGCCCGGATGGAGTTTGATACCGAAACCCTTCAACCGCTGTATCGCTTGCGGATCGGGGAGGCCGGACAGAGCTACGCCTTTTCTATCGCTTTAAAAATCGGATTGCCGAACGACATCATCGAACGTTCGCGGGAAATCACGGCAAACGGGATCACACGCACCGAACGATTGGGCGAATTCGCTGCGGAGGCGGGTATGCGTGCAGAGCCGTCACAGGTACTCTTGCCTGCGTGGCAGCCAGATCCGTCCGACGAACCGCAAACGCAAAAGAAAGAGGAAAAACAAGAGGCCGAGACAGAGGCTTGGCGACAGCCGCAACCAGAAAACATCCTGGAGCCGGGCGATGAGGTCTTCGTCTCCTATCTGGGAAAAAGCGGCGTTGTGTACGAGAAGGAGGACGCGAAAGGCAACATCGTGGTCCTGATCCAAAATCAGAAAGTCAAGCTGCAGCGCAAGCATATCTCACAAAATGTGAAGGAGTGACGCAATGAAACATTACGTAGAAGAAGTAGGAGCGCGGGTGAAGGTAGACGAGGGAATACAGGTGATCGAGAAGCTGCTGCTCGCCTGCTATTTTCATCCCGGCATTTCCACGAAGGAGTTGGCGCGAAGAACCTTCTTGCCCATTCCTGTAGCGGCTGCGATCAAAAAAGAATTGATCCGCGAGGGCGCGCTTGAACAAAAAAATGGCGTCCATTGCACGAAGGAAGCCAATCGATGGGTTGAACGGCGGTGCGGCTATCGCGGCATTGACAAGGCGCTGTATCTGAAACTCATGGAAGCAAACATCAATGAAGCGGTTCGCCTTCCTGAGATGAAGGTGATTCTGGAGGGGCTTGCAGAAGAATTTGCCCGCCGTCCGCAGGTGAACGTCCAGCTTGACCAGTCGAAATGCACGCCGGAAACCAGCCTGCGAAGGGCAATCCTGTGCTTGAAGCACCACAGCCTGGTCGGCAAAAAGATTTTGTGCGTAGGCGATGATGACCTGGTCAGCGTCTCATTGGGAATGCTCCTTCAGCAGCTTTTTCCCGCCATGGAGGTGCCCCAAGCACAGATCGATGTGGTGGAGCTCGATGAACGATTTATACGCCACATCCATGAAATCGCAGACCGCGCCCAACTGCCCATCCGGTGCTTTCCCTGGGATTTGCGAAATCCGCTTCCGAGCGAATGGCATGCGCAATACGATTGCTTTTTCACCGATCCGCCGTACACGCTGCAAGGGATGAGCCTGTTTGTCTCACGGGGAATCACGGCCCTAAAGCAAAAGAAAGGGCTCCCGGTCTTCCTGTCCTTTGCCCATAAATCACCTGATTTCATGCTCGCGATGAACCGGGAATTTGTCCGTATGGGCCTGACCGTCCATGCCGCCCACCAGCATTTCAACCAGTATGAAGGAGCAGAAATGATTGCGAACCGCAGCCAGATGATCATCCTGGAGACGACCGCGGTGACCGATGCACAGGTCAAGGATGCCTTTTGTGACGCGCTTTATACAGGGGAAGTAAAACGCACGTTGCGGACCTATCGCTGCATGCAATGCGGCCAGGAGGTGTTCGTTGGTTTGCAAGGAGAGGTGGCAACGATTGAGGAGCTGAAAAATCAGGGCTGCCCCGGCTGCAAGAACGATACGTTTCTCATGGTGGAGAAACGGCATTTGCCGCCCAAGTAAACTTCAACGCTGTGGAGCCATCGAAGGGTGGCTCCTTTGCTGTTTTATTTTTCTTGGGAGTGGTTGGATTTTTCTGTATAATCCCTATAGTGGCGTTGTCGGGTGTAGCTGCAACGGCCAACATGGGTGGAAAGGAAGCTGGTCATGTTCTTATTTTCCTTCTTTAAGATTGTGCACATCATTGCCGGTTTTGCTGCTCTTCTTGTCTTTTGGATTCCTGTGGTGACCAAAAAAGGGGGCAAAACCCATAACCGCGTAGGCTGGGTGTATGTAGTATCGATGGGGGTGGTGGCGCTATCCGCTTTGTACATGGGAGTTTGGCGAATCGGCTTTGATCCGGATCGCACAGCCGACAGTACGGCGTTCGCCTGGTTTCTCATCTTCATCTCTCTGTTAAGCTCGGCTTCCGCCTGGCACGGCATCCGTGTGCTGCGCTTCAAAAAGCGCGTAGCGGCTCATCGGCAATTAGCCGACCTGTTTGTCTCCGCTTTGCTGCTCATCTCGGGGGTAGCGATTTCCATCTACGGTTTTCTGATTGATTTTCCGTTGTTGAGCTATTTCCCTTTTATTGGGATATTCCTGGGCGCGACACAACTGGCGTATTGGCTGCGGCCGCCCAACCGTCGCATGCACTGGTGGTTTGAGCATTTGGGAGGGATGCTCGGATGCTGCATCGCCACTGTTACCGCCTTTGCAGTATTCGGCGCCCCGCGACTGCTGGGGGTCGATTCTGTATCCATCCTGGTGTGGTTCATGCCTTCCATCATTCTCGTGCCTGTTATCATCGGGTTCTCCGTCTATTACAGGAAGAAGTTTTCTGTTTCCAAAAGTGCTTGACTGAAAGGACTTTCGTCTCTGTTTCCAGAAGTACTAGTGGAAGGAATCAAAGTGAATTCGGCGAGGAGTGGGCGATCATGGCAAAAAACACAGAAAAACGCGTAATCGGATTCGTCGGGACAGGCGTGATGGGAAAAAGCATGGCCTCCCATTTTATAAGCGCGGGATATCCGGTGCTGGTGTATACGCGCAGCAAGGATAAGGCAGAGGAGCTGCTTTCTCAAGGGGCCGTATGGAAGGAGCGGGTAGCAGATCTCGCGAGCGAAGCAGACGTCATTATCACGATGGTCGGCTACCCGCATGATGTCGAAGAGGTCTACCTGGGCGAGCAGGGAGTCATCGCGCACGCCAAACCCGGGACGTATCTGATCGATATGACGACCTCGAAGCCGTCCCTGGCGCAGCGCATTTACGAGGAAGCGAAAAAGCATTCGCTGCACTCGCTCGATGCTCCTGTATCCGGCGGTGATATTGGAGCGCGCGATGCGAAGCTGACGATTATGGTAGGCGGGGATCAGGAAGCCTTCGATGAGATGGCTCCGCTGCTGCGCATCATGGGGACCAACGTCATTTTGCAAGGCGGTCCTGGTGCAGGCCAACACACCAAGATGTGCAACCAGATTACGATCGCAAGCAATATGATCGGGGTGTGTGAAGCGATCTCCTATGCAAAAAAAGCCGGGCTTGATCCGTCACGCGTGCTGGACAGCATCGGTGCGGGGGCTGCCGGCAGCTGGTCCCTGAACAATCTGGCACCGCGCATGATCGCCGGCAATTACGCTCCTGGCTTTTATATCAAGCATATGATCAAGGATATGAGCATTGCGCTGGAATCAGCCAAAGAGATGGGGCTTCTGACGCCCGGCCTGGAGCTGGCGAAATCTCTCTATGATGAAATGGCAGCAGAGGGAGAGGAAAACAGCGGCACGCAGGCCCTGATCAAATGGTATGAACGCCATCAGCGTTCTTGAGAAGCGCACCACTGGAGCAATGACTCCTTGTCTTTGATATAGAGATAACCCTCTATTCTCTGCAAGATGCCTTCTTTATCCAGCAGACTCATTACTTTCGAGACCGTTACCCGCGAAGTGGCGATGAGATCCGCCATTTCCTGATGGGTAAAGGGGATGGCGATTTTCAACCCCAGTTCCGTTTCTACTCCGAAGGTGTCTGCCAACTTCAACAAATAAGCAACAACTCGTTCATCAGAGTTTAATAAGGCTATGTCCTTGATATGAGAGGCTAGCCTTATTATTTTTTGGGTTAAACTGCGATTCAGCTGGCGCGCGAGGGAAGGACTCTGCTCCACTTTTTCCAGAAATTCCGCAACGGGCAGATAGGCCAAGGTGCAGGCTGTATTCGTAGTGGTCGTTACTTGATAAGGACTTTGTTCAATGGCCGATACCTCACCGAAAATGGTGCCTTCGGTAAATATTAATATCGTCATCTCCTGTCCGTCTTCATCAAAGAGGGAAGACCGTACCCTGCCTCGTCTCACAAAATAGATAGATTGCAAAGGATCTCCTTGATGAAAGACAACCGTATTTTTGCGAAGTGTTTTGACAGGAGCGCCTTCAAATAGCGCCTCCCAGACATCCATATGATTTAACTGCCAGGGCGAATGGTTAAATGAGCTTGTAGATGACGAAGTGTGCCTGGAATCCCTCATGTATGTCACCTCTACTATTTTTCTAAAAGGGGTCATGTTTGTAGCACTTTTAACTGAACTGATTGAATGGTTTGAATATTATTAATTATAGCACAAAGATAATTGGGTGCGCATACAACAATACGGCGTCCAGGACTAAGGTATTTGTATTTTTATCTGAATATTCAAAAATAAGGAGGTTGAGCAGATGAGTGACCAAGTAGATGTGTTAGTGCCAAAAATCACAAAACCATTGCGAGTGATGTTTCTGTTCGAAGCTACCAGCGGGTGGTATCAAACGACAAAACAGGAGAAGCATGAGGCGATTATCCCCAAGCTGAATGCCGTGCTGGAAAGCTGGAAAGCGAATGGTTCCACTCTTCTCGGTACCTTGGATGCCGATGTGTTTAGTGCTGGCAGAGCTTCTGCATTAGGCTGGCATGCATGCTTTCTCTACGATGTGCCTGATTTTGACACCGTATCTGCGATGACTCATGCCATTCGAGACAGTGAATTGGACAGGTACTTTCGATTGGAGGCGATCATCGGGCGCAAATTCTTCTTGTTGGAGGAATGATCCTAGCGGGCGAACCATTGCTTTTCGGACTTTATAAGGAGGGAAGAGGATGGAGCTGGAAACTTCTGCAAAAACGGTTGTTGATGATCAGGAAGAAGCGATGAGGTTGATCAAAAAGCATACGTACATTTTGCCGAGAACGAAGCTGGGCTGGACGTTGACGGTTATTGTCATCATTTCATTTCTCATGGTTTATCCGGGATTGATTTGGGCGAATACGGCTTATCCGTTTCTGTTCGGGATGCCCTTTACCTATGTATGGTTAACCTTTTGGGTTCACGTGATGTTAGTTGCCGGAATCTATGCAGCCCGAAAGCTATGGGTGTAGAAAAGGGGGAAAACACACATGTCGCCAGCCATTACATCGACCATTATCCTGGCCTTGTTTACCTTTATTGTCTTAGCGATTGGGCTTTTTGGTTGGGCCAAGAAGCTGGACAACAACGCCAGCGACTTTTTTGTCGCCAGCAGGACCCTTGGTTTTGCCGCACTGTTTTTTACATACACGGCGACCTACCATAGCGCATCCGCATTTTTAGGCACGGGTGGCTTTTTGTACGCGCACGGGATGAGTTATTGGGCGATTGGCCCCTATACGCAAACATTGGGCGGTATCTTGCTTTATCTGGTAGGAAGCAGGGTATGGCTTTTGGGCAAGAAATACGACTTCATGACCCCCGGCGATTTGCTGGATGCCTTCTATCAAAGCAAGTTTCTGAAGGTGTTGACAGGCATCGTGCTGGCAGCCTTTGTCATTCCTTACATCCAGCTTCAATTGGCAGGGGCGGGGTGGATCACGGAATTCGCTACGCTGGGAGCTGTTCCGTATGTCTGGGGTGCGTTGATCTCAGGGATTGTCGTACTCATTTTTGTCTATTTGGGCGGGATGCGCTCCGTTGCTTGGACAGATATCTTCATGGGCATCTTCATGTTTGTCGCCATGGTTGCCGGTTGCTGGTACTTGACGGATGTCCTTTATGGCGGTCCTACCCAGACCTGGCTGACTGTTGCTGAAAAAACGCCGAACCAATTGCTCTTGCCGGGGGATGCCGGATACTTCTCCCTGCCGATGGCGTTTTCCTGGACCGTAATCATCACGATCGGACTCAGCGTGGCTGCTCCCCATGTCATCATGAGAATGTTCTCCGCAGGCTCGATTAAAGTTCTGAAGTGGGTAGCGGTTCTATCTCCCCTGTATCTGATCTGGATCTATATCTCCTACATTTGGTTTGGTCTGGGAACGAAGGCAGTGTTTCCAGGTATCGAGTTCCCTGATGAAATCCTGCCGAGATTCCTGTACGAATACACGCCCTTGGTCTTTGCCGCGATTGTCTGCGCAGGGGGATTGGCGGCCGTCCTGTCTACGGCAAATTCGCAATTGCATGCAGCCAGTGCCTTGATTACGAGAGATGTCTATCAGACGATCAAAAAGGATGCCAGCGATCAACGCTTGGTTTCCGTGGGCCGCATCGCGATTGTCGTGATTTTTCTGTTCTCTTTCTATGCTTCTATCGAAAAACCGCCGCTTCTGGCGATGCTGATTGCTTTGGCTACGGGTGGAATGGCTCAACTGTTTCCGATGCTGTTCGGGGCTTTGTTCTGGCCGAGAGCCACGAAAGCAGGGGCACTATCAGGCTTTGTTGTGGGCACAGCGGTGATGGTCTGGTTTACCCTTGGCAAAATCGACTTGCTCGATATGATGCCTGGATTATGGGCTTTGCTCTTCAACGCTGTCGTCTTCGTCGTCGTCAGCTTGTGCACCCGGCCGCAGCCGGCTGAAGTCATTCGCAAGTTCCACGGGTTCCTGGATTCGAATGAAGCCAAGCTGCTGTTGAAACAGTCGTCCTAGCGTCAGTCAAGAGATAGGGATCCCGAGGAATGGAGGTATTCGATGAGTACACGAATTGAAATTTGTTGGCCTGACTTCGATTGTACAGTCAGAGCAACACTTCTGTCGGAGATGAATCCGGAGTTATGCGAGGAGTTCAAGAAAACGCTGCCGTTTACGAGCATACAAAGCCATGCGGTTGTCGCCGGCAAACAGATGTACTTACCCTATCGGCTGGTCAGCGAGGTCGCGTATCAGGAGGAGCCGATGGATCAACAACCGGTCGGCAGAGTAAATATCGAATTGGA
>Ga0180216_1002022_pt1 | contig 17362 bp, 17 predicted proteins | sample eDN3rd37CBELigMG_FD_128879 | JGI IMG/M metagenome (GOLD analysis project Ga0180216, IMG submission 128879) | Enriched Miracle-Growth compost microbial communities from Emeryville, California, USA - eDNA 3rd pass 37_C BE-Lig MG (version 2)... ... | reverse complement strand
TCCCGGGGGTCGGTGGGGGGGGTTGGTTTGTGGGGGGGGGCCCCCGGCCAGGGCCGGCGGCGCGCACAGCAGACCGCCCCCCCCCCCCCCCCCCCCCCGTCCCACCGATGTACAGTGTACAGCACCTTTGTAAAATCGCGACGCGTAGTTGCTTGCATTCACAATGTGATAGTGTCCACAACAGTAGTTTTGGTAAGTGGTACAGAGCGCTGCCCGCTTAGCATGGGGGGAGCGGGACCGGCGTGCCGCACGCGCTCGCTCACTGGAACTGCTTGAGGATGTTGCGGCGGATGGCGAACTCATCCTGCTTCTCCGGGGTGCTGCCCACCGAGATCTTCTCGAGGCGCGCGAGCTCGGTGTCGATAAAGCCGGGGCCGTTCTTGTCGATCTGCTCCATCGCCTTGAGGTAGAACTTGGCAAACTTGCTCGAGCTCTTGGCGACTTGCTCCTCGGCCTTGGCGCGCAGGTCGGCCTTGTCGGCCTTGGGGTCGGTGTAGCCCCACGCGATGGTGTCGAGGGCCGGGATGCGGCCAGCGCGCTCGTTCAGCTTGCCGGAAACGTCACGCTGGGTGCCGCATTCGGTGTTGATAAAGTCGACAAAGTCGCTCTCGGTGCGGCCCTTGCTGTAGTCGACGCCGGCCTTGTTGTTGCGCGGGAAGAACTTGAGCGTCGGGAAGCCCTGGACGCCGTACTTGCTGCCGAGGTCGCGGTACTTGTCCGCGTCGATCTTGGCGATGACGACGTCCTTGTCGTGCTGGAAGATCTTGCCCACCTTCTCGTAGGTCGGCGCCAGGTTCTTGCAGTGGCCGCACCACGGCGCGTAGAACTCGACCAGGACGTCCTTGGTGGTGTCCATCACGATCTTGTCAAAGTTCTTCTCGGTGAGCTCGACGACGGCAGTGTCCTTGACGGGCGGGGCGCCGCGGCGGCCGGTCTTCTCAATCAAAAAGTCCACGAACGAGTCCAGGTCGCGGCCGCCGGTGTAGCTGCAGGGCGGGCGGGCGGCCACCGGCAGCGGGCGCGGCGCCGGTTAGCGGCGGCCGCGGGCGCCGGCCACACGGGCGCGGCATGTGGCGCGCGGGCGGCGTACTCTTCGGCGGTGGTCGAGCCGCGCGGGAAGAACTTGATGGTAGGGAAGCCCGACACGCCGTACTTGCCGCCCAGGGCGCGGTGGGCGTCCGCGTCGACGTTGGCAATCACGACGTCGCTGACCTTGTCGTAGACCTTGCCCAGCTCCTCGTAGGTCGGGGCCAGGTTCTTGCAGTGGCCGCACCCTGCGAAAGCCGCAGCGCAGAAGCGGGCGCGCGGCGACGTGAGCTACCAAACGGGTCGCAGTCGCGCCCGCCCTGGGGCGCTGCCGTACACGGCGCAAAGAACTCGACCAGCACGTGCTTGCTGCCGTCGACCACCTAAGGGGGCGCCCCGACACAAACGCCGTGGGGCCGCGACAATGTCAGGCGCGCGGCCTCGGGCCCCAAGTCTCAGGCGCCGCTGGCGCCTACCTCGTCAAAGTTGTCCGGCGTGAGGGTCACCACCGCGGCCTGCGCCGCGAGGGCGAACGCCGCCACCACGAGGGCGGCGAACGCAAAGGTGCGCGCCATGGTTCTTCGCGTGTCTCGGCGCTGTTGGGCTGGCGGCGCATCGGGTCGCAGCACGCGGCAGGATGTTTAGGTCAGCATGAATCCAGCGGTCGCCTTTTACGGGCTTCCGCGGGCCCAAACGCCCACGCAGCCGGCAAGAGGGCAGGGCCGGCGGCATCCCGGGCGCAGGGACGGTGGGCGCAGGGCCGCGGGTAGGCGGGGCAGGGTGGGGCGGCGGGGAGGGCGGCGGCGTACCCGTCCGTTGTCGCTGGTCGCATCGGTCGCCGCTGGATTCTCCTCTGGCCCCAACGCGCCCCGCCGACGGCGCCGCCGCCGCCGCGCCGCCACACGCCCCAGCGCCTAAATCGCACGGGCCAATCGCCGCACGCCACCGCACCCCACCCTGGCACGTGACACGGTCCACGTGAGAGCACTGCACGTGCACCAGTCGCTCGTGCCCCGCAAGCCACAACAGAGGTTTTGGCGCGAAACCGCACGCGAGTGCGCGGGCGGGTCGCGCGCGCCGCGCACGGCCTGCACTGCCGGCTGGGGCCCGCCGCCACGCCGCCTACAGCGCCGCTCCACGGACGCGGCGACACACCCGCCGGCGCGCCCCGAAGGCAGATCCGCCGCCGCGGGGGGCCTCGCCACCCCGCCGGCCGGCCGCCGACCCTGCGCCGCCGGCATGGCGATGCGGTACAACGACCGCGACGTCGCTTACTTTGCCCGGAACGCCCGCATCAAGCCGGACCGCACCGGCACGCTCCTCAAGCGCGGCGAGACCAACACGGCGTACAAGCAGCGCCACTTTGTGCTCAAGGGCAACCTCCTCTTCTACTTTAAGAACGCCAACGTACGGCTGTCGCCTCCCCCCCGCGCTCCTGCTGGGGCCGCACGCCGTTGCTTACGCCCGCGTCGCGCCCGCCCCCCGGCCCTTAGCTTAGCGTTCGCAGGACACGACACCCGCCGGCTTTGTGGTCTTGGAGGACTGCCGCGTGCAGCAGGCCGGCAGCGACTGCCAGTTCATCATCAGCTTCAGCACGCCCGGATCGCGCTCGTACCAGCTCGAGGCCAAGGATCGGTGCGGGGCGGCCCCGGCGCTCGCACGCGACGCGGGGTTCCCCCGGCAGCCGCTGACCGGGGCGTGCATGCCAGCGCCGGCCGTGGGCGCGCTCCAGCGATGAGGCCAACCAGTGGATCTTGGCGCTCCAGGCCGCCAGCTGGTACCGCCAGCGGCAGCTCATCGCCCACCTGCAGGAGGAGGTGGAGCGGCTGCGGCGCAAGATGCCCGTGGCCACGGGTGTGAGTAGCGCGCCGGGGAGCCCGGATCAAGCGAGCGCGCCCGCTGCCGCCAACGCTAGCGCCCCGCCGCCGGCGCTGACCGTGCAGACCGCGCCGGCCGCGGCAGTCGCGCCGGCGAGCGCTGGCGTTCCGGTACGCCCTCGCTGGCCGACTTCCCCGGCCTGGCCCCACGTCGTGCTGGCCGCTAATGCGTGAGCACGGCTTCGTCGCTCGATGCGGCGGAGACCCCAGCGGTCGGAGAGCCGGCTGTCGACCGCGTCGGACGCGGACGACGACGGCGGCGCCGGGTCCAAAAAGGCCGGCGGCAGCGGCACGGAAAGCGGCGGCGGCGTGGCCGCGCCCGATGACGACGACGACGACGACGCTGAGGACGTCGCGAGCCTCAGCTCCGGCCGGCAGAGCACGGCCGCGGTCACGGTGGTGGCCACGGCCAACGCCAACATGCACGCCGGCCGCGGCGCGGCCTTCCATGGCGTGGCCGCCCTGGCCAGCCACGCGGTACCGCCGCTGGACGGCACGGCCCTGGACGATGCGGCCGTCATCGCGCCCATTGACGACACGACCAACTTGCGGTACGGGCGCGACCGGCGGGCACTGGGGGAGCACGCTACCGTGGGTTGCTCATGGCTCCCTGGACGGTTCGAGCCGCGACACATCACAGGGTGCCCACCACGCTCGACGTTGGCGTGAGCATCACCGTGAGCCGGACCGCCGAGAGCCGCGACGCCGGCGACGCCCTCTGGGACCTGCAGGTGCGGACCGCAGGGCACGCCGGTACCAGCAATGCGGCGCTAGCTGACGTGAAGCGCTGGTCGCTGCTCCCTGGCTGACGAGGCCGCCGCAGGTTGTCGCGAGCCGCCTGCGGCGCGACGGCACGTGGCAGCCGCTGTCCCAGACCGAGACGGTGGAGATCCGGGCGCCGGGCAAGGTACCGTTAGGCCCGCACCAAGCGGGTCGATGCTGCCGGGGCGAGCCTTACGCCCCGGCCTGGGTTCGCATGGCGTTTTCCTTGGCGGGCAGGGCGTGCCCTCCACGGCGGATTGTCTGGTGGCGCTGGCCCTGCCGTGCGATCCGGCGCACCCAACGGCGTTCCGCATCAGCTTGTTCCGTGCCGACCGAGACGACGCGGACAAGGTCGGGCCTGGACGGCGCTCGGTTCGGCAGCAGTCGCTTGCTGCGATTGACCGTAGGGGCCGCCACCCTGGTCGTCTGTCGGGCTGGGGCCGCCAGGTCCGGGTGATCGCCGAAGGCATGCTGGCCAGCCGACAGCTGGCGGACCATGTCGGCAAGACGATCACGCTGCCCCTGACGATGCCCGCCGAGGGTAGCGCCGAGGGAAGCGCTGGCGTGCTGGCCAGCCTGGTGCTGGCGCCGGCCAAGGTCGGCGCATGCCAGCGCCATGGCGGCTGCGGGGTGTCGGCTGATGCTCACCGCTTCCAGCGCCGACATTCTCCGGAAGTGGCTATGGTGGCAGGCGGTGGTCGTCGCGCCCGAGCACGCGGTGCTGTCCGTAGCGTCGTGCCCGGTGACCGGCCTGCCGTTTGACCAGGAGCGGCAGTTTTACCGGGTGCCCTCCGCCAGCGGCCAGTGGCTTCAAGTCTGCGAGGTACGCGCGCCGCGTTGCCGCTCAGACGGGCGTGGCGTTGCATCCCTTTCACACTCTGCTCCCGCGCTCTCTGCACGCGGGCGCGCAGTAGGTGCTGACGGAGAGCCGGTACACGTTTGCCGTGGCGCTCAAGTTTTTGGAGTTCCACGTGGACTACCAAAAGAGCTGGTTCCTCGAGCTACAGCGGTGCGTCCAGGAACGCGTTTGGGGCGCCGCACCCGTCTCTGTTGTTGCTTACCCATCCGTCGGAGCGCAGAGTACGTCGGCCTCGGGTCTCCAGAATTGACGAGGACGCCAAGGCCGCCGGTCGCAGCTTCTCGCCCGCGATCGAGGCCTTGCGGAAGCAGCAGGAGAACGCCCACATCAGCTTGCTGGCCCATCTGAACCAGGCACAGGGGTGCGTGCGCCGCGAGCCGCACGCAGCGAGGAGTCGCGATCCGCGCAACCAACGCGCGCGCGCCGGGCTAGCACGGGCCATACTTTCTGCGGACGACGCAGCACGGTCGCGTTCTACTCGGGCGCCAGTTTCCGCCCGTCGGTCGCCAAGAAGCCGCAGGAGGTGCAGTTCTTTGCCATCAACTGTCACGTCCACGACGTCATTGTACGCGAAGCGGACCAGGCCAACCAGCCCGGTACGCTGCGTACACCGTGGCCGGCTTCAGCCAACGCGCCAGCATGCCAGCGCGCTGACGCCCAAGGGCGCGCACGTAACGACCATTTCGCGGTTCCCCACAGGCACGACGTACGCCTTTGTGACTGTGGGCGCGGCCGCCGCCCATCGGCTCGGCTTCAAGAAGGGCGGCCTCAAGTCACTGGTGGAGGCGTGGGCGGCGACGGCCAAGTCTGGTTCGTTTGCACCGGTCGCGCGCAAGGCGGCAGAGGTGACCTTGGCTAACGTGCTGCGTTCCCCAACGGACCTGCGACCGTGCGACCGTAGGCGTCGCCGTGGATGACCTGGCCTCGCCGACGGCCGACGCCCTGGCCAGCAAACCGTCGCCGTCCGCTACGTCGTCGTTGTCGAGCATGATGCGCTCCGTCTTTGGTAGGATGGCCACTGCGCCCCGGGCGCAGTGCGCAACGTTGCGTGGCTCACCGGTACGTGAGTGTTTGGCGCGAGAGAAACGCGCCACAGGCCGCCGCGAGTCGGCGCCGTCGCCAGCCGTGGCCAAGGACCCCTCGCTTGCGGTCCACGTCGGCCCGCAGGCCACCACGTTTGACCTCAGCGAGGCGCCGCCGGCGCCGGCGACCCTGCACCCCAAGTTTGAGCGGTCGGTGCGCGCGCTCCGGCGCCAGCTGGAGGCGAGCAAGGCGGAGCACGCGGCCGCTGCCGACGGTGCGCGTGCTGCCGCTGTCAATGGCCCAGCAGGCCGCGTCGCTTGGCCCTCACCATGTACTGCGTGACATGTCGCGTGGGGCTGCGTTCCTTAGCATTTCGGCACGCGCTGCAGGCGGCAGCGGTCACGGACGATCCGGCGCCCCTGGTGACCGCGTTCCAGCGCCTCCTGCGCGCGCTGGACGGCATCCAGGCGCTGGGCGCTGCGGCGGAGCTCATCCTGGACTCCAGCGAGCGGCTGAGCCTAGAGGACGTCACCGCCTCGCGCAACGCGCTGCAGCAGGCCTGCCTCGTACGTGCCGCGCCGCGTGAGGCCGCCCCCTGGAAGCACAACGCTGAGGCAGAGCGCTTTTCATTGCTGAAGCGTTGGTCCCACAGGCGCTGGGCACGGGACAGTCGGCTGACGCCGTCGTGCAGGAGCTGCTGACCCTGCAAAAGTATGTGAACCGCTACTTTTTCGCGCTCGCGCCCCTGGTGGATGAAAAGGTGCGGGCTGTGCGACCGGGCGCAGATGGACCACCTGGGGCAACGCTGACGCCCCAAGGCACACCGCGTGCGTACCGTGTTTTCTTACAGTTGATCCGGGAGGATGCCGGCTGGCCGCTGCCGGAGGCGTTGCGCGTCCGGCTGCTCATGGTGCAGAGCCAGACCCTGACGTCCTGCATCACGTCGTTCGCGCGCGAGCTGGAGCTGCGCTACACCGACCCGCTCTACGTGCAGCAGCTCGAGTCGGTCGGCTTCCTGGCGCACTTTGAGAGGTACGCCCGCGAAATGACTGCATGTTGCTGGGGTACGGCCGCGCTAAGCAGCGCGCACGTCGTTCGCCTGAGCGGTGGCTACCAGCCTGCTGTCGACGATCGGGCACGAGCGCGGCATGCTCGAGGACTACTACGTCGGCATTCGCGAGCTGTCGACGACGCGGATTCGGGTGGCGGAGGTGCCGAACGCCGGCGATGCTGGCGCGGGCGCCAACGCTGGCGTCGCGTTCGAGGGCACGCCCGACCGGCTCGTAGCGGTGGTCTACGTTCCCGCCGCCGTCTTTGCCAAGCTGACGCCGCGGCTGCGCGAGGTCGGGCGACAGGCCGGAGCGGTAGAGTCGCCGTGGCGCAAGGTCCCGACTGACAAGGCTCGCTCTTCACGGCCCCTGTCCTGTGGGCCGGCGCGCGCGCAGGGCGGCGGCTTGATCACCGTGCGGCCGGTGCTGTTCTCGCAAGGCATTAACGAGCAGCAGACGTACGCCAACGCGATCGGCGAGTCGTCCGTGCAGGACTGGATCAACTGGGAGTCGCTCCTGCTCCTGCGCGCCTACTGCCAAGACTTCAAGGCGTTCCTCAGCACCGCGGCACCCGGCAAGGCCTCCGCGGCCAAGGCCGATCTGGTCGACGGCGCGGTCAACAGCCTCGCCGCCAGCATCGTCAGCGCGCGGCGCAACAAGAACACCGACGTGCTCACCCTGGGCGAGAAGGCCGCGCGCCTGTACGGCTGCGCCCGCGGCGCTCGACGCGCGCCGCGCTCCCCCGGCTGCTAACCCTGGGTGGGGCCGGGGGGCGAGTCCTGCACTGGCGGGTGCGCTTGGGCAGCCTCAACGGCGGCCGGATCACGTCGTGCAAGAGCGCCAAGGACCGGACGTCCATGGCCGTCACCGTCGAGGCCGTCAACCTGCTCCAGGCGCACCACATGGTGGGTGACTCTGCGGATGCCGGCTGCGTTGTCCTGGATGGCTGTTAACGCGTGGCGCACTCGATGGGGCGGGCGAGGGGGTAGGTGCCCGAGACGCTGGCCGGGCCGCTGCGGGACGCCCTCCGAAGCGACGGTGTGCGCATAGTGAACGCGAAGAAGAACACGGGCAAGGCCCAGTTTGCGTTCAACAAGCTGCAGGTCATGACGCTTCCCAAGGCATACCGGCCACCGAAGGGCACCGGCGGTGGCAACGTCACATAACCGCCCTGTACACTACGTCGGCCGGATTTGGCCCGCCTTTTTTTTTTTTTTCTCGGCGTATAGTTGTCGATCACCCTCTCCTGTACACTATCGCCTGTATTTTCTAGTAGCAGACAACCACACTGATGGCAGGTTGTTAGTCCCATGCAGCGAAGTGACATTTTGAAGGGTGCGCAATCGGCAGCGACGGCAAGTGACGCATTCGCATTTGAATCCACATCTAACACGTATTAAACGTGCATGCACATGCATACGCTAGCTATAAGCCAGCATGCTGCAGATGCAGCCCGGGCACTGCAGCGGGTGGATGGATGGATGGCGATGACTTGGAATATATGTGTGCGGGAGTGCCGGTGTCAGTGTCTGCTGCGTGGCAACACCCAACAAGCAGCGGCGCCATTGTGACGTCATCGCCCCACGGACCCCACTTGGCGGGGGAAGCAGGCAGAGCGCGCCGAGCAAGCAGATCCGGACGCGGCGCCGCACGCCGCACGCCAACGCACGCCAGACGCGCCCGGCGGACCGCTGGGCGGCACCACCGATCCGTCCGGCAGCGGGTGGGCGGCTTGGGGGCGGTCGCTGCCTTCGCCACCGGCTCGCAAGCGAGCGTCGGCGCAATTGGCCCCGGCGCCCACGTCGGCCATGGCGGCCACGGCGGGCGTGGGCCACCCGCCGCCTTCCGGCACGGCAACAGCCGCCGGCGGTGCCACGGCCGTGGTCGCCGCCGCTGTCGCGGGGGCTGCCGCGACGACGGCGGCGGGCCCGCCGCAGCCCTGGCAGCCGACGCAGGCCGAGCGGCTGCGCAGCCACCACCTGCTGGAGGCCTGGCTGCAGCCGTACAAGGACGAGATCATGGGCGTGTACGTGAACGTCCTCATCGGCCACAAGCCCGTCTACGCGTTTGGCTTCTACGCCGCCTACGCCCTGCTTCTTGGGTGCGTGGCCACCACTCGCTGAGGCGGCGGCGCCGGCCGGTCCTCACGTCGTGGGGACGTGCCTCTTGACCGGGCGTCGGCGCCAGGTACTGCGTCTACTCGGACCGGTCCATCCTCTCGCTGATCGTCATCGGCGCGCTGCTGATCGCTGCCGTCCAGCTTTTTTTGACGGTTGCCAAGGTGGAGGTGGGCATGCCGTCCGAGGTACGGCCGAACTTGGCGCTCTCTTCGCGTTGGGCCGTACGCGGCCCTCATTTGTTCCGCTGGCTTGGCTTGCCTTCGTGCGCCTCCTCCAGGTCCTCAACATCGACCCTGCACTGTACACAGAGTACGGCGCGCGCCGCCCGCCTGCTGCTGCACGGAAAGCGCTCGCGTCTAACACGCACGGGCATGCCACCGCCCACGTCGTGCTTGGCGTCGTGGCAGCGTCAACGCAAAGCTGCTCACCTTTCACGACATGTGCGACCGGATCCTGGAGGTCCGCTACCAAGTGCACGGCCTGGCCTACCGCGTCAACGCGTACCGACGCGCGTCGCCCGTGCCAGTACGCGACAGGCTAGGGACGAGACTGCCGCCCTGAACAATCGGCTAACGCGCTTGCCCACCGATCCTGCGAGTTGCATAAAAAGTACTTTGGGGCAGTGCTCGTGAGCTGCCTGCTCATCTACAAGCTGTCCGGCATTCTCTCAGACCGCACCGTCGTCTTTGTATCCGGTGCGGACCCAGGCGACGTGGTCGCGGTGTCGCCGTGCGTGGCACTCACAGCTTGGCCGACCATCCGCAACGGTGACCTATGGACTGCACAGGCCTGCTCTTGGTGAGCCTGCCGGCACTGCACCACTACCAAGTCGCCCAGCGGCTGGCCGCGCCGTTCCAGGCGCTGCTGCAGCGACCTGGCGGGCCAGCCGCGCGCCGCGGGCGGTCCGCTGCCTTTGGCCACTCCGTTTCCTCCACCTACTGAATCGGGGTCTGTAAAGTGCCAGTGTATTGTTATGCAAATGACTTTTTGTCGTCGTTGTCTACGCGTCGAGCCAGGACCACAGAACATTGCAATTCATTTCACGATTCGCAATTTTGCCAGGGCGCCCCGCGCCACTGTGTCGCTGGCCGAGCGCGCGCCGCGGCGCGCCGCGCTTACTGGTACTTGCCGGCGGCCAGGCGCGAGATGATGAGGCGCTGGATCTGGGCGGTGCCCTCGTAGATCTGGAAGATCTTGGCGTCGCGCATGAGCTTCTCGACCGGGTACTCGGTGTTGAAGCCGTTGCCGCCAAAGATCTGGACGGCGTCGGCCGCGCACTTGTTGGCGATGTCGCCGGCGAGCGCCTTGGCGATCGACGCGTAGTAGGTGCTCTTGCGGCCCTGTGGGAGCGCGGCGGGGGGGCCAACACCCGCTGCAGCTTGCGTCCCTGGTGAGCACGGCCGACGACGGGCCGCAGCGGGGGGCAGGCGCGCGCGCGCGCGACAAACGTACCATGTCGTACTCGTACGCGGCGCGGTACACCGCCAGGCGCGCGGTCTCGACGCCGATGGCCATGTCCGCCAGCATGAACGCGACGGCCTGGTGGTTGAAGATCTCGGTGCCCATGGTCTTGCGGGTCAGGGCGTACTGATACGCCTCGTCCAGCGCGCGCTGGGCCAGGCCGACGGCGCCGGCGGCGACGAGCGGGCGGGTCAGGTCGAACGCACCCATGGCAATCTAGGGCCCACGCCGCCGCCGCCGACCACAGCACGGCGCCACACGTGAGCGTCTCGCGCGCGGTGACACACCGCAGGGGCACGGCCCAAAGTGGGGTGTACCTTGAAGCCAACGCCAACGTCGCCGAGGCGGTTCTCGTCCGGCACGACGACGTCCTCAAAGGTGATGCCGCGGGTGTCCGAGGCGCGCTGGCCCATGTTGATCTCCTTGCGGCCGCGGGTGATGCCCGGGGTGTCGCCGTCGACAATGAAGGCGGTGAACGCCTTGCCGGCCGGCGCCTTGGCGTCGCTGCCAGGCCGCAGCACGCGGTCGGGGAGGGCGCGGTCATGCTGGGTGAGCTGACCGCGCCTGGCCCGCTCCATCGGTGTTCGCCGTGCCCGTGGACGTACGTGCGCGCCAGGACGTAGTACCAGTTGGCGACACCGCCGTTGGTGATCCACATCTTCTGGCCGTTGATGACCCACTTGTCGCCCTTCTTGACGGCGGTGGTCTTGATGCCCGCGACGTCCGAGCCGGCCACTGGGCACGAGCGAGCGCCAGCGCGGGGTACGCCGCCACCGTCAGCACAGCAATGGCCACCTGGGTGCGGGGGGGGGGGGGGGGGGGGGGGGGGGGGGGGGGGCCGCGCGCGCGCGCACGCACCCGGCTCGGTGACGCAGTAGGCGGCCATGAGCGGCTCCTCGGTCATGCGGCCGAGGTACTTCTTCTTCTGGGCATCGTTGCCGGCAATGATGACCGGCGACTCGGCCAGCGTGTTGCCCTCGCAGGCGGTCGAAATGCCGGTGCACGCCCACGCGAGCTCCTCCGAGATGATCGCGCCCTCGGTGACGCCGGCGCCGATGCCGCCGTACTCCTCCGGGATGTGCGAGTTGAGCAGGCCGATCTCCCAGGCTTTCTTCACAACGTCCCACGGGTACGCGCCTGCGTGCGGCGGAGAGCGGGAGAGGGAGGCGGCCCGCACCGTCTGAGCCACGCCAGCCGACGCAGGGTGACGTCGGGGGCGCGGCAAGCCGCCGCCGCCGTACCGGTGCGGTCGTGCTCGGCGGCGACGGGCTTGATGACCTCGCGGGCGAACTTGCGCGCGGTCTCCTGGAGCTGCTTCTGCTCGTCGGTGAGCTCGAAGCAGATGCCCTTGCGGGCGACGACCTCGGGCCGGGCCTTGACGCCGCGGCTGATGACGGCGGCGGGCGCCCAGGCGGCGGCCGGCTACACCAGTTACAAGCGTTTCTCTCCCAGCACATGCGCCACGTGGGTTAGTCCATCGTCCCGGGGGCCGGGCGGGCGGGGCCGAGGGGGGGGGGGCGTACCTTGCGGGCGGCGACGGCGGCGGCGCGGCTCAGCATGGCGGCGGTGGGGCGGGCGGCGGATCGCGCGCGAGGGCGACGGAGGGCGACCAAAGAAAAGGGAACGTGAAAAAATAATACGGTGGTCCCACCACACATACCCCAAACCCTACCTATAACGTATACCCCAGACCCTACCTATATTTCATACCTCAAACCCTAGCAGTGATTCATACCTAAAACCCTAGCTATGGTTCATACCCCAGACCCTAGCAGACCACTTGGAAGATCATCCACCAGACCCTAGCTCTATTGCTATGCCGTGCACGCATACACCAAACCCTAAGGCACAGGGATCGCCGTACCCCAAACCCTACCTTATTATCATAGCCCAAGCCCTAGAAGGGTGGAACAGCGGCAGAACAGCGGCAGAACAGCGGCAGAACAGCGCGACGCCGAAGCATTCGCGGCACGCGAGCGTCTTTGTCTTGGTCGCCTCAGTCGTGGCTTCAGTGGAGGCGGGTCGGCCACACGCACGGCTGCGGCGCCGTCTGGGCACCCCTCGTGCCGCCGTGCGGGGTCGGCATCGACACACGTCGCAGGTCGCTGCGCGCGTGCGGAGTGGCTGCGAGCGGATCGCCGCCGGCCGGCTGACGTCGTCGGCGAGGGCGTTTCAACACAGCAGGCGGCTACGGCGGCCGAGGGCCAGCACCGCGGGGGACGACACCATGGAGAACACCGATCCGCAGCCGCGTGCGGCCAAGGCGACCGACATGATCCAGGTGGAGCCGCAGGTGCTCCGCTTCCAGCGGCCGTTCAACGTCGCCCGCGCCCAGACCGTGACGGTGACGAACCGCAGCGCCGAACGGATAGCGTTCAAGGTCAAGACCACCGCGCCAAAGATGTACCTGGTGCGGCCCAACTGCGGCGTCCTCGGCGCAGGGGAGAACTGCGTCGTCAGCAGTACGGCGGCGCGCCTAGGACCGCGGCCTGGCGAGCAACGACGCCTGGCGCTCACCCCGCGTTGTTCTGGCACGCACCGCGCCGCGCCGCCGCGCACCGCAGTTGTGCTGCAGCCGCAGCAGGGGCCGACCGAGGCGAAGACCAAGGACAAGTTCTTGCTCCAGACGGCCCCGGTGCCGGCCAACGTCACGGTCGAGAAGCAGCACGATCCGGTGCGTGCCTGCACCGCCGCCGCCGCCGCCGCCGCCGAGCTGCCGCTGCAGGTCGCGAAGGAGCACGCCGTCGCTGACGCTGGCCCGAGGCCGTCCGTATTCGCGCGCGCTCGGCGCTGCAGCACAAGATTGTGGACGAGATTTTCAACGCCACCGACAAGGACGCCCTTGGCAGCTACAAGCTGAGCGCCGTCTACGTCGGCGAGGAGGGCGCTGTACGCGGCTGCGCTCCTTGCGTCGAGCGCCGGGCACGCGGCGCGCCTAGCTAACCGTCCGCCCTGCAGCGCGTGTCGCGGGATGCCGCAGCCGGCGGTCGCGGACGCCGCTGCCACCTCGCCGCGCGTACCAAACGCCGAGCCCGCAGCGTCGCCGAAGAGCCAGGAGCGGCTGGAGCGGGACGCGGCGCCCAGCCGCGGGCCGAGCGACGCGCCGCCCGCGCCGCCCGCGGCCACCTCGCCCGTGACGGACATGCCCGTGGCCTCCGCGGCGGTCCCCGCGCCGGTGCGGGCGCCGTCCCTGGTGCCCAACGAGCCCAAGGGCCTGCGTCAGGTGCGTCCCGCAGCGGGGTCGAAGCGGGCGATCGCTTGTGCCGAGGTGTTCACAGGGCGGTCGCGCCGCTGCGGCGATGTGCCCGCACACAGCGCGCGACGGGCGCTGGGGAGCCCGCCGCGGCCCCGGCGCCGGCGGCCAAGACGGCGACGGTGGCCAAGCCGGAGCCCATGGTCGGCGTGTCGCGCCCGCTCCTCCTGCTGCTGGTGCTCGTGGCGTTCGCCGTGGGCTTCCAGCTCGGCACCATCGTCGAGGGCAGGTTCAAGGAGTGTGCGTAAGGCGCCGCCCCGTCCCCGCATTTATGACCGTCGTGGATCCTGTATCTCTGCGTTGGGCGGCGCTGCCACGCCGCCCGACGCCACCTGTACACAAGCGTTTTTACAATCACAGAGCAGCGCCCTGGAGCGGGCCGATCACCACGGCCTGCACGATGTCGCCGGCCTGCATCTCGGCGCGCGCCTCCGTGCGGCCGGGCAGGATGAGCAGGCCGTTGGCCGACCGCATCGACATGAGCCGGCTGGAGAGCTGGCCGCCCGTGCGGCTCGCCACGAACAGCGGCAGCGGCGTGGCCTCAGCGGAGGCGGCGGCGGCGGCGGGGGCCGTCGCGAGGACGGCGTCGGGCAGGGCCAGCGGCGTCCGCAGCTGCAGCTGCGCGCGGACGTACTCGGGCCGCGCGTCCAGCGGCCACCGCTCCTGCAGCTGGACGGGCACGATCGGCGGGTCGGCGTAGCGCGCTCCGGCCATGTAGCGCAGCGCCGGCTGCACAAACAGGTGGAAGCCGACCGCCGACGACGCCGGGTTGCCCGGCAGCGCAAACACCAGCTTGCGCGCGCCGCGGTACTGCAGCGTCGCAAAGGTCGTCGGCTTGCCGGGCTTCATCAGCACGCGGCCAAAGTGCACGGTGGCGCCCAGCGCCTGCAGGACCGGCTTGACCAGGTCCGTCTCGCCCATCGACACGCCACCCGACGTCACCACGACGTCGGCGGCCGCCAGGGCCTGCTCAAACGTCGTCCGCAGCGTCGCGGCCCTGAGTGCGGTGGGCGAAGGGCACCCAACGACGCCGTGCTCAGTGAGGTGCACGCCGCGCCACCCTGCCGCCCGCGAGCCACCGGCCGTACTGGTCCCGGACGATGCCCAGGTCGAGCGCGGCGCAGTCGGCCTCGCGGATGAGCTGCAGGAGCGTCGGCCGGTTCGAGTCGCGGATCTGCGACCCGCGCGGCGGCTCGGCCGCGTCGGCGTCGACGAGCTCGTCGCCGGTCGACATGACGGCCACCACGGGGCGGCGGTGCACCGCGACCTGCTGGATGCCCAGCGAGGCCAGCAGGCCGCGCTCGACCGCGCCGATCCGGTCGCCGGCCTGCAGCACGACGTCGCCCATCGCGACGTCCGCGCCGACGTTGCGGATGTTCTCGCCGGGCCGCACGCCGCGCAGGATCTCCACCGTGGCCTCCTTGCCGTCCTCGGTGGTGCTAGCCAGCCGCGTCGCCTCGACCATGACGACGGCGTCCGCGCCGTCCGGCACCGCGGCGCCCGTCGTAATGCGGACCACGCGGCCGCTGGTGAGCCGGAACGCCGGCGTCGCGCCCGCCGTCACGGCGTCGATCACGGGGTACACACCCGGGCCGTCCGCGGCTGGGAGCAGTGTCGGCCGCGGGGTACCCGAGCAGTGCGAGGCAGTGAGCGAGCTGCGACCGCCCGGCCGCCCTGGCCGCCGCCCGCCGCGCGTACCGACGACCGCGTAGCCGTCCATGATCGACGCCCGAAAGCTGGGCACGGCCTCGGGGCTCTGCACGTCGCAGGCGACATAGTAGCCGACAATGTCGCTCGCCAGCGCGGACCGTGTCTCCGCCTCCGTCCGGAAGGCCTCCTGCCGCACTGGTGAGCAGGACGCGAGCAGGACGTCGTCCGTGCCAGCGCGGAGCGCGGGTGCGTAAGCCTGAGGGTCCATGTGCCCCGGCGCCCCTCGGATGGCTGGCCGTACCAGTCCGGACGGCGACGTCCATGGGCACTGTCGGCCACGGCGACTGGCGGGGCCGTGCACTGACGGCGTCCAGCGTGGGCGGCGCCATGGTCGCACGTCGCCGTTACGGCCGAGATCTCCGGCCCGGAAGCTCGACGGGCCTGATGCCACGGCGGCGCCCAGCGCGAATGGTTGACGTCATCGGCGGACTCGGACGGGAGCGGGCGCCCGACCAGCGAGCGCGTCCTTCATCCCCGGTCAGGCGGCCGCGCTTCGCCGTCGATGCGTCGCTGGCCAGGCTTCACAGCACGCGCTCATTGTTCAGCCGTTCCATCTTTGCATGTCCAGACGTTTTCGCGTTTATATGCGCGTGCTGTACAAAAGGTGCGCTGCTCTCGCGGTGGCGGTCGGCTTAGGTGTACCGGCCGCGCGAGACGTGCTCGCGCTTTTCAAACGAGTGCGAGAGGTCCACCAGCTTGAGGCCGCGGTCGCGCGCCACCTCCTGCGGCGTCCGCTGGGCGGCGAGCGCTGCGTCCATCAGACAGCAGAAGCGAGACCCCAATGCGCGGCCGTCAGCCGTCAGGTCTCCCCACCTGCGCGGCGGCAGTCGCCTTGGACAGTACCCTGGAAGGTCGCGTGGACGATGTTGCCGACATTGCGGCTGCCCAGCACCTTGCCGCCGACGCCGTCCAGCCCCACGCAGTCGCAAATGTCCGCAATGACGCGGTGGGTGCGCGCGCCGGAACCTGCGCGCCGCCGCCAAGGGCACGAACGCAGCTGGCGAGTTGCCTTAGCCCGCTGCGCTCGGACAACATGCCTCGTCCGGCCGCACGGCGCGCGTACCTGCCGGCAGGGGCCACAGGTGCAGCTTGGTCGCGCCGACCTTGCGGTAGATGCGGTGCGGCAGGGTGCGGTCGCCGCAGCGGTTGAACGACTGCATGCGCTTCACGGCGCGCAGGCTCGCCTTGAGCGTGGCGTCCTCGACGGTCTCGCCCTTGCCCATGGCGTAGCCCGCGGCGCCGTTGCCGTTGCCGACCACCACGAACACCGACACCGACTGGTGCCGGCCGCCCTTGGTCGTCTTGCTCACGCGGCGAATCTGGGCGGACGCGCACGGGCGCAAGGCCAGGCGTCTTGCCGCGTTAGCCGGCGCCTGCAGGGCACGCCGCGCTCCGTGTGGGGCGGCCGCCGTACGTCGAGCACGCGGCGCTCCAGGCCCATGACGCCGAGGCTGTTCACCTCCTCGTCAATGTCGTGCGACGTGGCCATCGTCCGCATGCCGCCTGCGCCATGCGCGGGCAAGAAGAGCGTGCGCGTCACAGACATTCCGGTTAAAGGCTGGCGTTCCGTCCGGGAGTCGGCTCGCCTGTCCATACCGAGCATTGGGACGACCGGGGCGGCCGCAAAGCGCGGCGCGAGCGCGGCGGTGGTGGAAGCCGCGGCGGCGGCCGGCGTGGCTGCCACGCTGCGCAGGGCGCGCAGCAGCATCAGCGCCATGCCTTTCCGTGTCCTGCGCTGAGCAGAGGCACTTCCGGGGTTACTTCCTCACGCCAAGTGATCCAGCGATGAACGCGCGCTGTGCCGTCGTCCCCGACTTGTTCACTGTCTCTCACTGTTCTCTCTTTTGCTGCTCCTCCTCCTGTGTTCTTGCTCCTCCTCCTCCTGCTCTCGCTCCTCCTCCTCCTCCTCTTCTTTTTGTTCTTCTTCGTCGTCGTTCGTCGTCGTCCTCTTCTTCTTCGTCGCCTTCTTCTTCCTCCTCCTGCTCTCGCTCCTCCTCCTCCTGCTCTCGCTCCTCCTCTTCTTGTTCTTCTTCTTCTCCTTCTTCTTCTTCTTCCTCCTCCTGCTCTCGCTCTTCTTCTTCCTCCTCCTCCTCCTCCTCCTCCTTCTTCCTCCTGCTCTCGCTCCTCCTCCTCCTCCTCTTCTTCTTCTTCCTCCTGCTCTCGCTCTTCGTCGTCGTCGTCGTCGTCTGCTGCGGCGTGGCCGCCGCCCACACAATATCGGC
>Ga0180216_1002021_pt1 | contig 17366 bp, 16 predicted proteins | sample eDN3rd37CBELigMG_FD_128879 | JGI IMG/M metagenome (GOLD analysis project Ga0180216, IMG submission 128879) | Enriched Miracle-Growth compost microbial communities from Emeryville, California, USA - eDNA 3rd pass 37_C BE-Lig MG (version 2)... ... | reverse complement strand
GCCGCTGCAGGTCGCGCGCCGCATCACGGCCTTCCTCAAGGGCCTCGGCGTCGACTACGTCTTCGACGCGGCGTTTGGCGGCGACCTCGCGCTGCTCGAGGCGCAGGCCGAGTTTGTGCGCCGCTTCCGCACGGACCCGGACCACCTGCCGATGCTGGCGTCGGCGTGCCCCGGCTGGGTGTGCTACGCCGAGAAGACGCAGGGCAGCTACATCCTGCCGTACATCAGCACCACCAAGTCGCCGCAGCAGATCATGGGCACGCTCGTCAAGCACCGCTTCGCCGCGCAGCTGGGCCAGCGGTGCGTCCGGCGCTCTATTGCTACTGACGCACCAAGGCATGGCTGACTGCCGCGGGTGCGCGGGGCAGGGAGAGCGCGCAATCTGATGGCAGGCCGGACCAGGTGTACCATGTGGCCGTGATGATGTGCTACGACAAGAAGCTCGAGGCGTCGCGCGAAGACTTTTTCAGCGACGTCTACCGGACGCGCGACGTCGACTGCGTCATCACCACCGGTGCCGTTGCGAGCAGGCGGGATCGTGCCGCCATCGACCACGGCGCTCACGAAACGCCACGCGTGCGCCGTGTCCAAATCCGTGTGCAGGCGAGTTGGAGGCGCTCATGACCGAGCAGGGCACGACCATCGTGGAGCTGCCCGAGCACGCCCTGGACACTGCGTATGGGCATGCCTTCAATTGGCGCGCGCCTTCGACCAGCGCGCTCACGCTGGTGCGCACCGTCGCGCGCATTCGGCGACGCCAGCCTCTCGCCGGTCCAGGTGCAGCCCGATGGCAGCCAGGTCCTGGTCGGGCCGGAAGGCGGCGGCGCCGGCGGGTTCCTGGAGCACATCTACAAGCACGCGGCGCGCGAGCTGTTCGGGGTGACCGTCGACACGGTGCCGTTCGTCGTCGGGCGCAACGCCGACCTGCGCGAGGCGACCCTCGAGGTCGACGGCAAGCCCGTCCTGCGCTTCGCGACGGCGTACGGCTTCCGCAACATCCAAAACCTCGTCCGCAAGGTCAAGGGCGGCAAGGCGCCCTACCACTTTGTCGAGATCATGGCCTGCCCGTCAGGTAGCGAGCCGCCGCCGCTGAGGGCGAAACAGGGGACGAGGGGCGCTCATCCCGGCGTTGGTTTTCCGTGGCCAGGGCGTGGCCGACGCAGCCTGCATCAACGGCGGCGGCCAGCTCAAGCCGGCGGCCGAGGCGGGCGTGAGCGAGAAGGAGCTGCTGGCGGCGGTGGACACCGCGTACCGCAGCACGCCGGCGCGGCGGCCGGAGGACAATGCCGCCGTCGAGGCACTGTACAGGTACCGGTGCGCGTGGCGTCGCGCGGGCGCGCACGCTTGGCTGGGATCTCACGCGTTTTTTGGCCGTCCGGCGTGGGCCCGACCACGGCGGCAGCGAGTGGCTGGGTGGCGTCGGCTCGGAGACGGCGCGGGCGCTGCTGCACACGAGCTATCACGCCGTCACCAAGCCGGCCACGTCGGTGGTGCTGGCAACACAATGGTGATTGCTATCGTTTCGCAGGGGGGCTGTACAGACAACACACCACACACATGTACAGAGAGAGCAGACCGGAACTGCAATGACGTACGTGATACACGGGGAAGTATAGCACAAACTATGACTTTAGGCGCCACGATGACGGACTGAACACGGGGCGACCACGCCGGGTTAGGTCCGAAAAAAGGGCAGGGGTATATATATCAGGGTCTACGCGCGGCCGGCCACGGCGTCCGCGAGCTCGGCGACGATCGACTCGTCGTAGAGGTCGCTGCTGGCGTGCCGGCTGCGAATCGCGCCGGGGATTGGGTGGGCCATCGCCGAGCCCGGCTCGAGCGGGGGCATGCCGTCGGCCGCGTCTGCGGTGCCCTGCGGCAGGTACGGGTCCAGGCTGCGGCCCAGCGCGTTCGCGGCCGAGCTCATGTCGACGACGGGGAGCCGGTCCGGCTCGTGCTGGCCGCCTTGCATCGGCGCGTCGGCGGGGCCCCGTGGCGAGTGCTTCTGATGCCGCCGCCAACGCCGCACGGTGGCCGGGCGCAGACTGTACGTCAGCAGGTGGGACAACTGGGAGACGCCGTTGGCACGGGCCCTGGCGCGTACCACGAGCCGCTTGGGTGGCCTGAGGTCCGAGTTGGAGCGCTGCAGCGGGACGGCCAGCTCTGGATGCCGAGCAAGCGGCGGCATTTGTAGCGGATGCGCGCGTGAGCACAAGCGAGCTGCACAACGGTCCCATGCACCGGGACGTGCCTTCGGCGACGCGGATGAGGTAGTCGCGGTGGGGCCGGAACATGGTGGTCAGGCCCAGCACCATGTTGTCGTCGAGCTTGGCGTCGGCGGCGCGCGTCCCGTCGGCCGACTCGTCGTGGGCGAGCGTGCCGACGGCGCTCGGATCACAGAACCGGCGCTCCAGCTCGGTCCACGCTGCACCTGCGCCCCCCAGCCCGTAGGCGTTGGCATGGTTAGACGAACGCACACAGGCTGCCTCCGTCGTCGCGAGACGGCCGCGCACCCCGGCGCGAGCGCTGCTGCAGCGCCCCGGTCGACAGCTGCTCGGCGGCGTCCTTGCGTGCCCACGCCGGCTCGCAGCTGGCCAGCACGTAGTCCCGCTCGCTGTTGTCGAGCTGTCACGCAGCGGCGATGTCATGCAAGGCGACGCGCCATGAGCTCTCCCCGCGCAGCAGCAGCACAATCGAGGGCCATTGAGCAACGTCGCACCAGCTGGAGGATGCCGTGCAGCGCCGTCTCGCGCGCGGCGCTCCCTGCATGCCACAACGGTGCACCGGCACGCCAAGCGGGCGGGTGCAACCGCATGAGCACCGCGCATTGCACCCCGCGCTCGTACGGGCGACTGTCCGCACCGGGAGGGAGTGCCGCGAAGCAGTCGATGCAGGTCTGTGCCATCTGAGCGCGCTGGCTGCGGTCCATCTTGGCGGGCAGGCCGTCGCTCGGCGCCCGGCTGCTGGGCTCGGGCACGAGCCCGTAGCGCGGCTCCGTGGGCGCGGCGGCCATGGCGCTCGCGCCCGGCGCGCGCGCAGCAGCCGCCATCGCCGCCAGCGCGCTCGCGCCCATGTCGGACGGGGTCCGCGTGGGCAGGTCCCGCCGGTCGGCCCCCACGGCGGCGGCGGCGGCGGCGGGCACCGACCCGGAGGGGCGCCGCGCCGCCGGGTCGCGCCGGACCCGCTTGGCCGGTGACGTGCTCGAGGGATCCCCGACCGTGAGGACGCGCGCCGGTTGCTGATGGTGGGGACACGGCCCCAACCAACGCGCCCAAGCGGGTGTCAGGCGCACGTTCGGCCGCCCCGCACGATCGTTGCGGCCGCGGACGGACCTGCTGCCGCTTGCTGGACCGGAACCGTTCGTCGCGGAACCAGCGCAGCGTCTCTTTGACGGTGAGCGAGATGGACTGCGCCAGCTTCTCAATCTCCTCCCGCGGCGGCCGCGGGTTGTGCGCAAACACGGCCTGCAGCGCCTTCAGCTGCTGCGGCGACCTGGATGCGTGGATGGCGCACGGCACGCGGCCCGCCCCGCCCCGTTAGCCGCGTATCCGCCACGCCCGCGGGGGGCCCTGCAGCCCTACGCACTTGAGCATGTAGGGGCTCCGGGCCTTCTTGGTCGTGCCGGCCCTGCCGCGGTCGCCGCCGCTGCCCTCGTGCGCCGACGCCGCGGGCATGGACGCTGCGGCCATCTCGGCGACGTGCGCCGAGCCGGACGCGCCGCCGCCCACGCTGCTGTCGCCGCCGGCGGTGCCGGCGTCGTCGCTGTGCGCGGTCCCCACGTACGCCGAGTCGCTGTCCTCGCTATCGGTCGAGAGGCCGCCGCTCGGCAGGTGGGCGTCGCCGCCGTCGCCGTCGTGGTCGAGAGGCCACGCGCTGGCCGGCGGCGGGTGCAGCAGGTGGAAGGTGAGGTGGTGCGGCAGGGCGTGCGCGTGGAGCCCGCTCCCGCCGTCGATCCCATGCATGCTGCCGTGCGACGGCGGCGTGCCGAGGCTCTGCAGCGCGGCGAGCGGGCTAAAGTCCAGGAGCATCTCGCTGTCGACGGCGGTCGTGCCGGGCGCCGCGTCGCGGCCGGGGCCGAGCCCCGTGGGCGCGGTCACCCCGGCGGCCGCGGACGCTAGCGCCACAAGGTGGTGGTCGTCCATGGCGGGGCTGCGCCGGCCCGGCCGCCGCCCATGCTGCTGCGCGCGGCCCTTCTTGGCACGATCCGCCGCGGGCCCTACGGCGTCCGCCGTGGGCGGCCTATCGTCCAAGCGGCCAGCGTCCTCTACGGTGACGGCGCGTCAACCCGCACGCCCTGCCAGCTCTCGGGCGCCTCGTCGCACTCGTCGCGCTCGTCGCACGCGTCGTACTAGTCACGATGGTCTGTTAGTCGCACTCGTCGCACTCGTCGCATAGCCGCACTCGTCGCACTCATCGCCCGCATCGCATGGTCGCACTCATAGCACAGTCGCACTAGTCGCACTCGTCGCACCAGTCACGATCTTGATCATCCGAGTCGCTCTAGTCACCATAGTCCATTAGTCGCAGAAGTCACCATAGTCGCACTCGTCGTACTACATGTAGACGCACTCGTCGTCTGTTAGTCGCACTAGTCGCACTAGTCGTACTAGTCACCATAGCCGCACGCGTCGCGCTAGTCTACCAGTCGCACTTGTCGTACTAGTCGCACTAGTCGCACTAGCCGCACTAGTCGTACTAGTCACCATAGTCGCACTCGTCGCACTCGGCACCCTAGTCTCACTCGTCGCACTCGTCGCACTAGTCACCATCGTCGTACTAGTCACCATCGTCGTACTAGTCTGTTAGTCGCACTCGTCGCACTAGTCTGTTAGTCGCACTCGTCGCACTCGTCGCACTAGTCGCACTCGGCACCATAGTCCATTAGTCGCACTCGTCGCGCAGTGTGTTGTTTTTACCCCACACGCCGCCGAAGCCCCAGCAACTTCCGCCGCCCCGGACCAAGGAAACCCTATGGCAATAACACCGCCTTCCGCTCCAAGTCGTTGCGTCAACGTTGTCTGGAGGACGGTAGAGCAACGCGGCTAGCAAAGGCGCGGCCTCTCTTCCGTCTTTCTAGCTTGGTGTGCTTGCTAAGGAAGACGTGTCGGTAGGAGTGCGAGCGGGCTCGAGAACTTCTGCGCGGCAAAAACCGGATCACCTGCCGCGCCCTTCGGCGGAATGCGGCGCGCCGCAGCAGGTCCGGGCGCACTCGCGTGATTGTGGAACGGTTGACCAGCCCAAATGGTCTGCATGCACCATTAAGTGGGCGGCTATAGCCCGCAAAAAAAGTTCATGCAGTATCGTGCGCACTGTACATGGTCTACCGGCGATGCAGGGGTCTATCACTGCAGGGCCGCAGTGAGGATCGTTTGGGCGTCCGCCGAGAGGTCGCTCAGGGCGCTGGCGAGGCGGCCGGCCTGCGCCTCGCCGCGCAGCGCCGCAATCACGGCCGCGCGGTCGTCGGCGCCCAGCTGCTCCATCGGCGGGCCGAGGATCTGGGCGAGCACCTCGAGGATGCGAGGGTACGACGATGCGAGCTGGTGGCCGATCCCAGTGGCGTACAGCCAGCGCCGTCACGTCAGCAGCTGAGCGGAGCGGGCTACAGGCTCTCTCCTCATCTGCCGTGCCGCATCCACGCCGTACCGCGGGCTCGGCGGGCGCCAGCTGGAGCAAGAGCAGCAGGCACCGCACCACGGGGCGGACCTCGTCAAAGTCCTCGCGCGGCGGCAGGATCCGCAGGAGCGCCGGCACGACCTACGCACGGGCCACGCGGCCAGCACCCAAATGCACTCTTGCGCGTTAAAGATACCCATCCATCGTGCACCGCGGGGGTGCGGCCCTCGCACAGACCACTGCGAGCGGCACGGCGGCGGGCGCGGTCACGATCATGCGAGCCACGGCGCCGCCGAGGTTGTCGAGAATCTCCCGCTCGGTGTTGTCGCTGAACAGCGACTGCAGCTGCTGCAGCACCGACGGGTACGTGCTGCGTTTGTGTTGTGCATTCAAGAAGCGGGTTCTCGTCGATAACGCGCGCCGTGTGAGCGCCCACCCGCACGCGCACGCGGCGCGCGCCTCGCGGGGGGCCGCACCTGGTGAGGGCGGCGCCGGCGCTTTCGCACAGGCAGCCAATGCCGTAGACGGCGTTGCGCCGGACCTCGGCCTCGCGGTCTTGCAGCGCCCGCAGGAACAGGTTGCCGAGGTCCTGCGCAAACGGCAGCACGCCGCTCTTCAGGCCCGCCGCGACCTCGGCGCAGGTGCCGATGGCCATGGACCGCTCGGCGACCGGCCGCGACGGTTTCTGCGCCACACCCTGACAACGCCGGCGACGGGCGCTAACGATCAGCGCGCGCGCGCGGTCATCGCCCGCACCGCGCGCGGCCCGCGACGTACGTAGTACTTGGCCAGCTGCGGCCAGAACACGCGAAAGTACGGCGCAAAGTCGGGGCCGAGCGCGAGCGCGAAGGCGCCCATGGCGTCGGCGGCCGCGTCGATGAGCAGGCCCTCCAGCTCGGCGTTGCGCTCCGCCTCGTCCTCGTCCACGTCCTCCCCGGCCTCGGCCTCGGCCTCGGCCGCGTGCATCTGGCAGGGGGCCTTCTTTTGCAGCACGGCCATGATGCAGTTGCCCAGAGTATTGCGCGCTGCCCACCGACCCCAGGGGCACAAGGGTGGCGGTTGCAGCGGATTAGATCCGCAAAAAAACTCCGCGCTGTGCTTCTGCTAGTTCGTGCCGCGTACTGTCGGGCTCGTTCACGAGGACGGGGCCGATCGTTGTGAGCAGCTCGGCGATGCTGTTGAACGCCTGCGTCGCCACGGCCCTGCGCGCGTATGTGCCGCACGTCGCACGACGCGAAATGAGCGGTCAGCTTTGGCCGCATAGCAAGCGCGCTCCCGCCGCGGCCGTACTTTTCCTCGTCCTGCGCCAGCTGCAGGAGCAGCGGCGCGGCGACCTTGGCCAGGTCGAGGAGCTGCTGGCTGGCGGTCGCGTTGGACGTCTGGCGGTCGCGCCAATGGACGCCGCCGTCATAGATCTTGTGGACGGCCCGCAGGAACACTAATCCGGCATGCGGACGCCAGCAATCCGGACGCGCCGTGGGCCACGCGTCAAAACGCGCCGTCCATGGCCGGATGCTTTCATGCGCCGCCGCACGTACGTGCGAGGCTGTTGGCGGTGTGCTCACGGACGTCCTCGTGCATGTCCGACGCCGCCTCGGTGAGCGCGGCGACACCGTCGGTGACAAACGGCAGGAAGGGCTCGCCGCAGCGCACAAAGATCTCGCCGAGCGCGTGCACCGCCGTTACGCGCTCGTACATGAACGTGGTCGGCTCGGTGAACTCCATGTCGCCCTCGCTCTCGCTGTCGTCGTCACCCTCGGCGGGGTCCATCCAGTTCTCGTCGTCCTCCGTGGCCGTGCTGGTCAGCGCCTGCACAAACTCGGGCACGGCCTCGCCCTCCTTGTCCACGGCCACGAGGCCCCCGCGCGACGTCGCCGACTTGAGCAGCAGCGGCACGACCTGCGGCAGGTACGGCCCAAACTCGGCCTGCCGCGCGCGCCGGAGGAGAACGCGACGACATTCGCCGTGTCGTGAGCCGGCTGTAACTGCACCCGCCAGCCCGCACAGTGCGCTCGCACACCTCGTAGAGCTGCGCCAGCGAGGCAAAGAGCTGGTAGGTGCACTCGCGCAGCCGGGGCTCGTCGATGGTGTTCACGCCGTGCAGGGCGCGCTCCATGGTCGCGGCCACGTGCGGCTTGGTCGGGGGGAGGGGCAACAATCGAGATAGGTTGAGGTCAGAGTCCCCACGTTGTACTTTCTCCCCTGCACTTCCAAATCGCCCTCACCGCAAACGCTTGCTTGCCCAGGGCGTTGGCGACGGTGCCGAGCGTGTCGGTCGCGAGGGCGCGCAGCTCGAGGAGCTCGGGCTCGGTCAGAGTCATAGCCTGGAAGAGGTGGTCCAGCACCGCCGCGTACGGCATGAAGCGCTGGACGCACGCGGACCGACCGCCCCCCTCCCCCAACAAGAGGTTGGTGGTGAGCTGCGACCTGGCAACGACGCTTGCGCAGCACGGGACCGGCCGGCCACGCACCGAGCCGGCGGCGTGCGCGGCGGAGCCGATGCCGCAGATGACGGTCTCGCGGATGGTGTTGGAGCCCGTGGCCAGCAGGTGCATGTACAGCTCCATCAGGCCGCTCAGGTACGGCATGATCGCCTCGCCTGCGGCCAGGACCACCATGGTAGAGGCGAATGGCCCTACGGTTAGCCATGCGCACCGGGGCAGGCACGGTGCGTAAAGTATCCCAGACCGATGTGCTCGGTGTAGGCCTCCATGGACTGCAGGGCGTAGACGCTGACGTTGCCGCGCGGGTCCTTGGCCGCCTCGAAGAGCGCCGGGAGCACCAGCGCGTGCAGCGCGAAAAAGTCCTCGTCAAAGTATTCTGCGCCATGCGTGGGCGCTCAACGACGAGGGGCCGCAGCGCTGCGTGAGCGGCCTGCATGAACAGATCCACGCGCCGGCGCGTTGTTCGCATACGCGACATCTCGTCCAGCGCCACGAGCGCGGCCTCGCGCACGCTGGCGATGGGGTCGCGCACACCGGCCACGACGATCTCGGCCAGGGCCGGGATGTGGTCGCGCAGAAAGTCCCGCGCGCCCTCGATGGAGCACTGTGGGTGACGCCGCCCCGGAGCAAGCACACAGGAACGTCAGCCATGGCGTCTCCGCTGTGCATGTGTGTGTGTGCGCGCGCGCGCTGGATGGGCGTACCGAGAGCGCCATCATGGCCGCCATCCGGACCTTGTGGTTGGCGTCCTTGGAGAGCACGTGGACGCGCTCCAGCAGCACGGGCATCGTGGCGTCCGGCGGGAGATGCTTCACGAGCGTGTCCATCACCTGGGCGCCGCACTGCGTCCGCCCGCCGCCGCGCGCACGCACCCGACCGCCGGGCGACGCCGTTGGCACGCAAGAACAAAAGTTGCCTTGGCGGGCTGCGCGCTCCGTACGGGTCCCAGTTCGTGCTCGGCGCGCTCCGCGGGGTCATCCGGGGTCGTGGCCAGCACCTGGAAGAGCGCCACAATGATGTTGCCGAGCACCTTGAGCTTGAGCAGCTCCTTCGGCTTCCTGCGGGAGGGCACCGCTGCCCGGGTACGGCGGCCGCGCGCGCGGCCGGTGAGTGCGCGTGGGAGCGTGGCTGCTTGGGTAGGGCGTCGCGACATACAGCTCGGCCACTTGCACGACGAAGGTGAGGCCGTGCACGCGGACAGACTCGTCGACGTTGTCATTCGTGGCCAGCCGCATGCAAAACTCCACCAGGGCGCCCAGGTGCCTGGCCAGCACCGGCACCTCCTGTACGCATGCAATGCGCCACCGTACTGCGCCAGCCAATACGCCTGTTGAGAACGATGCACACCGCCCGCGTGTTGGGCCATGGCGGACGGACCTGGCCAACGAGCTCGTCAAACACTTCGAGCGCTTGGATGGCGTTCTCGTCGTCGCCCGCGTCGATGATCTGCTGTGTCGCCGCCATCATCAGCGGCACCAGCTGTCGGAATTGCTCCTGGGCAAAGGCACGCCGCGGGTGCTTGCTGCGTGGGCGCTTCCGTCAGTGGTCGCTCGGGCGGTCCGGTCGCCGCCGCGCCCGGCGAACGCACCACGCGCTCCTTGGTCGAGGCGTACTCGATCAGCTCGCGGATGGTCCTGCGCGGGGCGCACGCCGGCCATGGCGCTCCGGCGCACGTCAGCGGCCGCGCCCGGCTCGCGCGCCGGTGGCTCCGTCGGCAGGACGCGTACTGGAAGGCGTAGACGCGGGTGACCGTGCTGTCGGTGTCCTGCAGCGCCCGGACGAGGAGCTGGACAAAGTGGTCAAAGTAGGGCTCCAGCACTTGGTTCGAGTCGCGCGCGATGGAGCTCAGCAGGAACATGCCGACCTCGCGCTGGCTCGCGACAGCGCTCTGGCAGCACCGGTCGGTCAGCTCGAGCAGCGCCGGCCACCGGCCGGCGCCGAGCTCGTACTTGGCGACCGCGGCAATGAGCGCGGCCACCGAGTGCTGCACCAGCGGTCTGAGGGGCGGCGGCAGCACGCGAGGGCACGCGCCGCGCGGGTAAGCGGCCTCCCCCCGCCAGCTGGCACCTCGGACGCGCCATCTGCGCGGGGCAGGGCGTACTTGGGGTCGTTCACGACGGCCTGCAGGAAGGCGTCCTTGAGCTGCGTCTTGACGGTGGCGGCCAGGCGGCGCCACGACCGCATGAGCCGCTGGCGGAGCAGGACGGCGGCCAGCTGCCGCACGGGCCACTCGGGCGACTGGAGGAGGATCTGGCAGAGCACCACAATGATGGCGTTGCTCTTGAAGTACTCGGTCAGCCGCTCCGTGGCCTGCAGAGTCGCCCAACGGGGACGGGCCGACGTCGCGTTAGCCCTTGGGGGCAGTCGGGACGGGCGCGCCGTCTGGGCGGGGGCGCGCGGGACCGGTGCCTCACCTGCCGAATGGCCTCGGTGTTGGGCAGGAGCAGCTGGCGCATGAGCGCCTCCACCTCGGCGAGCTGCTGCGGCTGCACGTGGGGACACGAGCCAGGCGAGCGTGCCGAGGGGGGGAGGTCAGTAACAAGGGCGACTAGGCCAGCGGCGGCGGGCGGCGTACGCTGGCCATGGTGGCGACGGCGTCGTTTACTCGGCCGCACGCCGAGATCTCATGCCACCCAAGCCGTAGACGGTTCGCGGCCCTCTGTGTCGTCGGACCACCAGTGGCCTGGCGTGTACCGCGCCCTTGCTCGCTGGTGAAGTTTGTCGAGTGTCGCACGCACCCCGCCTGCTCCACTTCGTCCTTGTCTCTGCTGCTTCTGTCGCGCCTCGTCCTCGCCTTTTAATGTCGTCCACCGGGTCGTGCTCGGACCTCTTCTCGTCGTCCTCGTCCTCGTCCTCGTCCTCGTCCTCGTCCTCGTCGTCGTTGTCGTCGTCCTCCAATGGCCACGTGGCATTTCGCGCCAAATTTACCCCCCCCCGACGCGCCGTTGACCCCCCAGCGCCACATGGCGTCGGCCACGTGGCGCAGAGGACGACGCGGACGACGACGCTGAACGAGGACGGCCGCTGCGGAGGCGGCGCGCAGAGGAGGGGGGCGCAGAGGACGCCGAAGCGGCGGACACGCAGTGGAAGAGGACGACAGTAAGGAGGAGCAGCAACAACAGCCGCCGCCGGGGGTCAAAAGCTGGCCAACAGGGCAACGACGCCGACTGTCGACCAGCACGGCGACGCCGAGGACACGGGCCACGACGCGGACAACGCATCGAGGTCCCCGACCCTCCACACAGACTTGCGCTTGGAGGCCCACGGGCCGTGACCGCACACAAAGATGGTGCCCAAGAGTACGCGATCGCGGGCCTGACTGCGCCTGCTGGCGCGGGGCGCGCTGCTGACCTCGCGCTCCGCGACCCTCTCTGGTTGGGGGGACACCGTTTACGGCAGAGCACAAGAGCAAGCGCGTGTCCGCGGCCAAGCGGTACAAGATCGAGCGCAAGGTCCGCGAGCACCACCGCAAGGCGCGCAAGGCCGAGCGCGATCGGCCGCGCAGTACGTCCGCCGGCGAAGCCCATGGCAATTGTGCTGCCGGCCGCTGAGCTGACCAGCACCTAGCTGCCGCGCTGGCCGGCGCCCTTGCACAGAGCTCAAGAAGGACCCGGGCATCCCGAACCTGTGGCCGTTCAAGGAAAAGATGCTCCAGCAGGTCGAGGAGCTCCGGCAAAAGGTGCGACGACGGCTGTCCCCTGCGCCTGTCGCCGCAGCGCCCTCCCTGCTCACGGACCGCGCCAACGTGCCGCCCGCCGCACGTCGCCCCGCCTCCAGAAAGAGGAGGAGAAGCTGCGCGCGGAGCAACTCCGCAAGTCGCAAAAGGGCAACGAGCTGGCCGCGCTGAAGCGCGCCGCGGAGCAGCGACAGCGTCAGTTTGACCGCAACGGCGCGGACGGCGACGGCGACCACGCCGGCGTGCGCGACTCGTCGCGCAAGGCCTTCTACCGCGAGTTCAAGAAGGTCGTGGACGAGGCCGACGTCATCCTGGAGGTGCTGGACGCCCGCGACCCGCTGGGCTGCCGCTCCAAGGAGATCGAAGAGATGATCCTGAACCAGGGCGGCAAGAAGGTCATCCTCGTCCTCAACAAGATTGGTGCGGGCGGCAGCGCGCCGACACCGCGGGCCGGGGACGCCGCGCGCGGCCCTAACGTGCCCACATCGCTTTGCCTTCTGGACTGGTGCGGGGCGGCGCAGACCTGGTCCCGCGCGACAACGTGGAGCGCTGGCTCAAGTACCTGCGCAACGAGTTCCCGACGGTCGCGTTCAAGGCGTCCACGCAGACGCAGCGCAACCACATTGGCCGGTCGTCGGTGCCAGTCGAGCGCGCGACCGCCGATGCGCTGCAGTCCAGCGAGTGCCTCGGTGCGGCCCACCGCGCGATGGCGGGCGGCGCCGGGCCTGCGCCGATGGCCGCTGACGCACCGCGCGTCTGTCGCGCGGGTTTCGCCTGCGCGCCCCGGCAGGCGCCGACGCGCTGATCAAGCTGCTCAAGAACTACTGCCGCAACCGGGACATCAAGACGTCCATCAACGTCGGCGTCATCGGCTTCCCCAACGTCGGCAAGTCGTCGCTGATCAACTCGCTCAAGCGCAGCAAGGTCTGCGGCGTCGGCGCGACGCCCGGCTTCACCAAGAGCGCGCAGCTCGTCCACCTGGACAAGAACATCAAGCTGCTGGACTGCCCCGGCATCGTCTTCGCCAAGGACGCCTCGGAGGCTGACGTGCTCCTGCGCAACTGCATCAAGGCACGGCGGCAGCGGGCGTCGGGTGGGGCTGGCAGGCGACCGCGGCTAACAGAACGGCCGCGTTTGTCTGCGCGGACTGCTGTTCTCGCACCCCCACCCCACCCAACAGGTGGAGCAGATCCAGGACCCGGCGGGCGCCGTGGGCCACCTCATCGACCGCATCGGCGCGCGCGAGCTCATGCGCCTGTACGCGACGCCGCACTTTTCGTCGGCGGCCGAGTTCCTCGTCCTGCTCGCCCAGCAGCGCGGCAAGCTGAAGAAGGTTGGCGGCAACGCCCGGCGAGCGAATAAGGGGTTTTGGCTAGTGCGTTCCGGGCTCACCGCACCAACGCGCCGCCGTCTCCCCTCGCGTTACTCCTGCGGCAGGGCGGCGTGCCCGATGTGGAGCTGGTCGCGCGCACGGTGCTGCAGGACTGGAACGGCGGCAAGATCCCGTACTGCACGGAGCCGCCCGCGGAGACGCGCCTGCTGGACGCGGCCGTGGTCACGGACTACGCCACCGAGTTCAGCCTCGATGACGCCTTTGAGCAGGCAGAGGCGCTGGAGCTGCAGCGGCTCGAGCAGACCGCCAAGCAGGACGCGGCCTCGTTTGTGGCGCTCAAGTCGGGCGCGTCGCTCAAGGTGGACCTGAAGGGCCTGAACGGCGAGGGCGAGGCCATGTCCGAGGACAGCAACGACGAGTACGACTTTGGCGCCCTCTCCGCCGACGAGGAAGAGGAGGAGGAGGAGGAGGAGGACGGCGACGACGAGGAGGACGACGCGATGGAGGATGACGACGAGGACGGCGCTGAGGAAGACGACGACTTTGACGAGGACGAGGACGAGGACGACGAGTTTGACGAGGACGAGGACGAGGACGAGGAAGACGCCGCGCCGCCGCCGCCGCCGCCCAAGAAGGGCGCGGCGGCCGCGGCCGGCAAGAAGGGCGCCGCGCCCGTCGCGCCGGCGAAGCGGTCGCCGGAGGACGTGCTCAACCCGCAGCTCAACCGCCAGCGCAAGCGCCAGCTGCAGCAGGCGCAGCGCAAGCGGCAGCGGCAGCTGTCGCGCTCGGCCGAGGACGCCAGCGACTCGGCCGAGGACGACGGTGCGTTTTAGTGGTGATGCGCGGCACGTGTGGTGAGTGCATGCGTGCTAATGAATGGTCCACGACGACGACGCACGCTGGTGGGCGGTGGGATGCAGACGACATGGCGTGATCCGCATGTACATGTACACCCACATGCCTTTGTACAGCTTTGGCAGATGTCCAAACCCATGCGTTTGAAGTGGCCAAGAGCCAAAAAGAGAACTGCGGTGCGCTGCCGGCGGCATCTTGGTGCGTTCGATGGTGTGGATCCAAAAAAGCAAAAAAATCTTCGACGCCGACAGGATTCGAACCTGTGCGGGCAGAGCCCACGAGATTTCTAGTCTAGCGCCTTAACCACTCGGCCACGGCGTCAACAAAGACTCAGTATCCCGTGCAGGCGGGAAAACCATGATGAACCTTACCGCACCTTTTCAGGCCAATGCCGCGGCGATGCGCCGTCGGCGCCTCTGCGCGGGCCCCACGGCGCGCTCCCTGCCCAGCATCGCGTAGGCCATCGCGTTGGACGAGGTCCCCGGCGGCAGCTGCCTGGCCGAGGCCGTGCGTGTGCATCTCGTTTAGGCAGCGATCGCGTCGGCGAATAATCGCCCGCGCCAAGGCGAGCGCTCGCGCGGCCTCGGGTGGGCACGATTGTGGTCGCGCGCCCGCTCCGCTTCTTCTGGTCCGCACCTCCATCGTGCTGTCCATCCCATGCGTCGTCCTGTGTTTTGGGCGTCCTTTGCGGGGCGTCGGTTGGGTTCGAACGAGAATAAAAGAAAGAGCGCGCGAACAACAAACGGGCAAAGTTTTTTTTTCTTCTTTTTTTCGCCGCGGGGCAACTGCAGCGGCCACGATCGCCGACGTCCCCGTCCTGTGTCGCCAACGGCCCACGATCGCCTCGCGGGGTGCCGACGCCTGCACCGTCGTTCCATAACGGAGGGCATTGGGCGGTGCGGTAGACGCGGTCGGTAGCCTGAAGGAGCGGTCTCTCTGCTTGTCTCGTGGGATGGTTCACTAGGTGTTATTGTTTGTTTGAGCGCCATCAGAAGAGCAGAGCGGCGGCGTACTAGAGAAGACTCCCGTCGATGCAGGGGACGAGCGCGCCGGATCGCCGCAACGAGGTCTAGGGAGGACGGGGGGAACGGGCCGAAGAGCCAAGCGGTGCGTGTGCTATAGCGACAGCGGGGGGCGGAAGGTGGATGGCGGTGCGGTGCGGCACCTCCGTGTCGCAGGCGCAGGTGGTTGATCCCAAAAAGGCCGCAGCGCCGCGCCTGCATCCCACCGCCGCACCCGCGCCTGCATCCCAACCTGCACGACACCGTCATCGCGCCGCCGGTGCGGCGGGGGCGGTTCCTGAAGAGTAGGCGCATCACGTGGTGGCGGTTTCTGGAGGCGCCGGCGTCTTAGTCATCGAACGCGGAGCACGGCGGCGGCGGCGGCGGCGGCGGCGGCCGTCGAGGACGCGGAGGCGTAGCGACGGGCTCCAGACGAACGAACGGAGGAGGCAGGACGGCCTGGGCACGCGCACGCACCCGCACGGCATGTCGCGGATGCTGCGGCCGTCCAGTGCATCATCGCGGTGCGCGTCTGTGACGGTCGGCTTGCCGTGAAGCGCCCGCCTTGCCCTCGGCGCCGTCCGGCGGCCCGTGCGCGGCCGGCTAGGCGCCGGCGCCGGCCGGGCTTGCTCTGCCGCGAGGCCTCATCCACGTCGCCGAGCAGCATCGTGGAGCATCGTGGACCTACCTTCAGTTTTAGTATCGTTTTTTTTTTCCTGTTCGGTTGTGCGGTGCGGCCGCTGGGCGCCAAGGCAGCGCGGCGCGCGCGCTGTGGAGCGCCCGCAGGCCGGCGCCGCCGCTGCGGCAGGTGCCGGCGACGCGTGCCGACCGGTCTTCCCGGTCGTGCACGCTTCATTTGATTTTTTTTCCCCACCGTCCTGCTGCTGCACCGGCCCAGCTCGCTTCGGCTGGCAAGTGCGGCGAGCTCGCCGGCGCGTGGCGATCCCGCAGCCATGGCCGCGACGGTGACGGGCACCACGCCGCCGCCCTCGCCGCCGCCGCCGCCGCCAACACTGGCAGCGGCGGGCGCCGTGGACGTCGAGATGGGGCCGGCTGGCTGCTTCGCCTTTGTGCGCCGCCACCGGAGGCGCCGCGCGAGCGCGCGCCCCGCCGCGTCGTCGCCAGGCCCGCTGCCGCGGACGGACGGCGGCGCGTCGTCGTCAACGTCGGCGCGCGGCAGGTTTTGGAAGCGGCTGTCGTACCAGGCGCTGCCCGAGCCCGCCGCGGCCACCGCCGCCCAGGCGCTGCCGTCGCCGCCCCCGACGCCCCAGCCAGAGCGCGCACCGGCGTCGCCGCCGCTGTCGCGGGCGCACACCCCCGACACCCATCCGGCGCCGACGTCCACGCTGCCGGACGCGGTGCCCCCGCGCGCCCACGCACCGAGCCAGGCGGCCGCCGACCGCCTGCTCCAGCCGGGCGCGACGATCGGCGGCTACCTAGTGTGCGACAAGATCGGCGAAGGCAGCTTTGGCAACGTTCGCCTCGGCCGCTCGCTTGCGACCGGCCGCACCGTCGCGCTCAAGCTGGTGACGCTGCCGCCGCCGGGGTCGCCGCGCCAGACCGTCGCACTGCGCGCGCCGGTGCGGCCCGCACGCGCGCGGCTGCCGCTCGCGCCGCTCGACACGAGCGCGCCGGCCGCGCCCACGAACGAGGTGGACGTCCTGCGCGCGCTCGACGGCGCGCCGGGCGTGGTGGGCCTGCTCGACCTGCTCGACGTGCCGAACGGCATGGTGCTGGTGATGGAGTACTGCGCCGGCGGCGACCTCTTCGAGGCCGTGCGCCACGGCCCGCTCTACGACGAGGAGCTCGCGCGGCACCGGTTCCGGCAGATGGTGCAGGCGCTGCGCGAGGTGCACGAGCGCGGCATCTGCCACCGCGACCTCAAGCTCGAGAATTTTTTCCTGGACGCGGACGGCAACGTCAAGCTCGGCGACTTTGGCCTCGCGCGGCAGATCACCGCCGCCCCGGCGGCGGCGTCGCCCGCGCAGAGCGTGCGCAGCACCGCGTCGTCGCTCGGCCCGTGGTCCACCATGTCGTCGTCGGTGGCGTCGTCGGTGGCGTCGTCGGTGGCGTCGGCCGCGTCGTCGGTGCTGCTGCACACGTTCTGCGGCTCCGTCGACTACGGCTCGCCCGAGGTGCTCGCCGGCCGGCCGTACAACGGGTTCCTGAGCGACCTGTGGTCGCTGGGCGTGTGCCTCTTCGCCATGGTGTCGGGCTGCTTCCCGTTCGAGGGGCCGGCGGCCGTGTTCGAGGGCCACCTCGCCTTCCCGCAGGGCATGTCGGCCGACCTCGTGGACCTCATCGCGCGGCTCCTCGTCACCGAACCGGCCAAGCGTCTGAGCCTCGAGGGTATCCTGGCGCACCGGTGGCTGCAGCAGCCGAGCCGCGCGCGCTAGGTAGACGAGCTTGAAACGCGGTGGAACCAACTGCTGCGATGTATTTAG
>Ga0180216_1002020_pt1 | contig 17369 bp, 20 predicted proteins | sample eDN3rd37CBELigMG_FD_128879 | JGI IMG/M metagenome (GOLD analysis project Ga0180216, IMG submission 128879) | Enriched Miracle-Growth compost microbial communities from Emeryville, California, USA - eDNA 3rd pass 37_C BE-Lig MG (version 2)... ... | reverse complement strand
TCACCGTCGTCCTCCTCCTGCTCATCCACGCCCGGCGACTTGCGGGATCGCTTTTGTTCTCCGTCGTCTGCGGTCGCCTGCGTCGTCCCCGTCTGCCGTGACCACCTTTGGCTTTGTCGTCCGCGGTCACCTACGTCGTCCGCGTCTGCCTGCCTGCCTAGGGGGGTGGTCTGCCTGCCTGCCTGCCTGGGGGGGTGGTCTGCCTGCCTGCCTGCCTGCCTTCGTCCTCCTCCTCCTGCTGCTGCTCCTCCTCCTCCTCCTCTGGATGACGTCATATTTGGCCACGTGGCGGAAGGTGAGCGCGGAGAGAGGACGCAGGCAGGCAGGCAGGCGGACCCCGAACCCCCCCAACCCCGAGACCGCCCCCAGACCGCCCCCAGACCGCCCCCGCAGGCAGGCAGACCGCGGGCAGACAGGGTCCGTTGGGGACGAGCCCGCTAAGACGCAGGAGTGGCAGGAGGAGGAGGAGGAGGAGGAGATTTAATCAGCAGGCACGGCGACGTGCGATCTTGAAACACCCAGGCTAAACCAGTGGCCGATGGGAAGACGAGCGAGGAGGACGGCGGTGCGACCCGCTGCCGCCGCCCCGAGGAGCAGACTGGGCAACGTGGGGCCAGGCGGGGCAGCGAGCCCAGCGGGGGGATCTATCAGTTTTGAAACCCGCACGCCGGAACGCTTCGCTAACCAAGAAGCCAAAACGCTGCGCCGCCAATTCAACGGCCCAGGCTGAGTCAGCATCACTGCACGGCGGGCCCGCGCCGCGCTTCGAACCGGCACGATGAAGGTCGGTGGGGGGTGGCCCTCCTCGAGGCGGACACCGCAGTGACGAGCGTTGTGTCGCTCACGCTGTCAGTGGCCGTGTGGCTCCGCCGATCGGACCCAGCTCTCGCGGCTCGGCCAGGCCACGCGCGAGGCCTTTGGCTTTGGCAGCGAGTACCGGACGGTGCTGCCCGGCGACATTACCGAGATGGAGCAGCGGGCCCAGATGCTCAAGAAGAAGTACCAGAGCATGGTCGACAAAGGGTGCGCCCGCGCGGCCGGGTCCCGCGCCGCGTACGGCCACCGTGCTGAGGCGTGCGCACAGGCACAGAGTTGGCGCCGGCTAACGGGACAGCAACGACCTGACCGGCAACAAGACTGGCATCACGTCGGTCTTCTCCAAGGACAAGGCCGTCGACAAGCCCATCTACGGCCTGGGGCGCATGTTTGAGAACGCGTCCAAAGACTACGCCAACGAGCCCCTCGGCGGTATGGTCGCGCGACATGAGGCACGCGCGGGGGGGTGGCTATCCGCCCTCTGACGTTCAGTCGAACGCTGCCGGCGTTGAGCGGCTGGCTGGGGCGCAGAGGAGTACAAGCTGTGTGGCGAGGTGTGCATGACGCTCGGCGGCCTGGAGGCCGAGATGCACCAGCGCATCCACGCCAAGTTTGTCGAGCCCAAGGAGCAGTTCCTCAAGCTGGACATGAAGGACGGTGCGCGCGTGGCCCCGCCACCGTTTGGGCCGCGCGTTTCCCGCGCCGGCTCACCACGCGCGCCTCAGCCATCCCGTGGCGGCCGTGCGCCCAGCCTCGCGGCAAATGGACCAGGTGAAGAATGCGCGGCTCGACCTGGACAACCAGAAGCGCAAGCTGGCAAACTCGACCGAGGCGGAGCGCAAGGCGCACTACGAAGCCAAGGTGCGCCGGTCATGTGGAAGGGAGGCCCCGAGTTGCTGCGGCGGCTCATGCAGCGAGCGGCCGGTCCGGCGTCTGCGCGGGCGATGCGCGGCGCAGATTGTGAAGGCGCAGGAGACGCTCGACGAGGAGCTGGACTACCTCCGGCAGATCCTCACCATCCTCCTGGCCGAGGATGAGGAGAAGAAAGTGCAGCGGGCGAGCGTACGCCGCGGACGGCCGTCGCAACTGCGCTCGTCCCGTTCACTAGCTCAAGCGTTCTTGCCGCAAGGAATGCCATCGGGCGCCCGCACGCAGATGATGGCGATGATGCAAGCCATGCGCGACTACCACGCCAAGGCGCTGGCCGCGCTGCAAGAGCTCGACAAGAAGCTGGACTTTGACGCCAACTCCGAGTACACGCCGCAGCCCAAGCCGGTGCCGCGGCGCCGCGAGCGCAAAGCCGGGTACGGCGTGATTTGCCAACACCGAAGACGGCATGGCGATAACTCGCGCTGACCGCCTGGCCTGGATCTCGCGGCGGCACCACTGGTCCGCTGCAGGGAGGCGGCCGGGATCGCGACGTCGGTCGCGCCGCCGCCGTACGAGGACGGCCCGGCCACGCCGACGGACCCCGTGTCGTCGGCGGCGCCGTCCCTGCCGCCGCGCCGCGAGAGCAAGTCCGATGTCAAGGTGCGCGTCATCTACGACTTTGACGGCCAGCAGCCCGGTGCGTGCTGTCCGCGCGGCAGGGGCAGGAAGCATCAGTCTACCACCTTGCTAACCGCATTGGATCTTTTTGGCGGCGTGCGAGACGCGGCGCGCGCTAGGGGACCTGCGCTTGCGGCAGGGCGACGTGATCACCGTGCTGAGCCAGGAGGGCGACTGGTGGGAAGGCATCCTGAATGGCGAGCGCGGCTACTTCCCGGCGAACTACGTGGAGAATGCGTGAGTCGACCGGGAGGCTTGTACAGCATGCGTGGTGGTTTTCTGTTGTTTGAATAGGTCGTGCTTGCTTCAATGTATCGAGTTTTTTCCGGCAAGTCTTCTCCTGCGCGGAAGCGTTCCCGGTGCCTGTCTGTGTGCGTGCGTGCGTGCATGCATGCATGCCGTCGTCCACCGACGCCCGACGGCACCGCCATGCACTGAGTGCTCCTCCGACATGTCCGCTTCCACGAATCCGCATGCTTGCCCGCACATCCGCATGGTTGCGTGCACATCCATCCGTCCCCTCCCTTCCAGTGTCTACATGCGCCGCCTCCTCCTCCCGCCTCCTCCTCCTCCGGCGTCTACATGCGACAGACGCGTCCGGCTGCTCCGGCGCCTTTAGGTCACATTCACTGGCCGTCTCGTCCATCGCCGCCGCCGCCGCCGCCGCCGCCGCCTCACCCTGCACCGCCCACCACCGCCACTCCCCATGGGCAACACCGTGAGCCGCCACGTCGCGGCGGCGGCCAAGACGGGCGTGCTCGCCCTCCAGCACGCCGGCCTCGACGCCCTCCCGCCCGCCGTCGCCACCCTCACCGCCCTCCGTACCCTCGACCTCACCGGCAACAAGCTCAGGGACCTGTACGCGCGCCCCCCACCCCACCCCCGCCGCGCCGCGGACGACAGCCGTGGAAGAAGAAAGGACAAGGGCAGCTGACCCGGCTTGCTAACCGCGTCGCCGTGGACGCCGCGGACGCAGGCCCGCCGCGCTGAGCGCCCTGACGCGGCTGCGGCACCTCACGCTCGCCCACAACCGCTTCACCGCCCTGCCGGCCGTCGTGGGCGCCTTCACCGCGCTGGAGACGCTGGACCTCAGCCACAACCGGCTCGAGGCGATCGCACCCGCCGCGCTCGCGCCGCTCACCGCGCTGCGCCGCCTCGTGCTCTCGCATAACCGGCTCACCGCGCTGCCCGAGATCGGCGCCGCCCACGCCGCCCTGCACACGCTCGAGGCCGACCACAACGCGCTCGCCGCGCTGCCGGACACGCTGGGCGACGCGCCCGTGCTCGCCACGCTGGACGTGAGCGCCAACGCCCTGGCTGTGCTGCCGGACGCGCTGTGCCGCCTGCGGCACCTGCGCACGCTCAACGTGAGCCACAACCAGCTGCAGGCGCTGCCGGCGGGCCTGCTCACCGGCACGCCGGTCGCCGCGCTCCTGCTGGACGGGAACCCGCGGCTGCCTGCCGCCGCGCTCGCCGACCTGCCGGGCTACGACCAGGTACGCCCGCCGTGGCGACGGTTGCGCGCGTCTCCGGCGGTACGCCGGCCTCACGCGGGTGCGCAAGCGGTCGGGCGAGAACGGACGGCGCGGCCCGCGCCGTGCAGTACCAGGAGCGGCGCAAGCAGGTGGTCGACAAGCAGCTGCAGGGCGGCACAGACGTGCGGTTGCACTAAAAGCTCACATGTATCAAAGCACAAGAGCGTATGTACAGGCGCGTTGTACAGCGGCCCGGCGGAGGCCGAGAGAACCGGGGGCGGTTGAGTTATGTACGAGCGAGCTAGTTCTTGACGTAGCCGACCATCTTGGACAGGTCGTCCGGCAGGTACTTGTTCTGGCAGTACGTCATGATCCGCTTGAGCGACTGGATCCACTTGCGCGTCTTCTCGTCGTTGAGCACGTCTGCCAGCGACGCACCCGCGCCACGTAGCGGGCAGCCACGGTGTGGTGAGCGGACGTCGCCCAGCGCATCCACCGGGCATGCGCGTTTGCGTACGGGCGACTTGGTGCGAGAAAATCTTTTCGCGGGCCGAGCGCTCGTGGATGCCGACCATCGTGACACCGATGGGCCACGGCGAGTTGCCGATGGACATGAGGTAGTACGTGTCGTTGGCCTTGACATACTCGCGCTGCTGCATGTACTCGCTGATCATCGCCAAGCTCTGCATAATGTCCGGTGGCATTTGCTGCAGGCCAACCGTGCCACCGGGGGAGGCGAGGCGGAACGAGGCATAAGGAGCCGACCCGATGGTGTGGACGCGCGGCTGGGCGTCATACCTTGTGCTTGAGCAGCTGGAAGAATGGCTTCATGGACTCCTTGGCCTGCTGCATCGTCACGGTCTCGATCTTGCCCTGCAGGCTGCGCTTGACGTGCTCTGCGGTCCGAGGCCGGTGCAGAGGACGGCGCCTCAACCGTCAGCACCCGCTCGGCGCGCCGCCTATCCGACAGCACGCAGGGGTGGCCAACCTGGCCGGGCGCCGAGGTCGTCCTCCCACTCGATCAGGAGCCGCTTGAAGTAGTCGTGCACGAGACGGTAGAGCTTGTCCTCGTCGCGGCTGTACAGCTCCGCCGTGATCGGGTCGGTCAGCTGGCCCCAGGGCCGCGGCAAGTTGCAAAGGAGGTGGCCGGTTCAGGGTGCCTGCCAGTGCCGCCGGCACGCCCGCCAGCGGCGGCGCTCGCCGTACCAGGCCCTCCAGCAGCTTGCGCTTCTTCCGAGCCTTCTCCTCTTCGCGGCTGAGGCCCTCCACATCCTCCGCGTCGGCCTTGCGCTTCAGCGCCTCCGCGTCCAGCTCGCGGTCCAGGTTGCTCAGCTTTTCGCGGAACTCGTTCAGTTGGCCCTAATCAACGAGCCCGAGCCATTCCAGCGAGCATGGCCCCGTGTGAGCGCTATGGCCATAGCCGGCCCCCCTCACCGTGTGCTCGCGGCGCCGCGCGTACGTCGATCTCCGGCTGGGCGGCCTCCAACGCGCGCAGACGGAGGATACGCTCCTCGTCGGTTTCGCCAAAGAGGCGGATGGGCTCGCCACGGCGGCGGAGGTTGCGAATCACCTGAGCGACGTGACGGTACACCGCGGGGGCACCGCCGCCAGAGTGAGTCATGCGCCGCAGCACTAGCATTGACAACGGCGTGGGGGCGCCGCGGACCTCCTTGGCCGGGATCATGAACACTTCGGTCTTCTTCTCCGCCTCCTCCTTGCGCCGCGCGTCCGACTCGCTCTCGCTTCCCGAGCCGCGCTCGCGCTGTCAAGCGGCCCAGGAGAATACACGGACCCAGCTGCATTAGCGCGACGGCCCGGTCCGGCATGCTGGCCGTCTCTGACCGCCGTACCTGTTCCCGCTTCTTGGCCTAGCGCGCAGCGAACCGTGCAAACGCGCAGCAGGCAGCGGCGTCGTATTAGCGGCGTTCCGCGCTTTTGCGGGGCGGTGGGCCGGCCCACGCACCTGGCGCTTCTCTTCGAGACGCCGCTGCTCCTCTTCGTACTCCTTCTGCCGCTTGGCCTCCAGCTCGCCCACCTTGATGTAGGTCTTATCGCCGGCGACCTCGGCGACCTGCTTCTTCTTGGCCTCAATCTCGGCCTTGAGGGACGCGAGAAAGTCCATGGCCGCGGCGCCTCCAAGCCGACGTGGCGTCGGCGAAGCACACACACTGGCAACGCTGGTGGAAAGGAGCGGCGTCCCGGGCGCAACAGGCACACGTCGTTGTTAGTCCCCGGTCTGGGCGGCCGTCGTCCTGACGCCTCGCGCAGCTGCGCCGAGCACTGCTTTCTCCTCGTCCCCCCCCTGTGGCTCGTGCCGCGCCTCGTGCTTGCCTGTCTCGCCGCCTGCGCCGCGTCCCTGAGCGCCGCGTGCCCACAGCGTCGTCTCCTGCGAGCGTCCGGCTGCCTGTCTGCCTGTTCCACCTGCCTCCCCTCCCTCCCTTCCTCCCTGCCTTCTTCCTGCTTGCCTGCCTGCCTGCCTGCCTGCCATGGTGGTCTTGTTGAGTACTCCTTGCCGCCCTGCGGCTGCTTCTTTTCGCTAGCAGCATCGTCTACAAACACACGCCCCACCAGTACATCTTTCTTCTCTTCCCCCACGACCACCACCACCTCCTCCTCCGCCTGCCTGCCCGCCTCCCTGCCCGCCCGCCCGCCTGCCTGCCTGCCTGCCTGCCTGCCTCTCCTCCTCCTCCTCCTCCTCCTCCTCCTCGTACCTCACGTGATCTGATGATCACGTGCATCCTTCCCTCGAAGCCGCCTCGCACGCGGCGCGTCCCCGGCGGCCGGTGCCACCAGGGCACAAGGGAGGCACGCCGGTGGCTTGCTTGGCATGTTGGGGGAAGCGGTCCTGCACGGATGCATGGTGGTGCTGCGTGTTCTCTATGTGCTGCTCGGTCTATGTGCACTGTATTGGCAGCACAGAAGTATCGATACAGACGGACTCCAGCAAGGTGCCCGCAAAAGGCGGCCCAGTGACGACGACGTACATGCCCGCGGCGCCTGCGCGGCATATGGATGGGTGGCCGCAGATTCTGGTGTTATGGATGGTAAGAGGGACCGCAAGGACATGCGCCACAGAATACAAGGGATGCTATGGAGGTGGACCCCGCTCCCCGAGGCGCCGCATGCATCCAGCGGCGCGCTGGCCGCTGCAGCCCCGTAAGGGACTGTATGTCAGCTGGTCGATGGAATACCCTGTATTCTGTGGTGCATGGCGCAGCGTCAATAGGCCAACCAAACCATGAGCGGCGCCCATGCATGCTGCGCCGGATTTCTCCTGGAAGCGACGCAGGCGCCCCGGCGCGAGGTCGACGCGACGCGCGTGGCGGCCGACGTCGTTGCCCCGGAAGGGACCTCCAGCACCGCTGAGGCGAAGACGGCCACGCGCGCCAGGGAGCACGAGCAGGCGTGCCGCGCCCTCCGCTCGCGCCGCTGCCGTGGCCTGTAGTGCATGTACCCGGCGCTGCGTCGGTGGGTGCGGCCGCTAGCGCACGCATGCATGCTTCGCGCATGCCCGTGCCGCCATGGCTCCACCTCCGCTCCATGGCTCACGTCTCTGTACACAAGGTCATGTACACCTGCTGTCCTGTACACCCATACGCACGTCCCCAGCATGCGCACCCCCCCACCCCAGACCACTGCGCCGTACGCCAGGCGCGCCGCCACGCCGCTTCAGCCGTCCGTGTCCATGTCGTTCGCGGACGACGACGGCGACGGCGGCGGCCGCCCCGGCCGCTTGGCGCCGCTCGCCGACGCGCCGCCGTCGCCGCTGAGCTCGGCCGCGTCCACCGTCCGCTTGTTCCGTCCAGCCGCCTGCGTCCACCCCCGTCCGCCTGCGTGCAGCAGAGGCGCCCCCCCCCCAGGGTCAGCCGCCGCCGCCCGTCGGAGCCAGCGCGCCCCCAGCTAGGTGCCCGTCGCCAGCCACGTACGTGCGCGCGCTTCTGCTGCTCGATGCCCTGGATCAGCAGGTCGACGTTCCTGTGGCCCACGATGACCTGGTGCGGTGGCGGCGCCGTGTCCTTGAGCGGCACGTACAGCGTCGGCCGCGCCACGCTCACGCTCACGGGTCCCGCGGCCGTGCCCTGCGACGATGTCCACGGCCCCTCCCCCCGGCCTCCGTCGCGCGAGGACCGCCGTTAGGGACGCTCGCCGCTGGGCCACCGCCGCGCCCGGCCCATTGCCGACCTTGTCGCCGGTCCGTTCCAGCCTGCTGAAGCTCGTCCGGTCGCGCACCGGCAGGTCGCTGAGCAGGTCCGCGCCCGCCGCCGTCCGTGCTGCGGCCGACGCGCCTGCCATGGCTGTCGGGGTCCGGTGGCGGCGCTGGCTGTCCAGGTGCCGCACGGCCGCTCCACGTCCGCGCCGGTCGGTGCTCCGAGGCCGTCGACCTGGTCGGCGTCTGCTTCCAGCGCGCCTTGGGTCGCGTGCCGCTGCTGTGTGCAGTGTGCGTCACCCGGCGGGTGTGCCTGTGTGCCCGGACGAGCGTTGTGGGCACGGGAGTCGTCCTCCCCACATGGGATGGCGCAGCAATGTCCGCTGTACATGTAAGGAAGGCTAACTAGAGACCATGCGGGGCATGCCACGGCACGGCTGCGCGGCGGCACAGCACATGCTCGCTACTGCGGATTCGCAGCGGCCCGGTACGCCCGGAAATCGGCGGGATGGAGCGCCTCGTCGCTGCGCGCCTGCGCCGCCACCGTCGCGCCCGCCGCGAGCACCTCGACAACGTGCGCCTCGGCCGCGACCTGCAGCGCCTCGAGCGCCGCGGGCTCGATGGCGTCGTACGCGCCCGCGGTGTGCTTGCGGATCAGGTCGCGCACCACCGCGGCAAAGGCGTCGCGGTCCAGGACCAGGTCCGTGCGCTCCTGCTCGCTGGCGATCTCGGCAAGCGCGACCACGCCGTCCGGCGCCTGCAGCGCCAGCGTGCGGTACGCCGCCTCCAGCGCCCGCAGCACCGCCCCCGGCACGTCCGTCTCGTAGGTGCCGCACCGCAGGAGGTCGTCGAGCTCGTCCAGCCAGCCCAGCGGGTCGCCGTCGCGGCCGCCGGGCAGCTCCACCCCGTGCAGCCGCCACAGCGCGGCCAGCGGTGCGAGCGCTTGGCGGACGCGCAGCTGGTGCTCCGCCCACAGCGCCGCCGCCACGGTGCCGCTCGCACCGCTGGCGAACCGCGCGGCCGCCCTCGTCGTCCGCCAGCAACACGAGCTTACGGATCGCGTGGGCCGTTGCGGCTACGCTCGCTGCCGTCGTCTCAAACGCCTCAAGCTGCTGGTCCAGGCGCGCGGCGTGCTCCTCCAGCGTCGCAATGGGCAAGTTCTCCCACGGGTTCGGCGTCGGCTGGGCGCCAAACCCGGCGGGCCCGCGCGCGGCCCGCACGGCCGCGGCGTCGACGCCCAGCACGGCGGGCTCGGCGCGGAAGGCGTCCAGAAAGTGGCCCGCGTCGTCCAGCAGCTTGTCCAGCAGGTAGTCGATGCGGTCTGCGTCGGCCTCCCAGTGCGCGAGGCCGCCCGTGGCCCGCAGCTCGGCCACGGCGTTAGTCTGTCGCTGGCGCAGCATCGCGAGCGTGCCGTCCGCAGTTTCGAGGGCCAGGCGGTTCGCTTGTGTCAGGCCCGGCAGCGTGCGCGCCTGCTCGGCCAGGGCGGCGACCTCGGCGATGGAGGCACCCAGCGCGTCCACCTGCGCCGCCAACTCGGCGGGATCGCCTTCGGGCTCTGCCTCCAGGTCGTCGAGCTCGGCGAGAACATCGTCCAGCGCCAGAGTAACTTGCTCCAGGGCGAACCGCGCAAACTCTTCGGATCCATGCACCTCTGCCGGCGGCCGCTCGGCGCTCCACGGCTTGGCGTCGTAGTAGTCGGCTAGCGTCTCCCGCCATGGCGCGAGCGGGTCCAGCGGGGCGAGGTCATCCTCCGCGGCCGCGGCGTCGTCCTCGTCCATGGCGGCGCTGTCCTCCCTGCTGCTGCCGCCGGCCTCCTCGTTCCCGTCGTCCTCGTCGTCGCTGCTGCTGCGGCTCAACGCCTGGTCCTCGTGGGCGTTGCGGCGCGCGTACTTGTCGAGCTCGAGGCGCGGCTGACCGACGTAGATGTCGCCCAGCACGTCGCGCGCCAGCGCCCACAGCGCCGCGCCGGGGCTAACGTCCTCCGTGGCCGCCGCGAACAGGAAGATGCGCAGGTGTTCGGCCGCGTCTGCGCGGCCGGGCACGTTTCGCGCCACCGCGGCGTCCGCCTCTTCTGCCGCCGCCGTGTCGGCGCTCGCTGCGTGTGCCGGCGCTGGCTGCTGCGCCTGCGGCAGCGCAGAGCCAAAGCCCGCCTGGGGAGGCTGCTGCTGCTGCTGCTGCTGCTGCAGTCCTTGCGGTGCCGCTGCACCAGAAAAGCCGAACATCGGGGTGATCTCGCCCGGTGGTGGTGGCGGCGTCGACGCAGCAACTCCACCCGTCGTCGGAGGTTGGCTAGCGCCAAACTGCGCTGGCTGCGGTGCCGGGCGTGCCGGCAGGGCCGCGGCACCAAACGAGACCGCGCTGCCCGCCGGGGGCGCGCCAAAGTAGGAGACCTTGGGCGGCGGCCGGTCCGGCAGCGTCGAGGTCTGCGGCGTGGTCGCTGGCCGCTGCGGCGCCGGCGTGGCGCCAAAGCTGAAGCTGCCGTTGTTGGCCATGGTGACGCACTGAGGTCAGATCGGAAGACGGTCCATCAGGATTTCAGCCGCGTGCGCTGGCGTCCAGACCGCTTCAGGCAGAAGCAGACACGTAGATTTCCCGCTGAAGGCGCAGCCCAGGCGCTGCACAAGTACGAACAGAGGGCGGTGACAGAAGCGGGCGCCGAGGAGGTGGCTCACTCCTAGCTAAGCTGCAGCAACAGCGGTCGCAGCACCAGCTCCGAGCAGGCTGCAAGATCTAAAGGCGCCGAGCAGCCGGCGCAATTAATCGCCGCATATGCTGTCACAAAGTTGCATCAAGCACACGAACTTACGCAGAAGAAGGCAGAGAACGAGGACGGCGAAGCGGCGGAGCGCTCGCCGGGCTGTCGTGGCGGTGGCGAGGGTCCAGGTTCCCCCAAATAAGGCCGTGGGGGCGGGGATCTGGAGAAGTGGGTTGGCAGAAATGACGTCATCGGTGCCAACCCAACACAAGGCGGCGGCGAAGGAGGAGGAGGAGGAAGAGGAGGAGGAGGCGGCGGCGGAGGAGGAGGAGGAGAAGGAAGAAGAAGAAGAAGAAGAAGAGGAGGAGGAGGTGGTGGTGGTGGTGGAGGAGGAGGAGGAGGAGGAGGGAGGGAGGCAGGCAGGCAGGCAAGCAGGCAGGTAGGTAGGTAGGTAGGGAGGGAGGGAGGGAGGGAGGCAGGCAAGGTAGACAGCCAGACAGGCAGGAACTCAGGCACAAAGGCACAGCAGGCAGGCAGGCAGGCAGGCAGGCAGGCAGGCAGGCAGGCAGGCAGGGAGGGAGGCAGGGAGGCAGGCAGGCAGGCAAGAGGCAAGCAGACACGTACAGTGGTAACAGTGGACGAACCAGACCAAGTAGGCAGGACAAGGAGGCAGATCGGCGCGGCGTAACCGGTAGACCACCTGGAGAAAGCTGGCTATGAAGGACGCACCGACTTGAGCCTGGACGCTATGTGGAACGGGCACTGCTTGAGGACTTGTCTGCACGTGGTTGACGGCGCCGGTGTTCAGTGCTATTGGGTCGTTGCTGCCCGTGCTTAGTTAGCGTCGGTTGGACCGTTGATGGCACAAAGGATGGACCTGGACTGGCTGCTGCCGTCGCCGCTGGCGCTGGCCGCTGGCGCCGGCACGGTGCTGTTCTACGTGGCGTTCAACTCCATGCTGCAGATTCTGTACTACCACCAGCGACGCAACGAGGTCCAGGCGTACGTCGCGCGCGTCGTGGGCAGATGCACCGCCGCTCCAAACCCTAACAGCACACCGCAGGAACACGCGTTCCATGTTTTGCGCGCCGCCCAGATGGAAGGTGCAGCCCAAGGACGTCGCGTGGCAGGCGGCCCACGAGACGTGGTGGCTGCCGCTGTGGGAGCTGGTCGCGGGCCCGCGCAAGCCGGGCCGCCACCCCAAGCACTGGCTGTACGGCACGATCAACGTCCTCATCGGTAGGCCGCGCCCCCGTTTCCTGGCTCGGTCGGGGGCACCCGCCCTTGCTTACGGCGCACGGCCTTGCGCTGCGGCCGGCGGTGCGGGTAGCGGGCGCCAACATGGTGGTCGCGGTGGAGCTGACGCGCCGCGGGCGCACGGGCGTCGTGTTCGACTGGAGCGAGGTCGGCTGGTTCGGCGCCGTGCGCGGCCTCGTGGTGGCGTGCGCGTTTGAAAACATCACCGAGTACGTGTGGCACCGGATCCTGCACACGCGGTGGTTGTACGCGCGGCTGCACAAGCTGCACCACTACTACAAGGCGCCCACGCCCTTTGACGACATGTTTGTGCACCCGCTCGAGGTGAGCGGGTACTACCTGATCCTCTACGGGCCCGTGTACCTCTTCCGGCTGCACTGGTCGTCGCTGCTGGGCTACGCCGCCATTATGGGCATCACGGGCATGCTCGACCACTCGGGCATACGCTTCGCGGTGCCCGGCATCTACACCACCGAGGACCACGACATCCACCACGAGCTCTACCTGTACAACTACGGCTTCCCGTTCCCGTGGGTGGACCAGCTGTGCGGCACCTACCGCGCGGGGCCCGGCACCGCCAAGCCCAAGGCGACCTAGCTGTCATTGCGTCTGCGCGTTCATGTCTTTGTCATGGTTGTCTGTACATTGCCTGCTGTTGTAACCACGGTCCCATGCAAGTTGAACCTCTAGTCGTAGCTGGCGAGCAGGCGGATGACTTGGCCCACGGGCATCCACCACTGCTCCTTGGGCCGCCGCTTCTTCATGTCCGCCATGGGCAGCACTTCCGTCACCGGCGTCGTGACCAGCTGTTGCTCTGCGGTTGGGCCAACCAGCGCAGCCACCGCAGCGCAAAAGCAGAGCAAAAGTTAGCCCCCCCCTGCCGGTCCGGCGCCCCCAACGCTTTCACGTCCGTACTGTGCAACCCGATGACCACCGCGGAGCCCGGGTCGGTGGTGTACACGCGCAGCGAGTCGGACGGCAGCTTGGTCGGCCCCAAGTGTCCCCGGGAGCGCGCCAGGCTGCGCCGAACTGATGCGGCCGAAATTTCCTGCCGGACCGCGAGCATGGCGTTAACGAACGCACGCCTCACCCTACATGTATCTGCGATCCGTCGGAAGGGCGTCCGCACCTTGCTCGTCCAAAAAGTCGACGGCGCGCGCCGTCCACCGCGCGCCGTTGTAGCGGTCTATCGGCGACGGCTGCCCGCCCTGCTGCAGGTGCTGACGAGCGCCGCCGTAGACGCCCGCCGCGACCCACCCAGTGGGCGCGTCAGCACGCGCAGAACAGCACAGGGCGCGCACTCCTTATTGGCGGCTCGCCGCGTACGCCCAAGTTGGCGGAGCGCGCATCAAAGATGCCGCACGAGTTGCCTTCGGCGTTGAGCAGTGACGCGATGAACTCGGTCGTGTACGTCTCTGAGCTGTTTTCCGCGCGGAGAATCAGCCGGCCGACGTTGCGATCCCTCACAAATTTGCGCTTCAGTTGCTGTGCCCAATGACCGACCAACAATAGAAACCACAACCATTCAGAACAAGCTCTGTGAACCATGCCTCCCCCCTTTTAGGCATCAGGACAGACCGCGACGTCTTCGGCGAGGTCGGCAAAGCTGATGCCGTGCTCGGGGATGTAGACGCGCGTGGCCGCGCCCGCGAGGCCGGCCATGGTCGCCAGGAAGCCGCACTGGCCGCCCATGGTCTCGATGACAAAGACGCGCCGCGTCGTCGACGACGCGGACTGCTTGATCTCGTCGCAGCACTGGACGATCATGTTGAGCGACGTGTCGCTGCCGAGCGAGACCTCGGTGCCGGGCACGTTGTTGGAGATCGTCGCGGGCAGCACGATCATCGGGATGCAGAACTGCGGGTACTTGTCGCGGTAGGCGTGCAGCTGCGCCATGGCCGTGAAGGCCTCAAAGCCGCCAACGAGCATCAGCGCCTCGATGCGGTGCTGCTGCAGCTGCATCGCCACCATGCCAAAGTTGCTCTCGGGCAAGGTGCGCGAGGTGCCTAGCGACGGAGCGAAATGGCACGGCCAATATGGGCAGCGCTCCTGATTGAGCGTTCCGCTTGCTTCCCTCGGACGCCGCCAGGCGCCGCGTACCGATGCGCGAGCCGCCCTTCCCGCCCCACTCGTCCACGTCGGCCCACGTCAGCGGCGCCACTTCGCCGTTCAACAGGCCCTTGAAGCCGTTCTGGATGCTGCGTATGTGGACGACCACGCCGGCAGCGCGCGCGATGGTCTAGCGACAGTACTGCCGCCCTCGTGTCGGTTGAGTGGCTCCGTGCGTACCCAAGGACCTGGTGGCCGCGTGCCAGCGCCAGCCGCGTGGCCGCGCGCGTGGCCGCGTTCATGCCGGCGGCCGGCGCACCGACGTGGATGATGCCAAGCCGGTAGGTCTGTGGGACGCCATGCCCGTGCGATCGTTCGGCCGCTCAGTGCGCCGTCCGCCGGTTGTTCGATCGCCTGGACGCGGGCGGGCGCTCACCTGTTCCGCATCCTCGTCGTGCTGATCGTGCAGGTGCTCCACGGCCAGCGTGATGCGCCAAAAGGTCTCGTGCGCTTCGTAAAACTCCTCGCCCCGCAGCTTGAGCGCCTCGGCAAAGCGCTTCTCCTCCAGCGCCTTGCTGGCCGCCTGCGTCTGCGCGCGGCGGGCGGACAGGAAAAGCGGGCAACCCCCCCGATCATGAGCGGCGGCTGCTCCTGCCAACGTGCACACATTTGTTCCGCGTGCCTTTTCGACGCAATCCATGAGCGACGGCCGCGTGATGGCGTTGCCGCTCTTGGCCAGCATTATCGAGGGCGAGTCGGGCGTCATGTTCAACAGCGCGTCGACGGCGTTGACGCCTTGCAGCGTGGCCTGCGCCACCCCTAGTGGTGTGACGGGCGAGCACACCCTTGTCTGAGCACTGCGGCAAGGTGTGTGCCGGCTCGTGGCTTGCGGCTTACCAGGCAGCGGTCGTAAAAGGACGCGGTGCCGCCGCGCTGGGTGTGGCCCAAGACGGTGGTGCGCGTCTCGATCTTGACGTTGGCCTCGATAGCGGCGCGCACCGCCTCGGCGTGGATCGGCGCGCCGTTCAGGTCGACGGCGCCTTCGGCGACCACGATCAACAGGCGCCGCTTGCCGGTGCTCTTGGCCTGCGACAACGGCTTCCACAGCAGGGCTGGCGGGCCGGCCGTCAGCGGCCCGCCTGGCGACGTGAGCGCGGGCGGTGCGCTTGCTTACCTTGGCGAGGTGCGCACACATGGTGTGCGCCCAGTCCGGCCCCGGCGGGTCCTCCGGGATGAAGAGCCAGTCCGCGCCGGCGGCGATCGCCGCCCACAGGCCCAGCCAGCCGCAGTGGCGGCCCATCACCTCCACGACGAAGGCGCGCTGGTGCGACGCCGCCGTTGACGCGAGCGAGTCCAGCGACTCCATCACGCGGTGGAGCGCCGTGTCGCAGCCCAGCGTCATGTCGGTGCCGTACATGTCGTTGTCAATCGAGCCCGCCAGGCCAACCACCGAGAACGTCGGGTGCGCGGCCGCCTGTTCCTTGGTGATCTTGCCTGCCCCGGTCGATCGATCAACGGTCACGCAAGGACAAACAAGAAGAAATCAGGAGGTGGAGGACGGGTCACTGCCGGCAGCGCCCGGTGCCGCACACACCCTGCGTGAGCAGCTCCTGGACGTAGGAGGGCCACTCTTCGCGGAACATGTTGGCGCCCGTCAGCGAGCCGTCGCCGCCGATGCAGATGAGGGAATCGATGCCGCGCCGGATGAGATTGTACGCCGCGGTGACGCGGCCTTCGCGCGTGCGGAACTCTTTGCAGCGCGCCGTGCCGATGATGGTCCCGCCCTCGCTGATGATGCCCGTCACGTCGCGCCACTGGAACGGGCGAATCATCGCGTCGCTCCCGTCAACCATGCCTGCCGGAGCGTTCGCGGCGCGGCTGGCGAATCGCGCGAGACGTAGGTGCACGTCCGCATCGTCACCCCACAACAATGTGCCGCGCCCGCGCGGGCCTCACCTTGGTAGCCCTCGTGGATGGCGTAGACGTTGCAGTTGCGGGCAATGGCCGCGCGTACAATGGCGCGCAGCGCGGCGTTCATGCCGGCCGCGTCGCCGCCGCTGGTGAGCACGGCGATCGTCTTACGCTTACCGCCGCTGGGCGAGGCGCTGAGCGGCGGGCCGACAGAGAACTCGCTCGGGTGGACGCTGGCCGGCGCCGCCGTGATCACCACCAGGTTGCCCGCCGGGTCCAGCGCCTGCACGAGGGCCAGGCGATCCCGGTGCTGCTGGCCCGTCCACGCGATCCCGTGGGTGGTCAGGACCCTGGTAATCTCCTGTGAACGAACAGGAATAGGCTGAACCGCGCACGGATGCAATGGTGAGCGGCAGGGTGTCCAGCGGCCGCGCGCCATGAGCGCGCGGCGCACCTCCAGCTGGTCGCTCACAAACGCCAGCTCGGCGGCGGCGTGCGAACCGCGGTCCAGGAAGAGCCGGATGCCTGGCGAGCGGGGAGCACGTGGTAGTGTCGCTGAGGATGCTTAGTGGTGGGCCTTGGCCTGTCCGGTCCAATTACGCCTGCCGTACCGGACTTGGGGTGTCGCAGCCAGCGGCCCCGGCGGCCGGTGGGGCTGGTGGGCGGGTCGCCGCCATCGTCGTTGGCGACGGCGGCCGCCGCGGGGCCGTCGGGCAGCGAGGTGGTGCTCTGGACGCTTGGGTCGGCGCTGAGGTCGGCGTCCTCCTGCTGGAACTGCAGCACCTCCGTGTAAAACGTGACAGTCGCTGCAAAGTGCTCCGAGCCGACCTTGACCACAATGTGGCTCAGGCCCTTGAGCAGATCGGCCGTCGGCGCCATCTCTCTGCCAAGGCGAACGTTCTGCCCGGCCGGTCTGCCGACCGTTCAAGCGCTCTGGTGGTCCGCGTGACTGCCCGTCTGCCCGTCTGCCTGTCTGCCGGTAGGTTCGCGTCGTAGCCAGCCACGGGCCTACCTTTTCTAGTGCCTCTCTTCCTTCTATCCTACCCAGCCAGACAACTTGCCTGCCTGCCCGTGTGCCTGCCTGCCTGCCTGCCTGTCCAGGCGTCCGCCTGCCTGTCTGCCCGTGTGTCTGCACCCTTGCCTAAGGCATGGCCAGCGGCGTCGTCGGCCACCTGCCACCCCTTTCACTCGTTCCTCCCCCGCTTTCCTACTTACCAGCCACGCCTGCCTGCCTGCCTGCCCACCTGCCCACCTTCCCACCTGCCTGCCCACCTGCCTGCCTGCCTGCCCGCCCGCCCGTCCGTCTTGCCCCAACACCAGCGCCCGCGTCCGGACGCGTCCGCTGCGTCAGACCGCGCCAACGTCCGCTTCATAGTGTCACGTGCTGTCATGACGTCATTGTTTTATAGTCTCGGCGTCCGTCGCGTTTGTTGCGGCCGCGGCAAGGTAGGGTCGACGCCGTGCGCCGTTG